>PPYF01425197.1_pt1 | contig 11079 bp, 8 predicted proteins | sample 1559871 | NCBI WGS metagenome assembly PPYF01 (sample SAMN08240021, study PRJNA423297) | Human gut metagenome, whole genome shotgun sequencing project.
CGGCGCAACTGGATCGCTACGTCGCGATGCACTTTTCTGCTTTTCCGGTGACGCCAAAAACCATGCTGATAAGCGGCGGTCAAAGTCTGGCGAATGCGGTGGCGCGTGGGGCTGGGTGGCGTGCGGACTGTTGGGGGGACCTGCGCGTATTTTCGGACACCTGGAACCATATGGCTGATGATTACCCGCAGCGATTGCTGGCTGCGCAGCAGAGTTATTCAGGGTTCAACGACGCCTGGAAACGTGCGCCGGTGAGTCTGGAGATCTGCTCGTATATGCAGGACTGGAAGAACACCTTTCACTATACACGTGCTGAAGTGCAGGGGATTTTTGACTGGGCGGTCAAGCAGCACGCCAGTACGATTAACCTGAAATCGAGAACGATACCCAGCGACTATCGACCGATTGTCGACAATGCGCTGACCAAATTGGGCTATCGATTTCGCCTTGCGTCCCTGAGCCATGAGTCTGTGTGGGACAGCGGGAAAACGCTGATATTGAACAGTACCTGGTACAATGAGGGTATCGCACCGATTTATCTGCCTTACATGCTGGCATTCCGGGTCGTAGACAGCGCCAATAAGGTGGTGGCACAGGGGAATTCCGCGGAGGATATTCGCCGCTGGCTCCCCGGTAAGTATCAGGTCAGTTATGCGTTATCTATGCCAGGGGTTATTTTTTTGCCAGTTCCAGGTGTCACGCATCATTTCATCAAGGTTGTAGATGGCCTTCCAACCTAGCTCTTTGTATGCCAGCGATGGGTCAGACCAACATTCGGCAATATCACCCGGTCTTCTGGCGACAAACTGATAGTTTATTTTTGTCTGCGCCGCTTTTTCAAACGCCTCAATCAGATTAATCACGGAATAACCGACACCGGTACCGAGATTAATCACTTTGTAAGCCGCGCCTTTGTTCTGGCAATCCAGCGCGGCTAAATGACCGGTCGCCAGATCCATGACGTGAATATAATCACGCACACCGGTACCATCAGGGGTTGGATAATCATTACCGTACACCGACACGGTTTCCAGCTTACCAATCGCGACCTGGGAGATATACGGAACCAGGTTATTAGGGATACCGTTAGGATCTTCACCAATCCGACCCGATGGATGGGCGCCAACCGGGTTGAAATAGCGCAGGCAGGTAATGCGAAAATCGGGTTGTGCACGTGAGAAATCGGCCAGAATTTGTTCGACCATCAACTTAGAGGTGCCGTACGGATTAGTGGTGCCGCCCGTAGGTGATTGCTCGCTCAGCGGCACGCTTTCTGGATTACCATATACCGTGGCAGATGAGCTAAAAATGAAACGATTAACGCCTGCAGCCAGCATTTCATCCAGCAAAACCAGCGTACCGGTGACGTTGTTTTCATAGTAGGCGAGGGGCTCTTTTATCGACTCTGAAACCGATTTGAGTCCCGCAAAATGAATGACATCGGTGATGTTATGGTCGGCGAAAATGTTTTTTAATGCCTGCCTGTCGAGAACATCGGCGATATAGACAATGGGCTCTCTTCCGGTGAGTTCCGCGACCCTGTCCAGCGAGATTCTGCTGGCGTTCGCCAGATTATCGATGACTACGACATCATCGCCTCTTTCCAGTAGCGTTAACACAGTATGTGAACCAATATAACCTGCACCACCAGTGACAAGAATTGCCATACAGACTCCAGATAAACGGGGATTGATTCACGCCAGTACCATAGAGAACGCGTTATTGGTTACGTTTGGTAAGGTAATAGTTGCGATACCTCACCATGCATTTATAAGATATTTTTTTAAGTATAGATAAAAAGCTGAATTTGTTTATTTTTGTATCATAAACAATATAGTTATTTGAGAAGTTCAGCGTGTGGACGCCGTCACTGTGGTTGATCGACGAATTGATTTGTTCGATCAGAGTTTCAGCAAAATTAGCGTCGTTTAGTGTCACTAATTCTTTGATATAGATTGATTTTCCATAAGTTTCAGGTGTGCACTCCTGTGTAAGGAAGTACATTTTATTTTCGACCTGATAGGAGGCACCTGCACCTCGATGATGAGGATTGCTCATCTTTAATGAGGGGGTAATCCGCTGCCATTGTCCGTAAATATGATCTGCTGAATGAATAATTATTTCGTTATCCATCGTGGTGGACAACAGATAACAGGTTTCATTAATTGAGATAAATACGTTGTCGGTTAATTTGGTATCAGAGATTAAAACTTTAACTTGCTTCCAGCGTGCAGGGAACTCAATTGACTGAAACAGTATTACCTCTTTTCTTTCTGAAGACTCGGGGATCATGAACAGTTGATCGTTGATATGTATCAGATAAGGGAATGACAAATGACACTTTAAGTCGTCAAAGCCTTCAAGCCTAATATCTTCAAGTTCAACCAGTTCACGGTCAAGAACGCGACATCGTAGCGTGCCTTTTGAGTTGCGAAAGCTAAGAGCTTCATAGAAAACATACAGTTTATCGTCTTTTTCAATCAGAAAAGGATCGGCCTGAAATGTATATTTCTTTTTTAACTGCTGCGCAGTGGATTTGCTTAATATCTCCAGAGTGTTGTCGGGGAATGAGTGTGTACCATTATCCTTAATAAGCATGATGTCCCACGACTCATGATAAAATAACTTATCCATTATTCTTTTTATTTTTGTTTGCATCTGCACCTGCTCCTTTTTATCGCCTGCACCATGTATGAACAGCTGTTTGCGACTCAGTGAATGAGCCTGCCGCAATGTTGTATAAATGTGCGAAAACCGATGTGGAACACCAGTGGCTACTTTAAAACTAGTCGCGAGCCCGTTTTTTGTCCACTAACAGAAATAGGGAGAGGAGATGTCCAGAGCATCCTTGCTCCAGTGGGGGAATTACTCGAAATGCACCTGCGGGTTATCTGCAAGGGAAACGTAGGTTTTGCTGTTTTTATCCAGGGTACGGATTTCACCGCTTTCGATGTCATACACCCAACCGTGCAGACGAAGCGCATTATTGCGCAGCCCAACCGCGACACAAGGATGCGTTTTAATGTTGTTAAGCTGTGCGATAACGTTCTCTTCCACCATGGCGTTAACTTTATCGATTGGGTTATCCCAGGTTTTTTTATCGACCACGGCTTTCGCGGCATCGGCATAGTGCAGCCAGTGAGCGACAGCGGGCATTGGATCCAGGGGCTGGCTATCGGCAATGGCTTTCATTGCGCCACAATTAGAGTGACCGCAGATGACGATATCCGTTACGCCAAGTGCGACAACCGCGTATTCGATGGTTGCGGATACACCACCCGGTTCCGGACCAAATGACGGTACGATATTACCGGCGTTGCGGATAACGAAAAGCTGTCCTGGATCTTGCTGAGTAACGAGTTCTGGAACCAGGCGGCTATCGGAACAGGAGATGAAAAGTGCCTTAGGATTCTGGCTGGATGCCAGGCTGCGGAAGAGTTCCTTGCGTTGAGGGAAAATCTCTTTTTGGAAGTTGAGGAAGCCCTCGATGATATGTTGCATAGCAGTGTCTCTTGTCTCTGTTTAAGCAGGTTATGATGAAGATCACACTTTCCAGTTTAACACCAGCCGACAGAAGGGAAAGACTTTATAGCAGTTCAGCAACATCTTTGGATAATTTTGCCCCACCGTGGCAGGGCAAATCGTGTGATGTACGCTATGCGTTCTGCCATTTCTGGTATGCCGCTTTTAGCCTGTTCATCGCGTCTACCAGTACCGGGCGCGGGCAGCCAACGTTGAGTCTCATATGCCCCTCTCCACCGGGACCGTATTGCGCCCCAGGTGACAGGCCAAGCCTGGCGTCATGCACAAAAAAAGCGCTTAGCTGCTCATCGCTGAGATCCATTTTTTCCGCATTCAGAAATAACAGATACGACGCGCCGCCATACACTATTGAGATCAAAGGACAGTGCTTTTCAATTTCACTTTTCACAAACGCTACATTGTCGGCCAGATAGGCCAATAATTTCTGGTGCCAGTCGGCACAATGGGTAAAAGCGCTATAAATGGCCGCCTGCTGCAATGAATGCGTCTCGGCAAGGTAGCAGTTATCCAGAAAGTGGTAGAACTGATGGCGTAATTCATCATTCTTAATAATGGCGATTCCGCCCTGGATCGCCGCCGTATTGAAGGTCTTGCTGATGGAAGTAAGCACGATTGACCGACTATCTGGTGCTTCATCAACAGTAAAAAACGGCAAATGGCGCTTTCCTGGCAGGGTTAAATCACTATGCACTTCATCAGACAGAATGATGACGCCTGCCTGCTGGCAATAGTGGCTTATTTTTTCCAACGTTTCCCGCGACCACACCATTCCACCTGGATTATGCGGTGAAGGGAACAAAAACATTTTGCACTGCTTGAGTTTCTCGCTGAAATCATGCCAGTCAAATTCATAGTGCCCGTTTTTCTCAATGAGGCGCGTCTGAATCAAATTCCTACCGCTGGTGTTTACCAGATTAGGATAGGGATCATAGATTGGCGTACAGGTTAAAATATTATCGCCTGGACGGGTAAGCGCCATTAAAGAGAGTACGATAGTTTTTATAACACCGGGAATAAAATGTAACCAGTGTGCCTTGATATCGGCATCATACTGTTGTGCATACCAATGAATAACAGATTCTTTCCATTGTGGATAATCCAGGTTATAGCCTTGCACAGGCTGTGACACCACCGAACGCAGCGTGCTCATGATTGGCTCTGGTGTCGCAAAATCCATATCTGCAATCCACAGCGGTAATACATCGGTGGTACCGTACATCTGTTGTAATTGCCCGTATTTGCGACAATTAACATCCCTTGTGACAAAATCATCAAACAAAGACATTGTTGACTCCTGGAAAGCCTCTGAAAATAGTGTAAGCAACGCAAAAGCGAAGAATGTTTATGTATATCTAATGGATATATTTAATTTACCCTGGTGATAACTAATATTTAGCTATTTAGTCGTTTATGATTTTTGCTCAACCATATTCTCAGTGGCTTCATTGGGCTCATATTTAGCAATGCCAATACCGGTTGCCGCCCACAGTAGGGCAAAGATGACACCGCTGTAACAGAGGATTGCCCAGGGCAAGTAATCAAGCGTGGCAACGCCCAGCATAGTGGCGCAATAAACGCCTGAGGCAGACCAGGGGATAATCGGTTCGACAACGGTTCCGGCATCTTCAGTGGTTCGCGAGAGGTTTTTTGCCGCAAGACCTCGTTTTTTGTACTCCTCTTTAAAGGCATCACCGCACAGCAGCAACGGTAAGGTTCCATTTGCCGTGCAGGCACAGATGGTAAATGTCGTCACAATCGTGGTAGCCACCAGGCGGAATGTGGATTTAACGCCTTTTGTCAGCGCGTTTATCACGGTGTGCAAAGAGCCCGTTGCACTCATTGCCCCGGCAAAGCTGAAGGCGCTGAAAACGGTAACGAAGCTGCTAAACATTGAAATAGCGCCGCCTCGCTCCAGTAAGCGGGAAACATCGGAAGACAGTGTCGGCAGATTATCTCCGGTAAGCATTGCGAGCTTAAAGCCACTGACCACGGATTCGCCGACAGAGGATGCCGTAAATTGCTGAAAGACTAACGCCAAAATCATTGAGACTATCGTAGATAAAAAGAGCATCGGAATGGGCGGTCTTTTTGACAGTGAGCCATATAAAACGATGATCGGCGGGAGTAGCAGCAGAATATTAAAGTGATAAATCTGACCAATAGAATTCATCAAGTTGGTAATGTTTTCTGGCGCGCTGGACGAAGCATCAATGCCCATGCCCATATAGCTGTAAACGACGCAGCAAATAATAAAACCCGGGCCGGTAGTCCACAGCAGGTGGCCGATATGCGAGTACAGGTTTACCCCGGCAGCCAGTGCAGCCATGTTGGTTGAATCAGAAACCGGTGAGAGCTTATCACCAAACCAGCAGCCTGAAACAATGGCACCAGCGGCAATGGGCAGCGAGACATTCAGACCAATCGCTACGCCAATCATGGCAATACCAACGGTCCCGATAGAACCCCAGGAGGTACCGGTGCATACTGAGATTAGTGCCCCCAGCATAAATGCCGAAATATAGAAATACTGCGGGTTAATCCACTTCAAACCATAATAAATCATCATTGGAATAGTGCCTGACACCATCCATGCGCCAATTAAGAAACCGATACTGGCGACAATTAATATGACCGGCAGCGCTTCAGATATTTTATTGCAAATAGATTGTAGAATGTCATCCCACGTGTAGCCGTGAGCGATGGCGATAAACGAGGCGGTTGCCGTTCCCATCAGGATCATGGGTTCAGCACGAATATTGAAGATAAAATATCCGATGCTAATCCCGCCCAGCATGACTACCATGGGTAAAACTGACCAAAAGAAAGACAATGGCTTTCTGTTATTGGCGGTGCAGTTATTTAATTCCATAATTCCATCCCAATCGTTAATGGTTGAACACGTCAAATAAATACCTGCTACAGGTCACTCATGTCTGAGCAACATAGTTGCCAGAGCTCAAGGCTGAACCCTATTTTATTAACTGCTGCAGATTATCTTTTTTGACCTGCTATTCTGGTGCTTATATTTTAGTAGTAAGGTAAGAGAAAGTTTGGTGAATAAATTACCCCTCGGCATAAGGTGAATGATGTCGGCGTTGTTGACTCAATTTGCGATACTGCTGTGGTGGCATGCCGACGTATTTATGGAACGAGCTGTAAAATCGACTGCTGGAGCGAAAACCTGCAATTGTAGCGATATCCAGAATTGTTTTATCCGTATCGCTGAGTAAAGCCCGCACATGGTTAATGCGCATCGCGGTAATATACTGTTTCATCGTCAGTTGCATCACCCGGTGAAAAATACCCATCGCATAATTGGGATTGAGCTTTACGTGTTCGGCAATAGCATCGACAGTAAGCTGTTTGTCGCAGTTGGCGGCAATAAACTCCAGCATCTGGCTGACGTAAAACTGTGAATGCCGTGAAATACTGTTTTTCTGGGTGCGCGACGTTTTGTTACCCAGTACCGGCCGCCAGCCAGCGAGGCTAAAGCGCTTGAGCATCAGCGCGATTTCATCAATGGCTAACTGGCGAATTTGTTCGTTATCGCTATTGAGTTCATTCTGCCAACGCTGTACTTCAAACGCGCTCAGCTGCTGCGAAGCCAACGAAGTAATCACCATCCCGTGGGTCACGTGATTAATCAGCTCCCTGTCCAGCGGCCAGGATAAAAACAGATGCATCGGTAAGTTGAAGATGGCCATCTGTTTACAGTGTCCGGCATCCGTGAGTTGATGGGGAGTACAGGCCCAGAACAAGGTGATAAAACCCTGTTTGCTCTTCACCACTTCGTCATTAAAGAGATACTCCACATCACCATCAAATGGTACGTTCACCTCAACCTGGCCATGCCAGTGGCTGTAGGTCATGGCCAGCGGCGCCCGCAGTTCGACATCCATACGCTGATACTCGGAATAGAGCGCCAGCGGACTTCGCGACTTTTTCTCATAGCTGCGACACATATGGGGGTCGAGCGGCAGCTGCGGGGTACTTTTTGCCATTATGGTTGGGTTCCTGGATAGTGATTCCGGCCATGGGGTAACGCCAAAGCATGAACATAGCTTAACCGAAAAAAAACGTCGTTTTCTCTCCATTTTCGCGAAGTTATTCCCAAAAACTCAGATCCTGTGCCTGTCGCTTGCCGATCTGAGATAGCGGGAATGGCGAGCTGTAATCTCAAAAACGCTCAATCTGGGGAGCCCATGGCAAAGCAACATCGTTTATTTGCCCATAAATCGGAGTTGAAGCGATAGCCAGTATTCAGCGAATACCGTACATTTTTATTTGTATCCACAGCTTAAGGAATCATCATGTCCAGGCTCCGTACTTTGGCCGCGGCGGTAGTTGCCGTTGCTGCGATGACGATGTGTGCCACTCCTGTGTTGGCTAACCCCGGTAATGGCAACGGAAATGGTAACAGTGGCAACCATGGTAATAGCGGGAACAAGGGGAATAGTGGTCATAGCCAGAAAGGACACGCGGACCAAAAAAATAACGCACAATCAGAACAGCGTAAAAATTATGGTAAGCCGGACCATGTTGATAGTGACATCAGCTATAACGTGGCCAGGCAGTATGCTGTCAGATACGGTCTAACGGGCTATAAGTCACTGCCTCCAGGTATTGCCAAAAATCTGGCGCGAGGAAAACCGCTTCCTCCGGGGATCGCCAGGAAGAGCGTTCCGCCATCAATGTTGAATCAACTTCCGTATTACCCGGGCTATGAATGGCAGGTTATTGGCGATAATCTGGTGCTGATTGCACTGAGCACGGCGATTGTCACCGCTGTTATTAATGGTGTATTTGATTAAGTTTCAACGCCATGTCCAGACGAAAGGTCATGTTATTAACATGGCCTTTTTGTTGTGCATTATTCACTAAGGATCACCTGCATAGTCAAAGAATTATATTTTGCACATTTCCCAGTTAATATCTGATAGTTCCGACACGGATCACAATCGCAGTTAAATAAGTTGGCTTGCCGTTGGAGCATCTCCATTATGTGCCTTTTCTTAACAAGGATTACGTTTTATGAACATTCGGCCTCTCCTCGCCTTCACTTTCATCGGAATATTGTGGGGTGCGGGATCTTCACAGGGACAAGCAAAAGAGTGGAATAAAGAACCTGTGGCTGTTTTACAGCAGGGTGCTGAGGCGGGAGATGCGCAGGCGCAGTTTGTGCTTGCAACCGTGTACTTAAAAGGTAAAGAGGTAGAGCAGAATTTCAGTAAAGGCAGCGAGTGGCTGACCAAATCGGCTGAGCAGGGTAATGCGAGTGCTCAGCATCTGCTTGCACTGATGTACTATGAGGGCAAAGGCGGCCTGAAAGATGACAAGAAAGCGGCCGAATGGTTTAGCAAAGCGGCGGCTCAGGGGAATGTCGATGCCCAATACTATCTCGGTGTGCTGTACTTCGAAGGCAAGGGCGTGCAGCAGAATGACAAGAAAGCTGTTGAATTGCTGACCCGTGCGGCTGAGCAGGGGAATGTCGATGCGCGTTATCTGCTCGCCTTAGTCTACTTTGATGGTGAGGGTGCGCGCTGGTATGACGGTAAGGTCATTGAGTGGTTTGACAACGAAGTCGGAAAAGGCAATAAGCAGGCCGTCGAGTGGTTAAGCATTGCTGCCGAGCGCGGAAACTATCATGCCATTGAGTGGCTCCATCGTGCGGTTGAGAAGGGCAATCCTGAAGCAAAGCGTTTCCTTGAAAGTAAGGCGTCGCTATTAGAGGGCTACAACACCGTTAAGTCATTGAGTAAAGCGGCTGAACGAGGGGATGCCAAAGCGCAGGGATTACTGGGCAGAAAGTACTTTGAAGGTGATGGTGTCGGTCTGGATACTGACAAAGCTTTCGCGCTGTTTAAACAGTCCGCCAGCAAAGGGGACGCGCTGGGCCAGAGCATGCTCGGCGCGATGTATTACCTTGGCGAGGGGGTTGGCGTGGCTCAGGACCACAAAAAAGCGTTTGAGCTGTTTAATCAGGCTGCTCTTCAAGGGGATATGCTGGCCCAGGGCATGCTTGGCATGATGTACGCAAAAGGAGAGGGAACGGCCCAGGACAATAAAAAAGCGGTGGAGTGGCTGGAGAAAGCCGCGGCCCAGGGAGATGCAGGCTCGCAAAAAGATCTTGGCTTGATGTATTTAGAAGGTAATGGCGTTGCCCAGGATGATAAAAAAGCCGCTGAGTGGTTTGAACAGGCCGCAAGAAAGGGAAATGCGGAAGCTCAGGGGATGCTGGGAACCATGTACCTTGAAGGCAAAGGGGTAACTCAGGATTATGCTAAGGCGTATATCTGGAGTGCGGTGGCCTTTGCTAATGGGAATTCTGATGCACAAAATGGACTGGATATCGCGCAGAAGAACCTGAATCCGACAGCCCTGAAAGAAGCTGACGATAAGGCCAGACGCTATTTCGAGCAGCATCGAAATCAATCGGCCCTGTAACGCGCTCGGTTGCACAGTATGGTTTTACGTGAGCCTCTTCGTTAAGAGGGGAGGCTCACAAACCGTACAGTTTTATTTTTCTATAGAGCGTGGCAATGCTGATCCCCAGTTCTGTCGCGGCTTGTTTTTTCCCCTCAACGCTTGAGCCGAATCGCTGGATGACGTTTTCGATAGCTTCTCTTTCCGCCTGTTTTCCTTTGCTGGCAAGCTGACAGGGTTGCGCGGTCATCGTCGTTTTCCTACCGTCAGCGGCGCTGAGCAGGTAAGGGGGAAGATGGCTGGCGTTGATCCCGGCGGCTTCTCCGCGCATCACAAAAATGTATTCGATCACGTTGCGTAATTCACGAATGTTGCCCGGCCAGTGCCAGGCATAAAGGCGGTTAATAACGTCATCAGGCAGTTTTTGCGGTGGTCGCTGGTAACTGACCGAGAACTCATCGGCAAAATACTGTGCGAGGACCGCGATATCAGCCCGGCGTTCACGCAGGGAAGGAAGTACCAGAGGGACCACGTTCAGCCGATAGAAAAGATCTTCGCGAAACTGATTATTCTCCACCATCGCATTAATGTTTTTGTTAGTTGCAGCAATAATGCGCACATCAATATTGATGGTGTTATTAGAGCCAACGCGGGTGATCACCTTTTCCTGCAAGACCCTGAGCAGCTTGGCCTGCAGGTGCAACGGCATATCGCCAATTTCATCCAGAAACAGGCTGCCGCCGTTGGCCAGTTCAAATTTTCCCATTCGTCCTTTGGGATCGGCCCCGCTGAATGCGCCGCGAACATAACCAAACAGTTCGCTTTCCAGCAGTTGTTCGGGGATAGCCGCGCAGTTGATTGTCACGAAAGGCGCGGCTTTACGTGGACTGCTTTGGTGAATGGCAAAAGCCACGACCTCTTTCCCCGAGCCACTTTCCCCGGTGATGAGCACGCTGGCGTAACTGTTGGCGATTTTACCGATGGTGCTTCTGAGTTGCTCCATTGAGGGAGAGTGACCAATCAGTCGCACCTGCATGTCGGACTCATAAGGGGATGGAGTAAGGTTACTCAGGTAGTCGTGTGCATCACGAAAGATAACCATGGTTAAGCGAT
>PPYF01114905.1_pt1 | contig 11078 bp, 10 predicted proteins | sample 1559871 | NCBI WGS metagenome assembly PPYF01 (sample SAMN08240021, study PRJNA423297) | Human gut metagenome, whole genome shotgun sequencing project.
AGTTTATCTAGTTCTGTATAAATATGTCTTAATCTGATTATTGATTCGTTGTTCATGATACCTATAGGTAGTCGCATTATCACTTGATTTATAGGACATATCCAGGCAGAATCCTTATTCAACCTTCACTTTTTCTTCCAATCTGCCTATAGATAAACTTCCTCGTGCCTGCCTGATAGGTATATTCCTGCAATTTCATGTATTTCTGCCTGAAATTTGCCTATATAGATTGATTATTTATTGTTCTTATAGGAACACGCAGAAGTAAGTTCCTGAACAGAAACAGACTTTTCCATAAAATAAAAGCAATGCCAGTATCCACTCTTCCCAGCATTGCTTTATCTTTATATATTATATTGTCAGCTATCACTCCATATCCGGACACTTGTATCCCGCATTAATCATATTAGCTCGCAGCTTTTCTACACTTACCCCTAGCTTTTGTGCACCCTTTTCCATACTTATGCTCTCATCTTCGACCAGTGAATATATCATCTGGTTGCCTTCTTCTCTTCCTTTCTGAAGTCCTTTCTCAATTCCCCTGTCTTCAAGTCTCTGCGCTACATCACACATATTGCTCACTCCTTCCTTATCTGACAATATCTCTTCATATCTGTTATCCCCTGTCATAACTGATAAGAACTTTAGTATCTCATCCACATGCTTAATTGTTGTCTTATCATCTGGTATGTAATCTTTGTTCTTTCTCTTGTTCACAAAGAAATTAGCAACTATCTTATAATCACTTGTAAACTTTGCTATCTGTTCATCTGTCAGCCACGCTATCTCAAATACATTAGCTTTAGTGTCATTAACATACTTATCCAGATTATCTGGAACTTTAATCAGAGACTTAAGATTCTTTGGTGCCGTCCATTTTCTGTCTGTACCATAATACAGCACCATCGTTATTACCGGCACTATTGTTTTCTTATCACATTGTCCTCTGTATGAAGCACCTTCATATCCTGATATTCTTGCCGGCATTCTTTTCTCAACCTTTGTCTGATTCTCTATGCCATACAGGAAATCATTCTTAATATACAATTAATATATCTTGTTGTCAATACCGTAATTGCGGTATATTACACATTATATTACCTGATACCTATAGGTAGTCGCATTATCACTTGTCTTATAGGACATATCCGGGCTGAATCCTTATTCAGCCTTCACTTTTCCTCCCAATCCACCTATAGATAAGCTTCCTCGTGCCTACCTGATAGGTAATTTCCGGCACTTTCTTGTATTTCTGCCTGAAATTAGCCTATATAGATTGATTATTTATTGTTCTTATAGGAAATCCTCATAATAATAAATAATAATTGCATGATTAACAGTCCCCAAGAAAAAAACAATGCCAGCACATCACCAGCATTGTCATCTCTTCAATCACTATTCCCCAGACTTTCTTAAAGCCTCCATATATCTTTCCAGCTTTAGTCTTGCTTCATCACTAAGCTCCTGATAAGTTTCTATCAATGTATATTCCTTAGAATCTTTATCAACATATGCATAATCCATATACTTTCTTGAATTATCCATGTCTTCCGTGCCAGTCAGCAGTTCATATGGAGAAATATCGAGTGCCTTGCATATTACCATTATCTTATCTGCTGACGGATTATTCTTCTTTATCTTCCAATCACTTACTGTACTCTGAGAAATTCCTGTCCTACTAACAAACTCTGCCTGCGACATTCCTTTTTCTTCAAGATACTTATATATTCTCTCACCTATCTGCATATTCCACCATTAATAGAACTGATTAACTCTCTTAGTAACATAATTGACATCCTGTGCATATCCAATTGCATTATCAGAATCAATCACTCCCTTATTATACAGATCAAGAAGTGCATCATCCATTGATATCATGCCCTCTTTTCTTGCTGTCTGTAAAACACTGGATATCTGATATGTCTTGGCTTCACGGATAAGATTCTTAATTGGAATCGTTCCATGCATAACTTCAAATGCAGCAACTCTTCCACATCTGTCTGCTGTTGGTATCAGCTGCTGTGAAATAACTGCTTCAAGAACAACTGCAAGCTGAATTCTTATCTGCTGCTGCTGGTGCGGTGGAAACACATCAATAATACGGTCAATTGTTGCCGCCGCTCCAATTGTATGAAGTGTCGAGAACACGAGATGACCTGTTTCTGCTGCTGTTATAGCAGTAGATATAGTTTCCAGATCTCTCATCTCTCCTACAAGAATTACATCAGGATCTTCTCGCAGTGCTGCACGTAGTGCATCAGCATATGAATGCGTATCAAGACCGATTTCTCTCTGATTAATCATTGCTTTTCTATGCGAATGAAGATACTCAATTGGGTCTTCTAGTGTTATTACATGAGCATTACGTTCATCATTAATTTTGTCTATAAGAGAAGCAAGTGTTGTAGATTTACCGGAACCTGTTGGACCCGTTACCAGAACCAGTCCTCTTTTCTTGGCATACAATTCAACAACAGACTTTGGAACACCAAGACTTTCCGGCTTAGGAATCTCTGTTCCTACAATACGCATGGCACATGCCACAGACCCTCTCTGTCTGAATACATTAACTCTGTATCGTCCAATATTAGGAACAGAGAATGAAAAATCAAGTTCTCCTCTGTCTTTAAACATTGCCTGCTGCCTGTCATCCATAATATCAAGAATAAGCTTTTCACAGTCATCTGGTGAAAGCTTAGGATAATCAAGATCCACAAGTTCACCATTAATTCTGACTCTTGGTGGAAGTCCTACAGTGACATGCACATCACTTGCCTTCTTTTCTTTAGCTATCGAAAGTAATTGCTCTACAGTAAACATTATTAAGCCCCCATATATCTATAATTGTATATCTGGCAGATTCTTAGTCAATCTGCTCAAGTTCAATTTCTTCTACTCCGGAAGAAACTGATATTCCAGAAGAAGCTGATGTATCTGCTGCCTTAGGTCTTGAATCATCTTCTTCAGCTTCATAAGTTGCTTTAACCATCTCAGCTATAGTTGTGACACCATCTTTAACCGCATTAACCGCAGCCATCTTAAGCGTATTCATGCCCTCACTTATAGCCTGCTTTTTAATCTCTTCTGCTTCTGCATGCCTTGATATAAGTCTCTTTATAGACGGTGTTATCTTCATAATCTCATATATACCAAGTCGTCCATAGTATCCTGTTCCATTACATAACTTACATCCGCATGGTTCATATATTGTAAATGGCTCATCAGGATTAACTCCAAGCATCTCCTTCTCAGCTGCACTTGCCTCTTTTGGCATCTTACAGTCACACAGCTTTCTTACAAGACGCTGTGCGATAATACCAACAAGTGAATCAGCTATGAGGTATGACTCAATTCCCATATCTTCAAGACGGGCAACAGAACTTGCCGTACTATTAGTATGCAGTGTACTTACAACAAGATGGCCTGTAATAGATGCTCTAACCGCAATCTCAGCAGTCTCACCATCTCGGATCTCACCAATCATAATGATATCCGGATCCTGTCGTAAGATTGATCTTAATGCAGTTGCAAATGTAAGATTTGCTTTATTATTAACCTGAACCTGATTAATACCATCAATATTAGCCTCAACCGGGTCTTCAACAGTAATAATATTAACATCTTCTGTATTAAGTTCACTTAACGCAGTATAAAGAGTTGTAGATTTACCAGATCCTGTAGGTCCTGTTACAAGAATAATTCCATGTGGATTCTTTAATATATCATCAAATACCTTAAGATCAGCCGGTGTAAGTCCAAGTTTTGATTTATCAATGTTAAATCCTTCCTTGGACGCAATTCTCATAACGCATTTCTCGCCATATACTGTAGGAAGATTAGATACTCGGATATCATATTCTCTTCCGTCTACGTTAATGGTAATACGTCCATCCTGTGGTTTTCTCTTCTCAGAAATATCCATTCCTGACATAATCTTGATACGGGTTGTAATAGCACCAAGAAGTGTATTATCGTACTGGATAATTTCACGAAGATTACCATCTATTCTGTATCTTACACGGATATCTCTTTCCATCGGCTCAATATGTATATCAGAAGCTCTCTGTCTTACAGCCTGCTCAATTACACTATTGATAAGCTGAACAATAGGCGCATTCTCAATCTCTTCTCTTCTCGCCTTGTCTTCTTTAGTTTCTTCTCTTACAGTCTCGCCCTGCTCTTTCTTATACAGATCCACAATACTCTGTGCCTGTTTCTGTCCAAACGCCTTATCTAAAAATGCATTAATATCAGTTGCATTAGCAAGAACCGGAACAACCTGTTTACCAGTTACAATATTAATGTCATCCATGGCAAGAATATTAGTAGGATCAGCCATGGCAACCCTGATTGCTCCAGGATTATCAGGTGCATCACCTAATGGTACGAGAGTGTACTTTCTCATAATATTCTCATCTAACATAGACAGAACATCATCACTTATCTCCGTCTCTCGCATATCAACAAAATCAATCCCCAGACTGTCGCAAAGTGCCTCATTAATATCTCTCTGGGTAGCATATCCCAATGCTATAACCATCTCACCGAGCATCTTCCCCTGCTCTCTCTGTCTTGAAAGTGCAGTCTGTAACTGGTTCTCATCTATAATTCCCTTTTTAACAAGAACATCACCCAATCTAACTTTCTTTCTGTAATTCACCTTCAACCTCTTTCCGCAGGCAGTCTCCACTCCTGCTATTGCGCATTTATAGTAAGATTATATCACATCAACATACAATATACAAACAGCTATTTAACCTCTTTTATAGTATAGTTGTCACTTTTACTGCCAATACATTCACTGTAAAGTGAATCGTAATCTGTACTGCAGACATACCTCTTTTCTTCATTATCATGGTTCATATCAAATGTTCCATCTGCATTTATATAAGCATTGCTATATGAAAATGCAAAATAAACCGTTTTGCTGTCTTCCGAGTCAGATATTGTCGCTGAAGCAGTTATATATATGTAATTATTAGTCTCTCCAGCATTTCCTTTTTTCTGTAAATAATATATTCCAGTAATCTTTGCATCACTGCATGTTTCCTCATTAATGTGATACAGATAGGCAGTATCCTTTGTTGCTTTATATAACATATGAAATGTGTTATCTGCCGTTTCTTTATTAATTGTCTCCAGAACTTCTTTGCTAACCTGTTCTATAACCTTTTTATCAATCAGCGATACATCATCAACATATTCCGGAAGCTTGTCTGCATTATAAGAAGTTTCTATATTATGTACAAGAAATCCGTGTCTTGCAATATCTTCATAAGAAGTATTGCATGTTATCTTCACTGAATCCCCAAGACTTATATTGTCTTTTTTATCAGGAGTAAATGTAAGTCCTGACAGATACTCATCTTCCCAGTTATTAGTGATAACAATGCCAGCCTGCGGACTTACACCAGTAAATGTAACATCAACCTTATCAAACAATTCCACAGATGTTCCTTTTGATATTCCTGATGCTTTTATCTTCTTATTGCCGCCTCCCATGCTGACTCCTGCCGCATCCTCATATTTTTTATCAACCTCAAGCCTTACTTTATAAGTATCACCATTGGCAATATCTTCTTCATCTGTACTTGTTTCTATAGAAGCAATCAGCATTTTAACATTGTATGATTTATCTGAATCGGTACTTTTACCCATAAGCTCCTTATACAACTTATCCTTATTAAGAGTAAACACTGGTTTTGCATATCCGTTAGCACCTTCATAACTTATAGTTATATAATCCCACACATCAAACTGCTGTGAATGGATAAAAAGTGCAACTGCAATTACCGCTATCACTCCAGCCGCTGCAATAATCAGTCCTACGCGGCGTTTCTTAATTGTCCGTCCCATAAACTGGAACTCCTTCTTAATCTCCTTTTCAATTGCTTCACCCTTATGTGAAAATTCTTTTAACTCCATATCATACTCCTACTGGTCTTGTCGCCTCTCTTAACATATCCTTTTCTTCTCCATCAAAATACGCCTCAAGTGTCTTATATACTCTTTCCTGATACTTATTGAGCCGCTCAATATCCACAGCATCAAGATAATTTACATCAACAAGTTCTAAATCTATCGGAACAACTGTAAGCATGTCAAACTTTAAAAATGTGCCATATTCATTGTCGAAATCTTTCTGACATACAATCTCATTTTCAATTCTTATACCGAACCTGCCCTCAATGTATACCCCCGGCTCATCAGATGTAACCATGCCCTCTTCAATAACTGCAAGATCATTCTTGCCCGGATTGTGCTTCCATCGAAATCCATTAGGACTCTCATGCACATTTAAAAGGTATCCTATTCCATGTCCTGTTCCGCAGCGGTAGTCCATTCCGACATTCCACAGAGGTGCTCTGGCAAGAATATCAAGACTGAAACCGTTACAGCCTTTTAAGAATTTTGCATTTGCCAGGCTTAACATGCCTTTAAGTGTAAGTGTGTAATACATCTTCATCTCATCAGTCACAGGTCCAAGTGCTATTGTTCTTGTTATATCAGTTGTTCCACGCATATACTGTCCGCCAGAATCCACAAGCAGCATGCCTTCCGGCTTTAAGACAGCCGCATTGGTTTCATCTGCATGGTAATGCATCATTGCAGCATTTTCATTATATGCACTGATTGTGTCAAAGCTTAGTTCTATGTAATCTTTTATATTGCTTCTTAAATTATCAAGATATGCCGCTGCATCCGCTTCTGTTATATTACCTGATGCAACATTTTTCTTAAGCCAGAATATGAATTTTGTTACAGCCACGCCATCGTCAACATGTATGCTGTATAGATTCCTTATCTCTGTCTCATTCTTTATTGCCTTAAAAAGCATTGCTGGATTGTCAGACAGTACTGCTTCCACATCTTTTCCAGACTGTATAAGCTGATATATACGCATATTCACACGTCTCTTATCAATAAGCACTTTTCCATTCATTCTGGCAATGTCTTCATATATGCTGTCATATGGCAGCACCTCTACACATGCCTCTCCGAATTTGGCCAGTGTCTTATCATCAAACCTGTCCTTATCAGTATATATGTATGCCTCATCCTTAGTTATCACTGAATACGCCATAATAACAGGGTTGCACTCAACATCACATCCCCTTATATTGAATGTCCAGCATATGTCGTCAAGCGTTGCCATAATATGTATATCAGCATTTTTATTATCCATGTACTTTCTTATTCTTGAAAGCTTGCTTATTATGCTTTCTCCTGAGTACTCTTCATCAAGATAAAATGCTTTGCTGTGTGGAAACGCTGCCCTGTCCTCATATATATTCTCAATCGCATCAAAATCATACAAACAGCCTGCTCCTGCTTTTTTACATATATCAGACAGCTCAATTCCTTCTTCAGCCGGCATGGTTCTTCCATCAAATCCCATGCTCATTCCATCTTTAACTATACTCTCACAATACTGTGCCACATTCATAACACCCGGAGTGCCGACCCTCATCAGTGAAAAGCCTGTCCCTTCAATCTGCTTTTCAGCCTGCACGAAATATCTTCCGTCAGTGAAAAGCCTTGCATCATCCTGTGTTATAACAGCCGTTCCGGCAGAGCCTGTGAATCCGGTAATGAATTCTCTTTCCTTAAAATAATCACCTGCATACTCTGATATATGGTAATCACCTGTTACTACTACATATATATCAACGCCTTCTGATTTCATGATATCCCTTACCTTAGATAATCTGCCCGCTATTACCTTTGCATCTGTAATCTGCATTACATGTCCTCCTGACTATATTATCATATAAGTTTCCGCTCAATAAGCACTTCTCTTAGTTTGCCAAGTGCCTTTTTCTCTATTCTGCTCACATAGCTTCTGCTTATTCCAAGCCTGTCAGCAAGTTCATTCTGTGTGCATTCTTTTGCACCAAAAAGTCCATACCTGTATTTTAATATCTCTATCTCTCTTGGTGCAAGTACCTTTTCTATATTACCATATATACACTTAATCTGCTCATAAAACATATAATCTTCCACAGCATCCGGCTGTTTCTTCTCCGAATCTTCTCCGATAATATCCTTAAGGCTTATCTCATTTCCCTCTTTGTCCTTTCCTATAGGCTCATTAAGAGACACTTCCCGTTCCTTCTTTTTATCCTGACGGAAAAGCATAAGAATCTCGTTGTCTATACATTTGGCAGCATATGTTGAGAATCTCACATTTCTTTCTATGTCAAATGAATCAACAGCCTTAATAAGTCCTATTGTTCCCACTGAAATAAGGTCTTCATTAATATAATCACGTTCAGTAGAGGTATATTTTTTGACTATATGTGCAACAAGACGCATGTTCTTTTCTATAAGAGCATTTCTGGCCACACTATCGCCTTCGCGTAATTTTATCAGCAATTCTTTCTCTTCCTGTGCCGATAATGGTTTTTCAAACGTTTTCAAAAAGGCACCCCTACACATTTTTATATATCATATGTGTAAAGGTGCCTTTAATTGCCTATCCAACTGTCTCTTTAATTTAACTGTTTACTTCTGTTTCTTCTTCCTGGCGTCTTAAGATATCATACTTATCAAGCTGGATTCCTAAATCAATATAGAGATTCTGCTTAGGATGTGGACAGCTATCCATATCCTTACCATTCTCATCGACAATACGCTTAACTGTGACTTCTATATTCTGTCCATCCGGCTTCATTACTTCAATTGTTTCTCCAACTGAGAACTTGTTTCGCTGCTCAATATGGTAAAGTCCCTGCTCGTTAGTATCTCCTACGATACCAAGATATGTGTATTCCCTGATATATGTGTTACTGTCATATATCTGTGTATTCTCGTCCGGCTTTCCAAAGAAGAAACCTGTTGTATACTGTCTGTAAGTACATTTGCTTATCTCACTCTTATAGAATGGGATTCTAGCCTTGTACTTTTCAGGATCTTCTATAAAATCATCAATAGCAAGTCTGTATGTTCTTGCAACAGTTGCAACATACAGAGCTGTCTTCATACGTCCTTCAATCTTAAATGAGTCAATGCCTGAACTTACCATCTCTGGAATATGCTCTATCATGCATAAATCCTTAGAGTTAAATATATATGTTCCTCTCTCATTCTCATATACAGGCATGTACTGTCCCGGTCTGTTCTCCTCAACAACGGCATATTTCCAGCGGCATGGATGTGTACATGCTCCCCTGTTAGCGTCTCTTCCTGCAAGGAAGCTTGATAACAGGCATCTGCCTGAATAAGATATACACATCGCTCCATGCATGAATGTCTCAATCTCCATCTCATCAGGAATATGCTCTCTTATCTCCTTAATCTCCTCAAGAGATAATTCTCTTGCTGAAACCACTCTCTTAGCACCCTGATTCCACCAGAAATTATATGTCATGTAATTAGTATTATTAGCCTGCGTGCTTATATGTATATCAATATCCGGAAGTACTTCCTTTGCTATTGTAAACATTCCCGGATCCGATATAATGAGTGCGTCAGGTCCTACTTCCTTAAGTTCCTCAAAGTAAGCTCTTGCGCCCTCAAGGTCATAGTTATGTGCCAGAATATTAGCTGTAACGTATACCTTGACATTTCTTTCATGGGCAAACTTAACGCCCTCTTTCATATCTTCTATTGAAAAATTCTTAGCCTTAGCTCTTAATCCAAATGCTTCACCACCGATATATACGGCATCTGCACCGAATATTACTGCTATCTTTAAAACTTCAAGACTGCTTGCTGGTATAAGAAGTTCTGTTTCTCTGCCATTATACATATGTCCTGCCATATTATTCTCCTTTACTGTTTCACACTGAGTGTAATTCCATCGCCGATAGGAACAATAGATGTCACAAAATCCTTTGTATGAGTAAGCTCATACACATATTCCCTTATCCTTGTATGAATTGTTCTGTTTCTTCTCGTAACTGCATAGCGGGATTCCACTATTTCTCCCTCCTGCAGAATATTATCCGATATAAGAAGTCCGCCTTTTCTAAGGATTCTCTTAATATCAGGAAGATAATTAATATACTGTCCCTTGGCAGCATCCATGAATATGAAATCATATGGACCTTCCAGAGTCTTCAACACTTCCAGCGCATCTCCCTCTATAAGTGTTATAACATTCTCTTTTCCTGCCCTTTTAAAATTATTTCTTGCCACAGGTATTCTCTTATCATAATTCTCTATTGTAGTAATTGTGCATTTTTCCGGCATATTCTCACTCATAAGAATAGATGAGTAACCTACTGCTGTTCCAACTTCCAGAATCCTTTCAGGCTGTACAAGCTGTAACAGCACCTTCAGCAAATTACCCATCTCTTTTCTAATGATTGGGACTTCATCCGCAATCGCTTCTTTTTCAATTGTATTACATATATCAGAATTACCACAATCAAGAGAATTAATATAGGCAACTACTCTTTCATTGACTATCATATATTCCCCTTACAATTAAGTTATTCTTCCTCACTGTCTGACTGTGCCAGCACTTGCATAATCTCAGTAGGTGTCATTCCCGTGTTAAGCTCATAAGTTCCACCTATAAACTTATCCTTATAATCTGAGAACTGAATCTGAAAATATGCTATCGTTTTATCATGTACAAGTCCTTTATCATAAAGCATGCCAGCAAGCTTCTTAGCCTGTATGTCTGTTGTTATAGTAACCTCAACTGTACGGGCATTATCATCTGAATCAACTGCCTGTTCATTAAATATCTTCTCACCAAATGAATACGCCTTGCTTCCCATAAAAAACACGAGATATATTCCTAAAACAATTATTAAAACATTCAGCGATACCGATACCAGCATCCTGATTGATTTATTGCTCATAAAACCTGATTCTCCTCTTCTTTAATAAGCTACACTATATATGATTCACCCTAAAAAATCAAGGTCCATGTCTACTGCCTCGGCAATATCCTTATATATATCTCTCATAAATCTGCAAAATGTAATCTCTGTCATAAGATATCTGTTTACAATGTCCTGATTCCTCATGTCGGCATATTCCTTATTAAGATTCTCCATTGCTGCAAACATGTCTGGAACATTTTCTGAATTCTTTAATTCAAAATTTCTCATACGGAATTCATC
>PPYF01603379.1_pt1 | contig 11078 bp, 6 predicted proteins | sample 1559871 | NCBI WGS metagenome assembly PPYF01 (sample SAMN08240021, study PRJNA423297) | Human gut metagenome, whole genome shotgun sequencing project.
ATATCAGCGAAGTTTCCCGGGTGATGGAAAACCTGCTGCTGGAATCGGCGGATAAACTGCTGCGTTACAAAGGGATGCTATGGATTGACGGCGAACCTAATCGCCTGCTGTTCCAGGGCGTCCAACGCCTCTACAGCGCCGACTGGGACCGCCCGTGGGGCGATGAAAAACCGCATAGTACGATGGTGTTTATCGGGATTCAGCTGCCGGAAGAAGAGATTCGGGCGGCGTTTGCTGGGTTGAGGAAGTAAGTTCGGGAAAGATCAACTTTTTGAGAGTTCCACCGCAACATTATTACGAGTGGAACTCTTTAGATATGTCAGACCAACCAAAGCTTCTTCAATTGCGTTTTCATTTTTTCATGTCTCATTTTCAGTTCAGCCAATCCCCATTCTGAAGAATTACAAACATCTTTTGTTAAATCAAAAGAGCTTTTACTATTAAGTTTCTCATAAATAGATTTCTTTTTGATAAAATCATAGTGTTGTGCTTCAGAATTTTTGGAACCACTTATGAGTGTTAAATTACCTATTTTATGCAGCCAGTAGACATGCTCTTGAGGTTGGAATCTATTAATCCAGTATTCATTAACTAATGCTTGAGGAAGAATATGCTCAATTGTGATTCTCCCCGTATAGGTTTTAATCACGCTCTCATCTTGTTGCTCCATATCTAAGCGAAGCAAAATTGCTTTTATTAAGTTCACTTGATTCGGACGAGGCTCATATAAATCTTCATCCAGAGCAGCTATAAAACCTGAATTATCTGCATGTTGGTTTATCTGATTTATCACAGAATCAAAAGACATATCATTATTTATTGCTACCAGAGCTGAATAACAAACCATTTCTCTTTGGCTTTTAATTTGTTTTTTTAACCACCCATGCATATATACCTTCTCAAAGGCGGTAATAAATTGAGAAAAATCATCTAAATTAAAATCTTCTGTACGAGCCATTCGATTCATGAATGCCATAACCGGAGGAATCCACTCATCTACCCCTAAATTACTTAGTGATGCTATTTTTCGTCGTATTGAAGAGTGTTCAAAATCATTCTCTAAAATCTTAGTATAATTTTTTGCAGAATTAACCAACATCAGTGACATAGCAATAGCATCTCCATCAAATTGCTGCTGGAGATTTTCAATAAAAGCTTCAAAACCTTTTTGTAACACCCTGTCACGATCTTTTTTCTCGGAAAGCTTATGAAGAGTAAGAAATTTATCAAGCCGTCTCACTCCAACCATATCTTCAATTTGCGACCATGCTGATTCTATTTGCTCTGATTTTTTATTATGCGTAGAAGCTGATTCAAACAGTGCATTTTTTAAAAGATCTGCATTACTTAAAGGTAAACCTCGACTATTTAATACATTAAAGAGTCTAAATGATGATGCGAAATCATCAGTTTGCACAAATACGATATATACATTTTGCAAAATATATTTAGCAAGCAACTTCAACTCATCAACAGATAACCGCAACAAGTAATCTCTAATTGTTTCAGCGTTGCTAATGAATACTAACTCAGTATCCGATGGTTTTTCAGGTTTATAATCTTTAGAATCCTGAAGTATATAATATTTATAAAGATCATACTCTTTTTTTCTAACAATTAGCCTTGGTTCATCTGTTTCATCAGAATAAACATCAATAGGCAGAACTCTTTTTTGCAAATCATCTTTTATCCCCTGAATCGGGATGATTTTTTTTAGCTCGGAGACAATAATGCTTAACGTTGTAAGACGTTGTTGTCCATCTACAACTTCATACTGATTTTGCCCTTTATTGATACAAATCATACTCCCAATAAAATATTCATTCTCTTCTGATTGAGAGCTTTTATAAATATCATCAATGAGTTGCTCTGCATTATCTACCGTCCAACTGTAAGGACGCTGATAAGAAGGAATAATAAACTTTTTGTTTTCAGTAAGGATATCCTGCACCTTACATTCTTTAGCTTCCATTTCATATACCCAATCAAACAATCAACAATAACATTATCTTTCTTGCTCGAAAGAAACGCAACTATAAGATTTTTATATATTTTGTTAGAGTTGATACGGTTCCTGTAACTTCTGTTTATCTGTCTCTGATATGCCCAGATTAATTCAAGCAAGATATAACAGAGATATCAATGTGATCTCTGCTACGTACTTCACGTTGAAACACCGCCCTAAGTCATAGCCAGGCTATTGATTTTATGTACAATCAGAATCGTCCTGATAAAAGCGAGAACACCCCATGGCGGAACTGAACCTAAGTAACCTGACGGAAGCAGACATCATTACCAAATGCGTTATGCCAGCCATTCTCAATGCAGGCTGGGACAACACAACGCAAATCAGACAGGAGGTCAAACTCCGGGACGGTAAAGTCATCGTACGTGGTAAAGTTGCGGCACGCAGAACGGTAAAATCTGCTGACATCGTGCTGTATCACAAACCAGGCATTCCCTTAGCCGTGATTGAAGCAAAAGCCAACAAACATGAAATTGGCAAAGGGATGCAACAGGGCATTGAATATGCGCGCCTGCTGGACGTTCCTTTTGTTTTTGCCACCAACGGGGATGGCTTTATCTTCCGCGATGCCACCGCAGCCGAAGGTGAATGCCTTGAAAAGCAAATAACGCTGGATGACTTCCCCTCCCCCGCTGAACTCTGGCAAAAATTCTGCCTCTGGAAAGGATACACACAAGCTCAGCTTCCGGTGATTACTCAGGACTATTACGACGATGGCAGCGGTAAATCGCCACGTTATTACCAGCTTCAGGCAATCAACAAAACCATTGAAGCCGTCTCCAACGGGCAAAACCGCGTTCTGCTGGTCATGGCGACCGGAACAGGGAAAACCTATACCGCATTCCAGATCATCTGGCGCCTGTGGAAATCAAAAAATAAAAAACGCATTTTGTTCCTTGCCGATCGCAACATTCTGGTCGACCAAACCAAAAATAATGATTTCCAGCCATTTGGTACGGCAATGACTAAAGTCAGCGGACGCACCATTGATCCCGCTTATGAAATTCACCTCGCGCTCTATCAGGCTATAACTGGCCCGGAGGAAGACCAAAAAGCGTTTAAACAAGTCGCACCAGAATTCTTCGATCTGATCGTGATCGACGAATGCCATCGCGGCAGCGCATCCGAAGACAGCGCCTGGCGAGAGATCCTTGATTATTTCAGTTCAGCTACCCAAATTGGCTTAACCGCCACGCCAAAAGAGACGCATGAAGTCTCCAGCACGGATTACTTCGGCGATCCGGTTTACGTCTACTCGCTAAAAGAAGGGATCGAAGACGGCTTCCTCGCCCCTTATAAAGTTGTCCGTGTTGATATTGATGTTGATCTGCAAGGCTGGCGCCCAACCAAAGGGCAAACTGACTTAAACGGCGAGGTGATCGACGATCGTATCTATAACCAGAAAGATTTCGACCGCACGATGGTAATCGACGAACGCACAGAACTGGTTGCCAGAACCATTACCGACTATCTCAAGCGCACCAACCCGATGGATAAAACCATCGTCTTCTGTAACGACATCGATCATGCAGAACGTATGCGCCGCGCCCTGGTTAATCTCAACCCGGAGCAGGTGAAAAAGAACGACAAATACGTCATGAAAATCACCGGCGATGATGAAATTGGCAAAGCTCAGTTGGATAACTTCATTAACCCGAAAAAACCGTACCCGGTTATCGCGACCACTTCAGAGCTGATGACCACCGGTGTGGATGCTAAAACCTGCAAACTGGTAGTACTGGACCAGAACATCCAGTCGATGACCAAATTCAAGCAAATTATCGGTCGTGGTACACGCATCGACGAACGTTACGGCAAACTCTGGTTTACCATCCTCGACTTTAAAAAAGCCACCGAACTGTTTGCCGATGAGCGTTTCGATGGCATTCCCGAAAAAGTCATGGATACCACACCAGAGGATATCGCCGATCCAGAATCTGATTTTGAAGAGAAACTCGAAGAAATCAGCGAACATGACGAAGAACAGGTAACAGGCGTTGATGAACCGCCTGCGCCACCATACCAGGTTACCGATACCGATGATGTCGGCCCACTTCCGGAAGAAGACGAGAAGAAAATCCGCAAGTTTCACGTCAACGGTGTAGCGGTGGGCGTTATTGCACAGCGCGTTCAGTATTACGACGCCGACGGTAAACTGGTTACCGAATCCTTTAAAGATTACACCCGCAAAACACTGCTCAAAGAATATGCCTCGCTGGATGACTTTACCCGCAAGTGGCAGGACGCCGATCGCAAAGAAGCGATCATTCACGAGCTGGAGCAACAGGGGATCATCTGGGAAGTACTGGCAGAAGAAGTCGGTAAAGATCTCGACCCATTCGACATGCTTTGCCACGTAGTATATGGTCAGCCGCCGTTAACCCGCAAAGAGCGCGCCGAGAACGTGCGCAAGCGGAACTACTTCACAAAATACTCTGAAGCAGCGCAAGCCGTGCTCGATAATCTGCTGGATAAATACGCCGATGCGGGCGTACAGGAGATCGAAAGTATTCAGGTGCTGAAACTTAAACCATTCGACAGCATGGGCACTTTACCGGAGATTATTAAAACCGGATTTGGCGACCGTAACGGGTATAATCAGGCGCTCAGCGAGCTGGAAAACGAAATCTACCAATTACCGCCCCGCTCTGCTTAACAACTCTCTTTTGTGCCTTCTGCAACCATCATGTTGCAGAAGGCCTTGTTTTTCATGGAATACAACATGTCTATCAGCTCAGTAATCAAATCATTACAAGATATTATGCGCAAAGATGCCGGTGTGGACGGAGATGCGCAGCGTCTCGGTCAGCTCTCCTGGCTGCTGTTTTTGAAAATCTTCGATGCCCAGGAAGAGGCGCTGGAACTGGAGCAGGATAACTATCAATATCCGATCCCACAGCGTTATTTATGGCGCAGTTGGGCCGCAAACGCGCAGGGCATTACCGGTGATTCCCTGCTGGAATTCGTTAATGATGATCTGTTCCCGGCGTTGAAAAACCTCACTGCGCCTATCGATAAAAACCCACGCGGCTACGTGGTGAAGCAGGCGTTCAGCGATGCCTATAACTATATGAAAAACGGTACGCTACTGCGTCAGGTGATCAACAAGCTGAACGAAATTGACTTTACCAGCGCCAGCGAACGCCATCTGTTTGGTGATATTTACGAACAGATCCTTAAAGATCTGCAATCTGCGGGCAATGCTGGCGAATTCTATACTCCACGCGCCGTCACTCGCTTTATGGTGGATCGCGTTGATCCGAAACTCGGCGAATCCATTATGGACCCGGCCTGCGGTACGGGCGGTTTTCTTGCCTGCGCATTTGATCATGTAAAGAACAAATACGTGAAGAGCGTCGCCGATCATCAGACGCTGCAACAACAGATCCACGGTGTTGAGAAAAAACAGCTTCCGCACCTGCTGGCGACCACCAATATGCTGCTGCACGGCATTGAAGTACCAGTACAAATTCGTCACGACAACACCCTGAACAAACCGCTTTCCTCCTGGGATGAGCAACTGGATGTCATTGTTACCAACCCGCCGTTTGGTGGCACGGAAGAAGACGGTATTGAGAAGAACTTTCCGGCAGAGATGCAAACCCGCGAAACGGCGGATCTGTTCCTGCAACTGATTGTGGAAGTACTGGCGAAAAACGGTCGTGCGGCGGTGGTATTGCCGGATGGCACACTATTTGGCGAAGGCGTTAAAACCAAAATCAAAAAGCTACTTACCGAAGAGTGCAACCTGCATACCATCGTGCGTTTACCGAATGGTGTGTTTAACCCCTATACCGGCATTAAAACCAACCTGTTGTTCTTTACCAAAGGTCAGCCAACCAAAGAGATTTGGTTCTATGAGCATCCGTATCCGGCGGGCGTGAAAAACTACAGCAAAACCAAGCCGATGAAGTTTGAAGAGTTTCAGGCGGAGATCGACTGGTGGGGTAACGAGGCCGATGGTTTTGCCAGCCGCGTCGAGAATGAGCAAGCGTGGAAAGTCAGCATTGATGACGTGATTGCGCGTAACTTCAATCTGGATATTAAAAACCCACATCAGGCGGAAACCGTCAGCCATGATCCGGACGAACTGTTAGCGCAGTATGCAAAGCAACAGGCGGAGATCCAGACGCTGCGTAATCAACTGCGCGATATTCTCGGCGCTGCGCTGTCTGTCAAGGAGGTTAACTGATGAGTGTGGAAAAGCTGATCGTTGATCATATGGAAACCTGGACCTCGGCGTTGCAAACCCGTTCCACCGCCGGGCGCGGCAGTTCCGGTAAAATTGATTTGTATGGCATTAAGAAATTACGTGAGCTGATTCTGGAACTGGCAGTGCGCGGTAAACTGGTGCCGCAGGATCCGAACGATGAACCGGCGTCGGAGCTGCTGAAGCGTATTGCGGCGGAAAAAGCAGAGCTGGTGAAACAGGGGAAAATTAAAAAGCAAAAACCACTGCCGGAAATTAGCGAGGAAGAGAAGCCGTTTGAATTGCCGGATGGATGGGAGTGGACAACGCTAACTAGAATTGCGGAAATAAATCCTAAAATTGATGTCAGTGATGATGAGCAAGAAATATCATTTATTCCAATGCCACTCATATCAACTAAATTTGATGGCTCGCATGAATTTGAAATAAAAAAATGGAAAGATGTTAAAAAAGGTTATACACACTTTGCTAATGGTGATATCGCTATTGCAAAAATAACACCTTGCTTTGAAAATAGTAAAGCAGCTATTTTTTCTGGCTTAAAAAACGGCATTGGTGTTGGAACAACAGAATTACATGTTGCACGCCCTTTTAGCGATATAATTAATCGAAAATATCTTCTTTTAAACTTTAAATCACCTAATTTTCTTAAGTCTGGTGAATCACAAATGACTGGTTCTGCTGGTCAGAAACGTGTTCCAAGGTTTTTTTTTGAAAATAATCCTATTCCCTTCCCTCCATTGCAAGAACAAGAGCGCATTATTATTAGGTTTACTCAATTAATGTCTCTCTGCGACCAACTGGAACAGCAATCCCTAACCAGTCTGGACGCACATCAGCAACTGGTTGAAACCCTGTTGGGAACACTTACAGACAGCCAAAACGTCGAGGAACTGGCTGAAAACTGGGCGCGTATTAGCGAGCATTTCGACACACTATTTACCACTGAAGCCAGCGTGGATGCGATATCCGATTTTGAAAATTATATTTTGTCAGAAAATGATATTGTTATTTCATTAGACAGACCAATTATTAATACCGGGTTAAAATATGCTATCATTAGCAAATCAGATTTACCCTGTTTACTACTCCAACGAGTAGCAAAATTTAAAAATTATGCAAACACTGTGTCTAACTCCTTCTTGACAATATGGTTGCAATCTTATTTCTTCATAAATTCAATTGATCCTGGAAGAAGTAATGGAGTTCCACATATATCTACGAAACAGTTAGAGATGACACTATTTCCTCTTCTACCGCAAAGTGAACAAGATCGCATTATTTCAAAAACGGATGAATTAATACAAACCTGTAATAAACTGAAATATATTATCAAAACCGCCAAACAAACCCAACTGCACCTTGCAGACGCACTCACTGACGCGGCGATAAACTAATTTTCTCGCCCTCATAAAACCAATAAAGCGGCTAAATGGCCGCTTTATTCACATCACCAAAAATTATATTTCACGCTAATTTTCATCTTATTTTCATTAATTTTTAGCTGGACTTTCCCTGTATTTACTGATGATATATCCAGGTATTTAGCGCGGTGCGGATGTGCGCCAACACACCCGCACCGCTAATCACAATCACTATTTATAGGGAATAGCAGTTATGACTGATACGCATTCTATTGCACAACCGTTCGAAGCAGAAGTCTCCCCGGCAAATAACCGTCAATTAACCGTGAGTTATGCGAGTCGTTACCCGGATTACAGCCGTATTCCCGCCATCACCCTGAAAGGTCAGTGGCTGGAAGCCGCCGGTTTTGCCACCGGCACGGTGGTAGATGTCAAAGTGATGGAAGGCTGTATTGTCCTCACCGCCCAACCACCCGCCGCCGCCGAGAGCGAACTGATGCAGTCGCTGCGCCAGGTGTGCAAGCTGTCGGCGCGTAAACAAAGGCAGGTGCAGGAGTTTATTGGGGTGATTGCGGGTAAACAGAAAGTTGCCTGATACATTGACCCGGTAGCGCCAGGACTACCGGGCATTTTTCGCTGCGTTATACCAACGCGCTCTCCATCTGTTTTTCAAATGCCTGACGAATTAACCCCATAATGTAAGGAAGTTGTGCGAGGTCACTGAAACCAATTTCCACATCACCATTGCCCCATCGCCCAACATTTGTCACATCTTTGGCAATACCTTTCGGATCGACCAGTTCATGAAACTGCATATTAAGCGACAATCGCAGTCGGCTTTTTTGCGGCACAACATCAACAAAATTCGTTTCCGCTTTAAACGCAATATAGAGCTTCAATACTTCCTGCGTGATCCCTGCGTCCAGGCGCATAATTTCATCGCGAAGATGATCGAATAACACCCGGCTATGCGAACCATCAGCAAGAAAAGGATAATCACTCAGGCTGTAACTGGTTTTGTTCTCAGGCTGTCCCCGATAAACAGCTAAAACCTCTTCAGGAAGAGAAGGCGCTTGCCAGACCTGAACCGCGAGATCGGCCAGACGATCGGCTCGGGCGTGAATGGCAGCTTCATCCCATTTTTCGCACTGTCCAAGACCGATATTCAAATAGAGCGGGCTATGCTTAAAGCCGTCTTCAATATCGCGTTTTTCTGCGAAAGGTCTGTCACTGTAACGGGAGTTATAGCGCGTTAAAGTGAGATTCCCCAACGTATGCAACAGTTCTTTATGAATACGCTGCCAGTCGCTTCCCAGCTCTTCGCGCCATTTAGCCGACAAATTTTCGTTCTGCGGCATAATATGTTCAATCGTAAACTCTTCCACGCGCTCTCTGCGTTTATCGTTTTCCAGTCGTCGTAACCAGTAGCTGCGACTACGGAAGTTATAGAGATCGCGAACTTTTAATTCCCGTTTAAATTCATCATCGTTGGGGAAACGACGATATGAAGGTAGATTCAAAAAATGTACCTGAATACTTTCCAGATATTTTTCTTTATTAATGACCTTATAAAAAGTGGCAAACGTCTTGTTAAGAGAATTTGTCGGAATCGCACATACTGAACGGCGGAAAACATAAGATTCAATTAAACGAATTATGCTCAGGAAATCCTCGTGAGACAAAACGCCATTTTTATAGTCATGATAAAGCGCCAGTAAGAAAGGATACGCCACATCGACCTTTAACTCGCGCAAATCCTGAAAAGCCGTGGCAAGCGATTTGTCACTTTCTTTTCCCAATGCCATTGCACAGTAATACTCCGCGTAGATGTGAATATCTTCAACCAGCCGATCTACGCCTTTTTCAGCAACACTCTGGCTGCGGGCATGGAGTTTAAATGCCTCATAGACTTCATCTGTCCGAGGGATCTCCCCCGTTTTTACCGTCAGATAATGACGCATAAAACTGTCAAAATATTCGCTGTAACCTTGCTGACCAAAAGCGACTTCCATTGGACGCCAGTGATCTTCATACAACCGGGTTTGATGCTCTGGTTCGAGGCCCATCAGAATAAAATTGCGCACCAGATCGGCCTGACTTAACGCCTTACCGGTAGAGTTCATACTTTCAAAAATCAGTTGCGGATTATCCTGACCACGATTAAGCGCCACATCGACAATTAATAACTTTGCTAACCCACGACATAAGGGAATCAAGTCATCCCCGAGTTTGGCAATTTGTTCATCAAAGAAAGTAAAGTTTTCCATTATTCGATGGGAATAGTTTTCTGGCATTGGTCTTTGTTTTATTAACGCCAGCAAACTGTCTTTATCAGTCTCGGTCAGCAGTAATTTAAATCCTTTCTCGCCGGACTCATAAGGATTGAGTAAATAATAATTACGCAATTTCATTGCTGAAAAGCCATCAAAAACTTCGTCTTCGCCAAGATGACGCGATAAAGCCTCAATCAGCAACATTGCGGTCGTCAGCCTTTGTTGACCATCAATGACCAGTAACGGAGAAATACCAGAAACCTGATACAACCCCTGCTCAATATAAACAACCGAACCGATAAAATGCGCTGATATATCGTCACGCTTTCCGGCACGAATGATGTCGTCCCAAAGTTGCCGACATTGTTGTTCTGTCCATGAATAAGTCCGTTGATAAATGGGAATAACGAACTGCTGCGAACGTTTTAAAAAATCGAGTAGGCGGGCTTCTGTAGCTTTCATTCTGACGTCTTTCCGTGAAGCGATGATTTCGCAATAATAACCCCTTATCTGACGAGGTGACATATAAATCCCATCGTTTCGTGAAGGACTCTCTCCATTACACCACATCCTCCCTGCATAACCCAATATCCTTTAACCGTTCATCTCTCACCTGCTGTAACACGCACCGGGTCTGCATTTGCTGCCACCAGCAGCGTTAATGTACCGTTCACATAAATGGCGGCGGCAACGTTGGTGCAGGAAGGTCACTATCATCGCCACGTAAAGTGTGCTTCGTTCATGCCGGATGCGGCGTGAACGCCTTATCCGGCCTACAAACCGCGCAAATTCAATAGATTGCAGAGATAATGTAGGTCTGATAAGCGTAGCGCATCAGGCAGCTTTGCGTTTGTCATCCGTCTCTGATTAGCTCTTGAGCCATGAATAAGGCTCACGCTCAGGCAAGGGCTGCTCTAATGCCTGTATTTGCTCTGCCGAAAGTCCGGTAATCTTTTGTATCCATTCAGGATCTACCCCATTCTGCAAAAACAATCGAAGAATGCGCTGTTCCCCTTTTATATATCCATCATTATGAATTCGCTCTGCAATCGTCATTATTCGCTCCCTTTGTTGTGGCAGTCGACGGGTAATTTCACTGATAAACTCATTAAAACGCGCTTCATCACCAGTCAGTAAAATGTAATTTAACAGCGCAGTTATCTGGCTGTCATTAGCACACTCTGTAACCAGTAATACTACCAGTT
>PPYF01640025.1_pt1 | contig 11077 bp, 8 predicted proteins | sample 1559871 | NCBI WGS metagenome assembly PPYF01 (sample SAMN08240021, study PRJNA423297) | Human gut metagenome, whole genome shotgun sequencing project.
CCAGCCATGCTCTCTATCGCAGCCGCCTACGAATTCCTTCCGGTACTTCGCGCTTCTGTAGAATATCATTTTTATGATGACAAAAATGCAGGTATGGCAAACGGCAAACAAAAATATCTGACTAAAGGAACCAATGAATACTTGGCAGGTATTGAATTTGATGTAACCAAGCAACTAACTCTCAGCTGTGGTGGACAAATCACTGACTACGGACTATCAGATAACTATCAATCAGACACCAGTTTTTCTTGTGATTCTTACTCTTTGGGAGTCGGAGCCAAAATAAAGATGAACAAACACCTCTATTTAAATGTTGGTTATATGTGGACTAATTATGAGGATTATACAAAAAAATCAACCAACTATAACGGAACCGGACTACCCGGAACAAATGTATATAGCCGTACCAACAAAGTGTTCGGTTTAAGTGCAGATTATAGTTTCTGATTCCTGTATATGAAATAAGAACAAGACCATGTCCAAATAACTGAGACATGGTCTTGTTTTATAAAAAACTCCAAAGAAACTGATAATCCTTCAGCTGCACCCGCAACTGTTTCAGCGACCGGGTGATATGAAATTCTACAGTCTTTACAGAAATATCCAGCCGCAAAGCAATTTCCTTGTTCGGTAAATTTTTCATCCGGCTCAAAATAAACACCTCCCTGCTTGTAGGAGGCAATTCACTAATGGCTTCCTGCACCAAAGCTTGAATCTCATCACAAAACAATTTATCGGGATCACAAGCCTCCAAAGTCGAGATACGCAAAGCCAGTTCTTTCTGCCGCATATCTCCTATATGCTGCTCGGCACGCATACGTACCTCCAAGTGTTGCAAATGATTCAATGAACGATTTTTTATGGCAGTCAACAGCAACGCAGAAATATTGGTATCCTCCTGTAACTCATTCCGGTGCTCCCATACATTAGTAAAAGCCCCCATTACAATATCCTCAGCCTCTTCCCTGTTCCTGACATACGAGTAAGCAAACTGAACAAACTGTTGCTGACGTTTGCTAAACACCTCCGTCAGTTCTGACATAAAAACATTCTTCGTCTCTTTCATTTAACTAATTTTCTGTTTCCGTTTTTAGATCTTGACATAAATACCTTTCTTGTATAAAATATGAACAATACTCCAACAAAATAATACATACAACAAAGCATAGGCTAATGAACCGGGATAATTTCCCAACACCGGAACCAGTACCTTTTCATAAATAAAGACACTTGCCCCCGTAGCGCCCAATAGAATCCCCATTATTTCCGCAAACACATAGATAAACAAAGGGTTCACTCCGAACGACCGGAAAAAAACGCACCAACCTTGATAGCCTTTTATATCAATGATCCAGATAAGCAGAGCCAAAAAGCTGGATGCCAATCCGCAGGTTGTAATGACAAAAGTAGGCGACCACACTTTCTTATTGATAGGGCAGCCGTAACTTAACAAAAAGCCAGCAAATGTGAGAATAGTACCCACCAAAAACAATCGTTGTATCTTCTCGTCATTATCTTTAGCAGAAAACAATAACTTTCCACAATAAAACCCTACCATTACATGGCACACCGCAGGAAGCGTACTCAATAGTCCTTCCGGATCAAACGCCATTCCACCATCATGGTACATGTGGGATGTACCCAATGCCCATACATCAAAACGGGCCACTATATTAGTGGCCGACAAGTTAAAGCCGTCTCCCATAGCCAATAAAAGAAAATAGACGGCCAAAGTTACCAAAATGATAGCGGGAAAATATTTATGCTTCACCGTTATAGCAACCAGACTAGTCACACCGTATCCTATAGCAAGCCGTTGCATGACTCCTAAATAACGCAACTCTTCAAAATTCAGATGATGTGTAAAAACCGATTTGGCCAGAAGATTCAAAAACAGACCGATACAAAAAATAACGACTGTACGTTTCACAATCTTCCGTAATGTAGCATGAGAATAAGTAAAATTATATTTCCGCAAAGAAATATAAGTGGATATTCCCATAATGAACATAAAAAAAGGAAAAACGAGATCGGTAGGGGTTAACCCGTTAAAGGCGGCATGCTCCAACGGAGTATACACATACCCCCATGAACCGGGGTTATTTACAAGAATCATGCCTGCAATAGTGATGCCTCTCAAGATGTCAAGAGCAAGCAACCGTTTGGGGGTATTTGCTGTCATGCGTGTTAGATTAATAAATTGGTTAACTCGGACAAAGATAGCATTCTATTAGCAATAAAGAAACAAATCTGTGAAAAATATTTTTATATTGTAAACATATTAATCTCTCTGAAAAACATGTTTATTCCGTTTTTATTGCTATTTTTGTCCAAAAAGAATTTCTATACCCCCTTTATTTAAAAACTTAACACAGATTTATTATGAAGAAAAAGAGTCTGCCAGTATTTTTCGTTGGGTTATTAATGTGTGGATGCCAAATGAAAGAAGTAATCAATGAGTACAATGTAGTTCCATTGCCTGTTACCATGAGCGAGCAGCAGGGACGTTTTTACCTGAACAGTGATGTTCCTATCGTCGTTAACGCCTCACAAGAAGTGAAACACATTGCTTCCGGCCTGTCAACCACTCTCCTGGATATAGCCGGTCTCAAGCTGAAACCGACTGACGAGTTACATGAAAATGTACCCTCCATTGTTTTTGACAGCATTCCGGGGATGGAAAAAGAAGCCTACAAGTTATCGGTCACCCCTCAACTAATAAAAATTACCGCATCGGCGCCTAACGGCTTTTACTATGGATTACAGACCCTGTATCAACTGTTGCCGGTGGATGTCTATTGTAAAGAAAGAGCACGTAATGCCGAATGGAGTGTACCTTGCGTTGAAATAGAAGACGCCCCGACATTCCGCTATCGCGGAGCCATGCTGGATGTATGCCGCCATTTCGCATCTATAGATTATATCAAAAAATTCATAGATGTATTGGCTGCACATAAAATGAACACCTTCCACTGGCATCTTACAGACGACCAAGGCTGGAGAATTGAAATCAAAAAATACCCCAAACTGACTGAGATCGGCTCTCAACGTTCAGAAACCATGGTGGATTATTTCTATACCCATTACCCATTCAAATATGACGGCAAGCCCCACGGAGGTTTTTACACACAAGACGAAATAAAAGAAGTCGTTGCATACGCTCAAAGCAAATATATCACTGTCATTCCGGAGATAGAGTTACCTGGACATGCCTTGGCCGCTATCGCTTCCTACCCTGAATTGTCCTGTACTCCGGACAGCACCTACGAAGTTTGCAAATTATGGGGTGTGTTTGACCAAGTATTCTGCCCTACCGACACCTTCTTCCAGTTTATGGAAGGAGTCATGGACGAAGTGGTGGAATTATTCCCAAGCTCTTATATACATATAGGTGGTGATGAATGTCCTAAAACAGCTTGGGAACAATGTGAACATTGTCAAAAACTGATACGTGAACTGGGATTGGAAAATGACATCACTCCCAATCCCGTAGACGGAAGAAAGCATACGAAAGAAGAGAAATTACAAAGTTATATCGTAAGCCGTGTGGAAAAATACCTGAACAGCAAAGGACGTAATATCATCGGTTGGGATGAAATACTGGAAGGAGGGCTTGCCCCCAACGCCACAGTGATGTCATGGCGTGGTGTGGAAGGCGGAATGACCGCAGCCAAAGCCGGACATGATGCTATTATGACTCCTAATCCTTACGCTTACCTTGACCATTACCAGGAAGAACCGGAAATAGCCCCTGTTACTATCGGTGGATACAACACACTGAAAAAGACATACAGCTATAATCCTGTACCGGCTGATGCAGACAGTTTGGTAAAACAGCACATCATTGGTGTACAGGCCAATTGCTGGGCAGAATATATGCCAACTGAGGATAACCGTGATTATCAAATCTTCCCACGCCTGATCGCTATATCCGAAACCGGCTGGACTCCGATGAAGAAAAAGAATTTTACTTCATTCTGCAACCGCATGGTTGAAGACTTCCAACGTCTGGAAGCAATGGGCGTAAAACCTTGCCTCAACTTCTTTGATGTAAATATCAACACCCGTGCCACCCAAGAAGGTGTACTGAATGTAGAGCTGGAAACATTCTATCCGGGAGCACAAATCTATTATACGACTCATGGTGAGCAACCATCCATACATGCCAACTTATACAATCATCCATTCCCATTGGACGGCACATACGACTTGAAAGCCGCTGCTTTCGTTAACGGCAAACAAATCGGTAAGGTTACTCATAAACAGCTTTACAAGAATTTAATCAGTGGAAAAAAATATGAAATCATGCCCGAACCCAAAGGTATGAAAGGTGATATTTTAGGAGAAAATGATATATTGGGCGCAGACACTGTGACTTTAGGACTGACCAATGGAAAACGTGGAAATAATGCCTCCTCCACCCCGTGGGTAGGTATCAGCCCAGACAATAATGACAAAGTTACTTTTATAGTAGACTTTGAGAAAGCCACTATCCGTAAAATCAGATTCGGTACATTGTATAATGCAGCAGGTGGAATATTGCCGGTGAGCAAAGCTGTAGTCTATGTTTCCTCTTTAGACAACAAATTCGAGAAAGTAGCCGAAAAAGAATTCACTTACGATATCAAAGAAAATACGTTCAGAGGTTTTGATGAAGAAATAGAATTTCCGGCACAAGAAGCGGTGAAGGTAAAAATAGAATTTACAAGCGGAGGTAAAATACGCAATGGTATTGATTGCTATAGCCCACATGATAAAAGCGAGGTACCCAGCACAATAGCTTTGGATGAAATAGAAATCTATTAATTACCTATTTATATAAGAAGAATTGAATTCCATTGTAATCCGGCTCAAAACCTTGTTTTCTATTTCCTAATTGAAAACTTAGCCGGATGACAATGGAATTTCATTTTAAAAAGCACAACAAACCAAACAGGAAAAATGGTATAAAAATCTGTAATCCGGGTACAATCTTATTTTTTTCAACTCCATACTTTTGTACATAGAATTTATATTGAAAAACTTAAAATATGAACGCTATGAACAAAGTCATTTTACTTTTAATATTCAGTATTTTAACAACAACCAGTATGGCACAAAAAAAGATCAAACAGACAGCAGGACGCGACCAATTAGGAACATTCGCTCCTAAATTCGCGGAACTTAATGACGACATTCTTTTTGGAGAAGTGTGGAGCCGCACCGAGCAACTCGGTCTTCGTGACCGCAGTTTAGTCACAATCACCTCACTCATCAGTCAAGGAATAACGGACAGTTCGCTTACATTCCATCTCCAATCAGCCAAAAACAACGGTATTACGCGTACGGAAATTGCAGAGATCATCACTCAAATCGGCTTCTATGCAGGATGGCCGAAAGCATGGGCGGCATTCCGTCTTGCCAAAGAAGTATGGAATGAAGAAATCTCTTGTAAAGATAAAGATGAAAAAACAACGTTCCAACGCGAAATGATTTTTCCTATCGGAGAACCAAACACCGCTTATGCACAATATTTCACTGGTAACAGTTACCTCGCCCCTATCTCTCGTGAACAGGGAATGGTTAGAACCCGTAACTGATGAAGAATACGACAAGATTCAAATGTTGCCTTGAATGAGGCAACAAAAATAATTTGTATCGGTGCAGACTTTATATGTAGAGGCGCATAATTCTTTTACCAAGACACACGTGCGATTTTCAAATAAATTATGTAATTTTGCCGACTGTTTATAATAACCCTTTAAAATATGAGAAAATATTTATTTTTATTCACATTTTTACTGCTATCGGCAAAAAGTTTTGCTCAAGACAAAGATTTCAATTACAAGTTCTACGGACAAATCCGCACCGACTTCTATTATAATAGTCGTGCCAATGAAGAAACTGTTGACGGGCTTTTCTATATGTATCCTAAAGATAAAGTGTACGATGCAACAGGTAAAGACCTGAATGCGACAGCTAATGGAAGCTTTTATACTTTATATACCCGTTTGGGAATAGATGTGCAAGGTCCCAGGTTGGGAAGAGCAAAAACCTCCGCAAAAGTAGAAATGGACTTCCGCGGATCAGGAACAACCTTCTCCACTGTACGTCTGCGCCATGCCTATTTAAACCTTGATTGGGGAAAACCGTCTTTACTGTTGGGACAAACCTGGCATCCGTTATATGGTGACGTTGCTCCACAAATTCTGAATCTGAATATGGGAGCTCCTTTCCAACCGTTCAGCCGTGCCCCACAAATACGATTCCGCTACAAAGCTGGTGATATACAACTGACAGGCGCGGCTATTTGGCAATCCCAATACCTGTCTCAAGGTCCTGATGGGAAAAGCCAGAAATACATAAAAGAAAGTTGTATACCCGAAATCTATATTGGTGCAGATTACAAAAGAAGCAACTGGCTAGTGGGAGCAGGCATTGAAATGATTTCATTAAAACCTCGTACTCAATCGGTAGTAGAAGATGAAGTTTACAAAGTGGATGAACGTGTCACTGCCCTGTCTTACGAAGTTCACATGAAATATACTTCTCCCCTATGGTATGTGGCAGCAAAAAGTATTTTGGGTTCCAATCTTACACAAGTATCCATGCTGGGCGGATACGGTGTAAAATCCACTGATGCCCGTACGGGAGAACAAGAGTATTCCCCCAACCGGAATTCTAGTTCATGGCTTCACTGGAAATTGGGAGTTGAATACAATCTTACTTCCGCATGGTATGGTTCCATGAAAAGTTCTAACGGAAAAATTATTGATACTCATTCTGTTTCAAACAACAGACTGGTAGCAACAGTTTTGTTCATGTTCTGAAAAGTACAAAATAAAGAATATAAAAAAGGCAGCTTTCGAAAAGGCTGCCTTTTTTATATATAGCAGAAAATTAATTATTCACCTTTGATAGCTGCAACACCCGGAAGAATTTTTCCTTCAATTGCTTCCAACAAAGCACCGCCACCGGTAGAGATATAAGAAACCTGGTCAGCCATGCCGAACTTGTTGATACAAGCTACAGAGTCACCACCACCGATCAATGAGAATGCACCGTTCTTAGTTGCTTTTGCGATAGCTTCAGCGATAGCACGTGAACCGGCAGTAAAGTTATCGAATTCAAAAACACCGGCAGGACCGTTCCACAGAATAGTCTTGGCATCTTCAATAGCAGCAGCAAATGCTTTCTGAGTTTCAGGACCTGCATCCAAACCTTCCCATCCGTCAGGAATATTATTTGCAGGAACAACCTGAGTATGAGCATCGTTAGAGAATGCATCAGCAGCCACACAATCAGAGCCCAATACCAAATTCACACCTTTAGCTTTAGCCTTAGCAATGATATCAAGAGCCAAATCCAATTTGTCATCTTCTACGATAGAATTACCAATCTTTCCACCTTGAGCTTTTGCAAAAGTATAAGTCATACCACCGCAAAGAATCAAGTTATCCACTTTATCCATCAGGTTTTCAATGATACCAATCTTAGTAGACACCTTGGAACCACCCATAATAGCAGTGAACGGGCGCTTGATATCTTTCAGGATATTATCAACAGCTTGAACTTCTTTTTCCATCAAATAACCCAACATCTTGTTGTCCGCATCGAAATAGTCAGCGATAACGGCTGTAGAAGCATGTTTACGGTGAGCAGTACCGAATGCGTCATTGATATAGCAATCAGCATAAGAAGCCAAAGTCTTGGCAAATTCTTTCTGAGAAGCCTTCATCGCTTTCTTGGCATCTTCGTATGCAGGATCTTCTTTGTCAATGCCAACAGGCTTTCCTTCTTCTTCAGGATAGAAACGCAAATTTTCCAACAACAGGACTTCACCCGGTTTCAAAGCAGCTGCAGCATCACCGGCTTTCGCACAATCAGGAGCAAATTGAACAGGTACACCTAATTTTTCAGAAACAGCATCGACAATCTGGCTCAATGAATATTTAGCATTTACCTTACCTTTGGGTTTACCCATGTGTGACATGATAATCAAGCTGCCACCATCAGCCAACACTTTTTTCAGTGTAGGAAGAGCACCACGGATACGAGTATCATCAGTAATTTTACCATTTTCGTCCAAAGGTACATTGAAGTCCACACGGACAATTGCCTTTTTACCGGCAAAGTTGAATTTGTCAATTGTCATCATAATCTTTTATTTTTGTTTATAGTGTATAAATACAATCTCGCTTATTTTGGGTGTTGCAAAGTTACTAATATTTTTTATTAGCAGTGTGTCAGGGGGGTAATAATTTTACTTGAAATGAAAAAAGAGGATAAAAAGCACTTTTTTTGAGAAAATCGAAAAAAAAATCATTTTTCCACTAGGGTTGTTTCCAGCTATCCTGTTCTATATACAAAATGCAGAAAGAATGAAAACCGAATTGCTACATAAATATTTCAGAGGAGAAACCACCGAAAAAGAGGAAAACCAGATTGTGGAATGGGTAGAAAGCAGTGTAGAAAACAAGGAACACTTTCTAAAAGAGCGAATGCTGTTTGATGTCACCCTTTTTTCTGACGGTTCGAACATACAACGGAAACCGAAAGGGCATCTGTACCTGTACCCACTGATTGCCATTGCCGCCATGCTGGCTATTGTTTTTGTAATGGATTTGCCACATATGCATAAACCTAAACAACAATTGTCACAAACCATCCGTATTCCAGCAGGTCAACGTGCACAGATGGATCTTCCTGACGGTTCTAACGGCAAATACAAAACGGGCGAAATGAGCAGTAACAATGCTTTGGCATGGATGCAAGGCATTTATTATTTCGATGATGTTCCGTTTAAAGAGTTACTGGACAAGATTGCTCTATATTATAATTATAAGATAACAGTGAAGAATCCTAAAATCTTAGAGAACTACCGCTGCACTGGTAAATTCAAAGATTTGGACGGCATAGAGCATATACTAAAAGTTATACAAAAAGACCATCCGTTTAAATACAATATTGATAACGAACATAACAAGATAACCATAGAATAAAATCACAATAGAAGTTTAACCTTAAAAAATGAACTGTTATGATTACATAAAAACCTTTGAAAAAAGAATCGGAAAGTACCCCCATACTCCCCGATTCGACAGCTAACAATTGACCTTAATCAAATTTATTAACTTAACACATTACAAAGATATGAGAAAAATTTCTTTGGAAGGGTACTTATGCCCAAAAAGTTTAGCTTTTAAACAAATATTACGAACTATGAAGATCACCTTAATTCTTCTGTTAACCACAGCATTCAGCGCATTCAGTATGGATGTACACTCTCAGAACGCCAAAGTCAGTCTGGATACCAACATCATGAAGGTAGCCCAATTGATTTCTGCCATCGAATCACAAACTAATTACCTGTTTGTCTATAGTAAGAAAAATGTAGATCTAAGCCGCAAGGTAAAAATCAACGCAAAAAATAAAGCCGTATCCGAAATTCTAGATGAAGTTTTTTCCGGAACTGGTATCACTTATGTTATTGGAAGGTAAAAACATTGTTTTGACAAAAGAAAGCAATATAGCCCGTGAGGAAGTAAAACAGCAAAATACAATCACTGTTAAAGGTGCTATAACTGATATGCAAGGTGAAGCAATTATCGGTGCAAACATTATTCAACAAGGTACTACTAACGGTACAATTACCGATATTGACGGTAACTTTACGTTAGAAGTTCCGGCTGATGCACAACTGGTTATATCTTATATCGGTTATAAAAAAGTCATAATTCCAGTAAACGGAAAGACTAATTTTACCATTAAAATGGAAGATGATGCATTGAAACTGGAAACTGTTGTAGTAACCGCTATGGGTATTAAAAAGAAAGAAGCCTCTTTAACTTATTCCACTCAGCAACTGAATGGTGACGAACTGAATAAAGTAAAGGACGCTAATATGATCAATTCATTAGCCGGTAAATCTGCCGGTGTGCAAATAACAAAGAGTTCATCCGGTCTGGGAGGTTCGGCAAAAGTATCTATCCGTGGTGCACGTTCAGCATTCGCCAGTGGTAACAACCAACCGTTATATGTCATAGATGGCGTTCCTATGCTGAATATCACAACAGAATCAACAGCCACCGTTATGGGAGGTGAAAATGACGGGGTCAACCATGACTCTGGTGACGGTGTTTCCAACTTGAACCCTGATGATATTGAAAGTATGAGTATATTAAAAGGTGCGTCTGCCGCTGCTCTCTATGGCTCCCAAGCTGCCAACGGTGTTATTTTAATTACTACAAAATCAGGGAAAGCCGGTATGTCAAGAGTTACATTCTCCTCTAACCTGACAGTAGACCATGCTGTCAGCCTGCCGGAATTTCAAAACAATTATGGACAAACTGCCGATGGTACCAGCAGTTGGGGCGACAAAGGAAATCTGACAGACTATGATAACGTAGGTAATTGGTTTGGCAATGGTATTACAGCCATCAACTCTTTAACCTTCCAAACAGGTAATGACAAAATGCAAACTTACTTTTCTTATGCCAATACCCGGGGGACAGGTATCGTGGACTCAAATAAGCTTCAAAAGCACAATATTACTTTCCGTGAAACAGCCAGTTTCTTTAATGATCGTTTAAAATTGGACGGAAATGCCAGTTTGATGACACAAACTATCCGTAATACTCCTGCCGGAGGTGGTTATTATCTGAATCCGCTGGTTGGCTTGTATTCTTTTCCCCGTGGTGCCGATCTGGCTCCCTACGCTGAAAACTTTGAAGTTTTCGATACTGACCGCAATATGAACTTACAGAATTGGTATACAAAAAATGAAGACGGCTCATTCAGCGAATGGGATCAGAATCCGTACTGGATAAAAAATCGTGTGACCAACAAGAGTAAACGTTACCGTGCATTAGCTTCTATCAGTGCAAATATAAAAGCAACTGACTGGTTAAGTATCCAGGCACGCGGGAATGTAGACTATGTAAGTGATAAGTTTGACAACAAGATGTATGCATCAACAGCAGCAAACATTGCCGGAAAAAATGATGAAACAGGGTTACCTAACGGACGCTATGTATGGTCGGATGAACAAAACTTCCAAGTATATGGTGATTTCATGGCCATGTTCAACAAAACCTTT
>PPYF01158254.1_pt1 | contig 11075 bp, 6 predicted proteins | sample 1559871 | NCBI WGS metagenome assembly PPYF01 (sample SAMN08240021, study PRJNA423297) | Human gut metagenome, whole genome shotgun sequencing project.
GATGAGGCGAAGCGGCTCATCAATGAGCTCGAAGGATATGCTCTGCCCCCATCGGGTTCGGCAGATCGGATGCCGGCGGATTTCAGCAGTCCCGTTCGCCGTCTGCGTGCCGAGTGGGCTTATGCCCGAACAGCGGCGGGAATGGAGGACGACATTCTGGTGCCGACGCTCGTGGATGAGCTTTTCGTCTTGGGGGAGACTCAAAAGGCCGAGCACCTTATTGCTCGCGCTTGGCCGGCTGTTTTTTCTGCTCTTTTGAGTTTTCTGCAGCCTGAAGAGAACGCTGGCAAAGGATCGGATGCGCAGGAGGCAGCCCAATGGCGCCGAACCATACTGAGCGTCGGCCAAAACTGCACCTTGATGACGCAGTGCAGCAGTGCATTGAGTTTTCATCAGCGCTTATGGCGTGCCGCGGCGTTTCTCTATTTCTCCCAAGATGAACGTGATGTCGAAAACGGGTTGAACGAACTGATTTCGCTCACATCGCTTTTGCGCCCGGCTGAGGAAGTTTTAGAAGTGCTTGCCCTGATGACGGTCGTGTTTGCGGGGGAGGCTTTTGAAGTGCCGGCGTACTGTTTGGCTTGGCTTTCTTGCGCCATGGACAGGCGCCGCGCAGCAGTGCTGCCTGCACGAAAGAAGGCCGAGGCTGACATCCGGCCGCATCCGGCCGAAGTGCTCACAGAGAGCGCTGAAGCCTGTCGGGCAGAAGCGGATCGGTTTTGGCTCCTGCGTTCCCTTTTCATGGAAGGGAATGTGCTGGATTTGAAAAAACGTCTGGCCTATGCGCGTTTTATCGATCGGACGTTCTTTGAAGAGCTGCTCTTTCGTGTGCTCGATGTGCGATGCGCGGCGAAAGCATCTCAGCGGGATCATGATGCGCTTGCAGAGAGTCAATATCGGCTGAAGGGGCATCTTGCCGTACCGTCGAACGCAGAAACGGCTGCGGTGCTTTCGCTCGTCGTTAAGGTGATAGAGGCGGAAGTGCTCGCTCGGCTATCCAGCAATTTGCTTGGGCAGAATGCCGGCGGCAAGGCGGTTAATGGAACCGCTGCGGCGCAAAAGCCCTCGAAGGGGACCGCCGCAATGAAGGAAGCCCTTGAGAGAGCCGCTCGGCAGCTTGGCGTTGAATTTGTTCGATGTCTTTTCGAAGATGCCGAAGGACCGATTGTGAGTCTTGGCCGAGGCGCCATGCTGGCGCTTTATTTCGCACCAAGATCGGTCATGAATGATGAGACTTTCATCCTGCAGGAATCCGTTGGTCCTCTGTCTCCGGGCGAATATCGCGCAGAAAAGCTCCTCGAACTCTGGCGCCGAGAAGCCAGCCCCTTCAAGATGCCCGAGGACTTTTTGCGTCTTGTTGTGGAAGCGGGCCGCCGGGCGAAGCCCAAATCAGCCGATGTCCGGCTTTTCAAACCGCTGCTGATCAAATGTCCGGAATATTTCGGAGATGATCTTCACCAATTGCTCTGGCACGTTCGAATGGCTGTGGCCGAACAGCGTTGGGCGGATGCTGAGGAAGGACTTTTCACGGCTGCAGAGTGTCTTCTCGACAGGGCGCAAGACGCAGCAAGGGATGAAACGATCGAGTCGCTCTGGCTCGAAGCTGCTTCGCTTGCAGCTTGGACGGCAGCCGGCCGCGTCGTACTGGTGCCGGGCATAAAGTGGATGAAACCTTATGCGGACAACGAAGCGGAGCTGATTGTCGAGCGCCTGCGGCTTGGAATTCCAGATGCGGTGAAGCTCGCTGATCTTTTCGCAGAGCTTTCCGACGCTGCTCCGGCTTGAGGAGTCATCATGAAGAACGCTCAGATCATTCATCATTACTGGACATCGCCTTGCGGCATTTTGGACCTCGCTTCTATTGGCGAAGAGCTTGTCATGTGCGACTGGGCGGAAGGCTGGCATCGAGCGGCAGCGCTCTATCGGCTGACCCGACTGACCAAGCTTCCTATGGTCGAAGATGCCTCATCGGTTATTGACCTCGCACAGGTGCAGCTTGCGGAGTACTTTGATTAGCGGCGACAGGTGTTCTCCGTCCCGTTAAGGATGATTGGCAGCGAGTTTCAAGCGCGTGTTTGGCACGCACTCACCAAAATTCCATACGGCAAGACGATTTCCTATGGGGAAATTGCCCGGGAGGTGAACTCGCCGAAAGCTGTGCGGGCGGTGGGCGGTGCTGTGGGCGCCAATCTGTTTTCCATCATCATCCCGTGTCACCGCGTCGTCGGCGCGAATGGTTCTCCATCACGGGCTATGGCGGCGGATATGCCGCCAAGCGTCATCTTCTTGCGTTGGAACTTGGGCTCTCGGCTGACGAGCTCCCGTTCAGCCGCGGCGTGAAGGAGTGATTTCAGCAGCGTGACTTAGCCGCCTTCGAGCACCGTTAGGAATTGCTTTAAGTTGTGCACCCGGAGCTTCTTATAGATGTTGTTGCGGTGTCCCTGCACTGTACGATCCGAAAGGTCGAGACGCTCGGCAATGTCATGATTGGCAAGACCCTGCTTAAGAAGCTCAGTGATTTCGTGTTCTCGCGGACTCATTTCCGCGAGAATCTGCTCGACGGCCTGTTTGGGCAGTGCGCCCTGCGACGCCTCAACACTCACGCGGCTTGCCGCCTCAATAGCGTCAGCGAGCGCCTCGGCATCAACGGGTTTTTCAAGGAAGTCGAAAGCACCGAGTTTGAGCGTTCGGACTGCGGTGGGTACATCGCCGTGGCAGGTGACGAAGATGATGGGAAGCGACAGATTCTGAGCCTTCATGCGCTCCTGGAGCTCCAGACCGGACATGCCGGGCATGCGGATATCTAGGAGCAGACACCCGGGAGGTGTTGAGCGCCAGGCTTTAAGGAATTCTTCGGCGGATCCCCAGGCAGCAGTTTGCCAGCCGCGGCAGGAGAGCATGAAGGAGAGTGCATCGCGGACTTCGGCATCGTCATCAACGATTCGGATGAGCACCGTTCGCTGGAGATCTTCGAGTGTTTTGAGGCCGGAGCCGTCAGTTTGCTTCTGGTCGGTCATGATGCTTGAGGAGGAATGTCGTAATGCGAAGAAGAGGAGGATTCGGTGCCAGCTGTGTTCTTCGAGGGATACGAGCCGGCGCGCAGGAGCCGTACTTGTGCGATGACTCCGCCCTGCGGGCGCTCAAAGAAGGTCAGTCGCCCGCCGGAGGCTTCGGCGATGGCAATGGCAATGGGAACACCAAGTCCATGCCCAGCGGCTTTGGTCGTGATGAGCGGCGTGGTGAGCTCGTTGAAGGCGGCATTGGTCATCTGCAGGCCCGTGTTCTCGATGGTGATGAGCACTGAACGATCCGTTTTGTCCGTCGGATCGGGCTGGGTACGCACGGATACGCTCGGAACGCTCTTGAGCGTTCGAAGTGTTGTCACTTGCCGCGGAAGCGGCGGCTTCAAAAGCATTTTTAATGAGGTTTCTCATGAGCAGTTCGAGTTCGAGCGCATCTCCCAACACTTCAATGCCCTCCACGGACACACACTTGAAGGCAACAGAGCGTTGCATTTCCGGAGAAATGGCAGTCAGCACATTGTCAATGGTGGTCTTTAAGGACACCGTCCTGTCGCGGCGGGTTTGGTTGCGCGAATAGCCGCGGACTTTGGCAACGATCGCTTTGGTGCGTTCAAGTCCCTGCTCAATGCCAATGCGGCTTTTTTCCAGCATGGCGGTATTAAGCGGCTGGCGTGAAAGCAGTGTTTTCATGCCGTCAAGGTAGTACTGCACGGCTGCGAGCGGCTGAGCAAGTTCGTGAGCAATCAGGTTGGAGAGCTGTCCCACGATGGTCGCTTTCTGCATGCGTTCCATGCGCCCGCGCATTTCTTCGAGCCGAAACTGCGACTTACGCTCCTCTTCAATACTGGCTTCAAGCTCAGCCGTGCGCACCCGCACAAGGTAGCCCACACGCCAGCTGTGAAAAGCAAGCCCAAGAATCATCGCTGCAGCCAATACGCACCAGGCGAGGTTTTTCGTCAGCCAATCTTTGAAGGTGATGTCGCGCAGATAAGCAAAGTTTTCGATTTTGAGTTCGCGGTAGAGCCGATTAACAGGACGAAGGTCGGTGGCTACGCCCCAATGGTGACCGGGGGCAATTTCCTTGATCGAGAGGAGTGTGCGGGCGATCACATGCGCCGCACCCGGCGCGGAGCCTTCGAGCACGGATACCATGATGTTGGGGTAGGTGCGCGAGGTGTGAATGCAGTGCAGCGTCGGATCTTCGCGGGGTTCGAGGACGCGGTAGCGTGCACGGACTTCGGGCGGCTGGTGCTCGAGCCAGCAGGCGCGAACCATGGCGACGTCGGCTTTATGCGTATCGAGGCGGGAAGCGATGGCCGCGTTTTCGCTGTCGCCGGTAAAGTGGATGTCGCTGAAAAAATGCTCCGGATCATAGCCGCGGACGGCAATTTCGCCGAGCCCTGTGCGATAGCTCATGAAGGCTGAGGCGTAGCTTGCCGAGAGGCGTTTGTCTTTGAGATCCGCGATGGTTTTGATGTTTTCTTCATCGGCACGCACGAGGAAAGTGGTGGCTACACCCGTATTGGGATTGGGCTGCAGATCCGTGATGAGCGTGGCTACAGGGAGAACGCCGTGCGGCGACATGCGCATGGAAAAGCCCGAACTGGCAATGAAAACGTCGATATTGCCCGTTTCGATCAAATGTTCAAGCTTCGGGGAAGGAATTCTGGGATAGATCTCAACCGAATAGGGTGCAAATGCCTTTTCAATGGTTTCAAGCGTATTCATCAGCGCTTCGGTGGTAACGGGCTGTTCCCAAAGTGAAATGATCCCGACGCGAAGCGGTCGATTTTGAAAAATCTGCGCGGTAGCCGATGAAAGGGCATCCGTCCGATTGGCTCGGTGAGCGCTCTCTGAGATGTCGGACGCGCTCCTCGGTTCTTGAGCGGGCTGCGGTTCCTGGTGCCCTTGATGTACCAGATTAGTAGGGGTGTCAGGCTGCGCCGTGGGCACAGGAAAGGCGAGCCGCGTCTGACCCGTGCCGGTTGAGTTCGGCAGTGCAGCAAGGCTTGGCGTGAAGGCAAGGACAAGCAGAAGCAGTGTCGTTCGCCGACATAAAGTCGGCAAGAGCCGTGAGCGCTGGCGAATGCATGAAGGAAAAAGTACGGACATGGTTTTTGAGCTGCCGATCGGTGCTTCTGTTCTCCCATTCTAGGCAGAGGACTGATTGCGCGCTTTTGCTGAACGCATAGATTTGTTGACGCTTGTCAGGCTACTCGAGTACCTCGTTTGGGAAATTGTTTTCATCGGAAGAAAGCGTAATGAGCGCAGCCCTCGGCCGTTATTCAAACGCAGCTTTCCGAAAAAACTAAAAGTGTGCGGTCAATGCCGTACGCACGTAGAAAAGGAGAAAACCATGTCTGCGAATCTATCTCGTCGCTCCTTCATCGCTGGTTCAGCCGCTATGGGCGGCATGATGCTGGGTGTATCGAGCTCCGCTGAAGCCAAAGTTCCTTCGAAGTGGGACTTCAAGGCCGACGTGATTGTCGTCGGTGCCGGCGCCGCAGGCATTCCGGCTGCTATTCGCGCAGTCGAACAGGGTCTTTCGGTTCTCGTGGTTGATGCTAACTACGATATCGGCGGCCACGCCATCATTTCTCAGGGCAATACGCTTTTGGGCGGCGGCAATGCCATGCAGCAAAAGTACGGCATTGAGGACTCTCCTGAAACGGTCTTCAAAGATCTGACGGACTGGTCAGTGACGCTCCCGAACGGCTTTGCCGACTACCGCTTCAATGACCGTGACATGCAGGCGATGATCGCCAAGGAATCCGTGCCAACTTATGACTGGCTCGTCAAAATCGGCGTTCCGTTCCTCGACAAGAAGCCTGACAATGCCGGTGCTTACGGCGCAGGCTGCAGCGCCCCGCGTGAACTCCACTTCTCATGGACGAAGGGCGCCAATCTCGAAGCGCCTGCCGGCACGAGCGGCACCGTGCTGATGCGCTCGCTCGAAGACGCAGCCCGCAAGGTCGGCGTTAAGTTCCTGCTTAACTTCTACATGGACGAACTGATCGTCGACGAAATGGGCCGCGTTGTGGGTTTGAAGGCCCATCGTACGCCGAAGGTTCTCCCGGACGGTACGGAACTCAAGAGTTTCCGCAGTGACGGCAATGTGGAGTCCAAGAAGGACAAGATCGTCGTCGGAGCCAAGAAGGCCGTCGTGCTTGCCACCGCCGGCTATACCGACAATGTGACCTTCCGCCGCATGATCGACCCGCGTCTCACGAAGGAATTTGCTTCGGCTGCCTGCGAATATTCGCCGCAGGACGGCTCCGGCACGCTTGCCGCTATTAAGGTTGGCGCTGGCCTTTGGGGTCTGACGAATGCTTATACGGAACGCCCGATTTCACTTACCCGCGGTGCAGTGGTCGGCGTGCGCGACACGTATCTGCGCTGGGCGCCCGAATCGCCGATCTTCCCGCTCGTGAAGCATTCCGGCGTAGCGCTTCGCAACTGGCAGAACGCCATCGTTGTCAACTGGGTCGGCAAACGCTTCTTTGAAGAAACTTCGTCTGCCGGCTTGACGGCTGATTCCGGCAAACTGACGAGCTACGGCACGGCCAACAGCACCCGCGGCCTGATGAACGGCACGAACGGCGCCTTCTTCAAGGAACTTGACAAGAACCCGTACGTTCAGGGTAATTGGCGCAACATCGACCGTACGAAGTACAACCCGATCAACTTCATCGCCGCAGCGCTGCAGATCAACGAAGGCTCGCATGCTCCGGATTGGTCGGCTGGTCCTCAGTGGGCTATTTTCGACAGTGAAGCCATCAAGCGCGAACGTATTCGCACGGATGAAAAGAGTGTTGATCCGGAATACTTCTTCAAGGCCGATACGATTGAAGAGCTCGCAGAGAAGATCAACACGAATCCGTACATGTCGCACAAGATGGATCCGAAGATCCTGGCTGAAACCGTTGCGAAGTACAACAGCTACGTCGACGCCGGTGCGGATCCGGACTTTGACAAACCCAAGCCCCAGTACAAGATTGAGAAAGGGCCGTTCTATGCGGCGTGGACTTCCGTCACGCTTCACGACTGCTACTGCGGTCTGCATGTGAACAATGCCTGTGAAGTGCTTGACTGGGAAGGCGAAAAGATCCCGGGTCTCTATGCAGCCGGCGAAGTGACGGGCGGCTCCTCTATGCACGGCCTCTCTCGCGGTCTTATTCAGGCCTATGTGCTTGGCGACACCTTCGCCTCGCTCAAGAAGTAAATAAACCGAACCCACTTCCTGGAGACCTAGAGCATCATGAGAACGACCTCCATCATTACGCTCGCAGCTGCGGCTGCAGTGCTCATGATGCTCTCTCCGGCGCCCGAGGTTCAGGCCGCTGAGACCATGAAGCCCGAACAGTGCCTCATGTGTCACGGCGGCAGCTTTGACGCCCTGAGAGAGCAGACAAAGAACTGGAAGGATGAATTTGGATCACCTGTCCAGCCCCATCAATACCTTGATCCTAATGCCGCTAACCCGCATGCCGGCGCAAAGGTTGTGCCGGAGTGCACGGGCTGCCATCAGGCTCACCCGATTCCGGTTCCCAAGGACTTTAAACCCGAACCCGCCTCACTGTCGATGTGCTACGGGTGCCATCACATGGAGAATTTCCAAAAGTGCAGCGATGCAGGCTGCCACGAAAAATAATGTGAAGATGGTCTCTCTTCGCTCCTGACAGTCCGGTTTGCTGTGTCCGCAGCAGCCGGACTGATTTTTTAGGTGCGCCCGGCAGCGCACGTGTGATTGTGTGGTGAAAGTCCACTGTCCGCCCGGTCGCGGGAAGGACCGAGCAACTCGGCAGAGTCGAGGAGGCAACGAATCGATGAAGGAAGCCGATAGCAAACCGCCAGCCTGACAAACAGGAATCGGATATGAGGCACAAGGTCTGGGAGCGCTGTCCACATTCAGTTAACCCCGTAGCGGCACGGAAAGGCGATGTGTAGATCCGACAACGCTCTGAAATTCTCGAGCGGCAGAGCTCTTGCAGTCAAAAGGGCGTGTCTGTCATGCAGTGCATGATAGGCACGCCCTTCAATATGAGCGGCGGGAGGCGTTATTCAATGCCCGTGACTTTGAAGCCCGCTCCTTCAACGGTTGCCCGGAGCATGTCGTCAGTTACGAAAAGATCTGCGTCGACTCGGGCCTCCTGCTCTTTAAGGCTCACTTCAACGGCATCAATGCCGGGCAGTGCCTTGAGGGCTTTTTCGACGGACTGAGTGCAGTGTCCGCAGTGCATGCCTTCGATATGAATGATTTTTTGAGCCATTTGTTTTTCCTTGTGAGAGGGTTCAGCTGGTTGGGCTGCTGCTAAGGGAGCCGCATCGGCATCTGTTTCGAGCTTAGGCTTAAAAAAGCGCAGACGCAGCGCATTGGAGACAACGGAGAAGGATGAAAGGCTCATGGCCGCCGCAGCGATCATCGGCGAGAGCGTGAGGCCCTGCGAAGCAAAGACGCCGGCGGCAATCGGGATGCCGATCAGGTTGTAGATGAATGCCCAGAAGAGATTTTCGCGAATATTGCGCATAACGGCGCGTGAGAGCTCAACGGCTGCGGGCACGTCACCGAGGCGGCTGCGCATGAGAACCAGATCAGCCGAGGCAATAGCGACGTCAGTGCCTGCGCCGATGGCTGCGCCGACATCCGCGCGGGCCAGTGCCGGTGCGTCGTTGACGCCGTCTCCGACCATTAGAACGCGCTTGTCCATTGCCTGCAGACGAGCAATCTCATTGGCCTTCCCCGAAGGCAGAACGCCGGCGATGACGCGGTCAATCCCGGCGCGCTTTGCGACGGCATTTGCTGTCGTTTGATTGTCGCCGGTGAGGAGCGTGACTTCGATGCCGAGTTTTTTCAGTGCAGCAATGGCTGCAGCTGAATCCGGTTTGATGGGGTCAGCCAGCCCGAGGAGACCGAGCAGCATCCCAGGAGCATCTTCCTGCGGCGCCTGTCCGATGAAAAGCGGTGTTTCGCCCGATTTGGCTGACTGTTGTGCTGCTGCGGAGATCGCCGGCGGCGGCGTCAGGCCGAAAGCCTCGACCATCCGGACGTTGCCGGCAAAGTAAAGTTTCTTGCCGATCTTGGCGGCAATGCCTTGGCCGGCAGTTTGCTCGAAGTCGCTGATGGGCTGCGTCGGAAGGTTCTTTTCTTTCGCGGCGGCTACAACGGCAGAGGCGAGCGGATGTTCGGAAGCACTTTCGAGCGAAGCGGCAATCATGAGGAGCGGCGTCTCCAGTCCGGCCGCAGCCGGTGCAATACGGACGACCTGAGGCTTTCCGGCCGTGACAGTGCCTGTTTTATCGAGGACCGCACAGTCGATCTTGCCGAGCAGTTCAAGCGCTTCAGCACTCTTAAAGAGAATGCCTCGGCGAGCGCCGCGGCCAGTGCCCACCATGATGGCTGTCGGCGTGGCGAGGCCGAGCGCGCAGGGGCAGGAAATGACGAGGACGGAGATGGCGCACGTGAGCGCGAAGGAGAAGTCGCGTCCAAGGAAGAGCCACACGACAAGCGTGAGGAGGGCAATGCCGATCACTACGGGAACGAAAACGCCGCTCACGCGGTCAGCGAGGCGTGCAATCGGGGCCTTTGACGATGTGGCTTCATCAACGAGCTTGATGATTTGCGCGAGTGCTGTATCGTCGCCCACGCGGAGCGCTTTCATGACAAATCGGCCGCTCGAAACCAAGGTGGCGCCGGTGAGCGCATCGCCGGGCTTCTTTTCAACGGGAATGCTCTCGCCCGTCATGGCGGATTCGTCAACCGAACCAGTACCTTCCGTTACGATGCCGTCGACCGGAATGGATGCGCCGGTTTTGAGCACGACCAGGTCGCCCGCCGCAACCGCCTCGCGGGCGACGGTCACTTCCTTGCCGTCGCGAAGCACCACGGCTGTTTTGGGGGCAAGAGCAGCAAGTTTTTCAATCACATCCGTCGTACGGCCCTTGGCGCGTGCTTCAAGCCATTTGCCCACGGTGATGAGCGTGACGATCATGGCTGCGCCTTCAAAATAAAGGCCGTGGGCAAGATGAAGCGCATGATCGATCTGACCGGCTCCGGCCCAATAGGACGCTTCAGCAAGCACCCAGACGCCGTATATGAAGGCGGCGCCTGCGCCTACTGCAATGAGCGAGTCCATTGACGGGGCACGGTGGCAGAGCGCACGGAAGCCGCGCACGAAGAAGACGCGGTTGAGAAAGAGGGGCGGCAGCGAGAGGACGAGCTGCAAAACGCCGCGCAGGAGCCCGGATTCATGGCTGCCGAGCCAGTCCGGCATGGGCAGTCCCATCATGCTGCCCATGCTGACGTACATGAGGAGCACGAGGAACATAATGGAGTAAATGAGGCGAGTTTTCACCTCAGCAGCCTCGGCGGCAACTGTTTCCGCACGGCTCGGGACAGCGGAAGCATTTTTAGCGCCTGGATCCGTGCGCTGAGCGCCGTAGCCGGCTTCAGAAACGGCTGCCTCGATGGCCTGCGTGAGCTCGTTGGCCTGCGATGCGTCTTTGGGCGTCACCTCCATGGTGTTTTTGAGCAGGTTGACGGCAACATTTTCTACACCGTCGAGCCCGGATACGACTTTCTCAACTCTGGCCTGACATGCAGCACAGCTCATGCCGGTGACGTTGAAGTGCATGCGGCAGACGGGATTTGCGTCTTGGGTGGTCATTGACAATGTCCAAATGGATGCGGGAGGTACGAACTCTGCACGTCAGTACGGTGGTTCGCGACTCCAAGTGATGATTGGTTCGTATGCTAAACCTTGAAGCAGCTTCTGACTTAATACTTTAGAAGGGCAGCGCATCATCCATTATGGGCGGGCGGCATCTTTACCCTGCTGAGCGGAGGCGGCAGTTTCAGAGGCTGAATGGCTCAGGTTCCGCCAGGCGGATGGGATTTCCGTTTTGCGGATCCGGAAAGATGATTTCGGCGGCATGCAGCAAAAGCGGAGTTTCCGGCCGATCGACCAAGAGCCCCGGCCGGCTGTAGTAAGGATCGCCGGCAATGGGGGCATTGAGGCCGAGCGTCGGATGGGCGGCATGGAGCCGAAGCTGATG
>PPYF01471732.1_pt1 | contig 11075 bp, 6 predicted proteins | sample 1559871 | NCBI WGS metagenome assembly PPYF01 (sample SAMN08240021, study PRJNA423297) | Human gut metagenome, whole genome shotgun sequencing project.
ACCACCGGACTGATTCTGACCCTGGTGGTCATCGGCATCCTGGTCATAAGCGCCAGGGAATTCAACAAAAAAAACCTGGTTTCCTTTCAAAACCAAATCCTTAACATCACCTCCCGGCTCCAGTCCGGCACCACTATCAGCTGCACCTGGCTGTCCAGGCTGGAGAGCGATAACCGCCTGATTATACATATCGAGGACAACGGCAAGCCTCTCCTTTACCGCGGTTCCTGGACTCCGGCCAGCGGTCGGGACACTTTAATCATGCTGGCCAGGGAAGCCGCCATGTCCGAGCGCATTGACCCGTCATCAAGGCCGGTATCCTCATCCCTGCTCAGGAGCTCTGTATTTACGGTGACTGGGGACTGCAATGACACCTATCTGGGCAGCGTGCTTGTCCTTCCCACACGGACAGGCTTTCAGAGCCTGACACTGCTTGCCTACAAGGACCCCATGGGATTCGGCCTGTACCGGCAGGGTATCCTGTTCTTTCTTCTCAATCTGGCCGGCATCGCCGCGCTGATGTCCGTCAGCTGGGTATTGGTGGGAAAGTCCTTAAAACCATTGGCGGAAAGCCAGAAACAACAGAATGAATTCATAGCGGCAGCATCCCATGAGCTGAGGGCTCCCCTTGCGGTCATCCGCTCCAGCATATGCGCTGCACGGACAGCCCCTGACCAAAGGGAGAAATTCATGGATAATATGGACCGGGAGTGTTCCCGCATGTCCTGTCTGGTGGGCGACATGCTGCTTCTGGCCTCAGCCGACACCGGACACTGGAGCCTCAGGACCTCCTCCCTGGACATGGATACCCTTCTAATCAGTATCTACGAGCGGTTTGAGCCGCTGTACCAGGACAAAGGAGTCTGCCTGAAGCTGGACCTGCCCGAAACCTCCCTGCCCAGGGTATCCGGCGATGAAAACCGCCTGGAACAGATTTTTGCCGTCCTCCTGGACAATGCCCTGCGCTATACGCCAAGAGGCCGCAGTGTCAGTCTGGCCGCATCCGTACAGACGGATAAGCATCTGCTCTCCCGCGGCCGGAGCATGGTCTGCCTCACCGTATCAGACCAGGGCTGCGGCATGGACGACGAGACAAAGAAACATATATTTAACCGGTTCTACCGGGGAGACAGCGCCAGAAGCCACAAGCAGAATTACGGGCTGGGGCTCAGTATTGCAAAGGAACTGGTACAGCTCCACAGAGGCACCATAAGCGTATCGGATTCACCGGACGGAGGCGCCTGTTTCCTGGTCCGCCTGCCTGCCGAACCTGAGTCTCATGCATCCGGCAGGTAACGGTCCACTGCCTCGGCACAGCCGTCGTGGTCATTGTCAGCCACCACCACATCGCACAGTTCCTTAATGTGCGGCAGGGCATTGATTATGGCAACGGAGAGCCCGGCAATCAGAAGCACCTGAGTGTCATTGTCGGCATCACGATGACGGTTCCCCTAAATACAATGAACAGGCCACAGAGGAATTTACCCTGGCCTGTTCCGGCAGCACAGCCGGTTTTTCCCTGAATGTCAACGGGGCAGCCATGCTGAGTTCTGATATGTCTTCCTATATGGAAGCAGGTATTTTGAGAGGGTTCCGCGTAAACTGCCGGTGGGCGGACAACAGCACAGCGGAATATGGCTTTGTCATCCGCACTGACGCTTCATCCACAGAAATCCGTAACCAGGCAGACTGACGCCGGATGCTTCCATGAGGTCTCCTGTAACCATATCCCCATACATGCCGTCCCTTTCATCAATCCACGCAATGCGGCGTTCTCCGCTGAAATTAAATAGACCGATGAGTTTTCCGTCCCTGCCGCCCTGCCTTACCATACCCAGAACAGAGTTATCCCAAGTCTCCAATGTGCGGAAGGGACACCCGGCATCCAATAAGGGTTCCCCGGCCCGTATGGCCTCCAGCTGTTCCAGATTATGGAAAATACGATTCTGGACTGTTTCCGGTTCATTTATCCGTTCCGCCAGTTCCCACTGAAAATCTCCCCTGTGTATATACCGGGAATCCGGCGCTTTTTCAGGATTGTCCTTATAGGTATAATCATTGACCTGGGCCACCTCGTCCCCGCTGTACAGCACAGGGATGCCCGACTGAAACAGCATGAATGCGTGGAGCATGGTATCCAGCCTGACAGCCTTCTCCATGGCCTGCCTGTCATGGCAGAATCCCGCCTTTTCCACACCGCACATAGAGGCAGTGGTTCCGCAGAACCGGGCGTCCCCCGTGGCCGGGTCGTCATTGTACAGGACGCCCCGGCTGAAGCTCTCCGGTATCCTGCCTGTGAAGAAATCATTCAGAAATTTCTTGTGGGGAACCTGTCTCATCCCCCACTTTTCCAATAGGGGATAATCCAGTCCCCAGCCTATATCATCGTGGCACCGCAGATAATTGAGGAAGGTACAGGCGGAGGGCAGGACGCTGACCGTCTCCATCTGGCTCTTTAAGAGCCTTACATCCTTTGCGGCAACCGTATTCCAGATGGCTGCCATGGTGGTCACATTGTAGAGCATATGGCATTCCGGCTTTTCCACGGTCCCGAAATAGGGAGCCACCTTCTCCGGTTCCATGACCACTTCCCCCAGCAGCAGGATACCGGGACACACAATTTCCCCAATCATGCGCATCATCCTGACAATGGTGTGGACCCTGGGGAGATTGCGGCAGTCCGTCCCCAATTCCTTCCATATGTAGGGAACCGCGTCAATTCTCAGCACATCCACCCCCCGGTTTGCCAGGTAGAGAAAATTAAACATCATTTCATTAAAGACAACGGGATTTCTGTAATTCAGGTCCCATTGATAGGGATAAAAGGTGGTCATCACATGCTGTCCTGTCTCCGGCAGATAGGTGAAGTTTCCCGGCGCCGTGGCGGGAAATACCTGGGGCACTGTCTCCTCAAACATGGAGGGAACCGTCCAGCTGTCAAAGAAAAAGTATCTGTCCTGGTATTCCTTCTCACCTGCCCTTGCCCTTTTTGCCCACTCATGCTCCTCCGACGTATGGTTCATCACAAAATCCAGGCAAAGGCTGATTCCTCTCTCATGGCAGTCACGGGCCAGCTGTTCCAGGTCCTCCATGGTTCCCAAATCCTCCCTCACCTTTCTGAAGTCAGATACGGCATACCCGCCGTCCGAACGTCCCCTGGGGGTATCTAAGAGGGGCATAAGGTGGAGATAATTCACATGGCACTGCTCAATATAATCCAGCTTTCCTTCCACGCCTTTCAGGCTGCCCGCGAAATGATCCGCGTACATCATCATGCCCAGCATAGAGCTCTTTCTGTACCAGCACGGGTCCTCTTCCCTGGAAGCATCCAGAGTTCTGAGCCGTTCTGTGCGCTCCACGTAAAACCCCTCCATTCCCTCCAACAGCCCGTCAAACATATCCTGGCTGTTGTAGAGCTCCATATACAGCCACTTCAGTTCATCCATATGCTTATCCAGGCGTCCTTTGTAGATTTTATCGCGCTTCATCCCTATCATATCCTCCTTAAATGTACCTGCCACGCCTGGTATTCTCCCTTCATGGACGGTATGGGCATTCCGGCCGACATAAGGCCTGCTCCCGGATATACGGCCCCTGTATCCTCATCCCTGTACATGGCCTCCGGCTCCAGTCCCTCCAGGCGGACATACAATGACAGAGGATTGCCGTGGGTCTTAAGGATCACCGCATTTAACAGCGCCTCCCCCTTATCCTCACTCACAAAGAGCCACGCGGCGGCTTCCCTGTCCTCAAAGGGATTGGTCAGCCGGTAATACGCCCCGTCATGAATCAGATGCCAGTATTTATGGTACGCGTCTATCTGTTCCCTCACGCATTTCTTATCTTCATTTGATATGGCGTTTAAATTCAGCTCATACCCAAAGCTTCCCGCCATGGCAACCACTCCCCTGGTCTTCATAGGCGTGATTCTGCCTGTCTGGTGGTTTGGCACTGCCGATACATGAGAGCCAACTGCGCTGATTGGGTAGCCAAAGGAGGTGCCGTACTGAATCCGGATGCGGTCCACTGCGTCGGTGTTGTCACTGCACCAGATTTGGGGCGTGTAATACAGCATACCTGCGTCAAAACGCCCGCCTCCGCCGCTGCACCCCTCAATCAGAAGGTCCGGATAGCGCTTCGTCAGGCGCTCCAGGAAGTCATAGAGTCCCAGCATATAACGGTACAGGACGCTGCCCGGACTGTCTCCTCCCGCCGTTTTGCCTGCCGCCGAATATACGTCCGCTATGCTGCGGTTCATGTCCCATTTCAGATACTCGATATGGGCGCTGTCAAGGACCTGGCATATACTGTCAAAAATGTAATCCGCCACCTCTTTCCTGGAAAAATCCAGCACCAGCTGACTTCTGCCCCGGACCGGCTTCCTTCCGGGCACGGCAAAGGCCCAGTCCGGGTGTTCCCTGTAAAGACAGCTGTCCTCAGATACCATCTCCGGCTCCACCCAGATACCGAATTTCATTCCCAGGCCGTTAATCCGGCTGACCAGGCTGACCAGGGAACCGCCCAGCTTTTTTACGTTTACCTGCCAGTCTCCCAGCCCGGAAAAATCCGAATCCCGGTTTCCGAACCATCCGTCGTCCAGCACCATCATTTCCACGCCCAGGTCCTTTGCCTGCCTTGCTATGTCCAGTATCTTTTCTCCGGTAAAATCAAAGTAGGTGGCTTCCCAGTTGTTGATCAGCACCGGCCTGGGAATGGTCTTGTACTTTCCCCTGCAAAGGCTGCGGCGCATGGCCTTATGGATGCTGCGTGACAATGCTCCCAGTCCCTGTCCGCTGTATCCCATGATTACCTCAGGTCCGAAGAAACGCTCCCCCGGCTTAAGCTCATAGGAAAACATCTCATCCTGAAGCCCCATAGCCATCCTGGTCTGACCGTACTGGTCCGTCTCCGCCTCAGCCTTAAAGGGGCCGCTGTACACAAAGGACATGCTGTAGCAGGGCCCGGAGGCTTCTGTTGTCTCCCGTCCCGCCAGTATCAGAAACGGATTATACTGGTGGCTGGAAGTCCCCCTGCGGCTGCCTATGACCTGGGCACCGTGGCACAGGGCGGTTCTCTGGAAATTGCGCTCCATTGCGTGGCGTCCGTAAAACTGAATCAGGTCGTACTCCCCGTGTAGAAAGTCCAGACACGCGCTGTATACCCGTTTCAGGGCTGCCGGACCATCCCCCCCATTTTCCACACAGACTGCCCTGGTGATAATGTCGTATCCGGGGAATACGCCGTAGAGCAGAGTAACCGCCAGCCCGCTGACCTGGTCTGTCAGGCGTATTTTAAGGCTCTCTGCGTCCTCCTGCCCCTCTCCATACATGGCCGGAAGTCCGGGAAGGCTGTATTTCCCTTTGCATATTTCGTACCCGGCATAGCGCAGATTCAGTCCATAGGATCGGCCGGCCTGTTCCACTGCAAAGGCAGGGCTTCTGAAGTCCCCCGACCCCTGATGTGGATATTCCTGGGGAAGGGCGTCCAGGGAATAGGTTCTGTCATCACCTGCCTCATATGGGTTGGGTGAAAACCCTCTGTCCTCAAAGGTAAGCATATATTCCATGGAGCCCTCTGTCCTGTCTCCGTAGTACAGATGAAGCAGATTCCCATAGGAATCTGCCTTCATCTGGTATGTGGAGTGGTCCGTGTGAAGGGTGAATATCCTTCCATTTTCCTGATACTGTATTGCCATGTGTCGTCCTCCGTCTATATATATCTGTCTCTATTTCCGTCTCTATTTCCATTTTCTATTTTCCGCCTGTCATTGCAATGCCTTCAATAAACTGCTTCTGGAATACCAGATACAGAATCACCATGGGAACCATGGCCAGGACAGAGCCTGCCATCAGCACCGGATCTGCCTCCCCCAGTTCATCCGGAATGCCCATGTAAGCCTGCCTGAGGAAAAAGGTGCCGAACGCGCTGACCAGTCCTGGAAATACCAGCGCAAACATGCTGTTTGTCAGCCCCATCCCGGCTAACATCTGGTACTGGGGAATAATGAATATCTGGGACGGCAGCATCATCTGTACAATCACCAGGGAGAACAGAAGGTTTTTCCCCTTGAATTTAAGTTTTGCAAATGCGAACCCGGCTGCAGAGGAAAACGCTACCGCGCAGAGCACCCGAAACAGGATCAGCAGCGCCGTATTCACATACAGTTTCATAATGGGCAGGGAGGCGATGGCTCTCAGGTAGTTCTCCTTCATCCACTGCTTTGGCAGGATGGTGGGCGGAATCTGCACGCTCTCCCCTGCTGATTTGAAGCTGGTGAACACCATCCATATAAACGGAAATATCATAAGCAGGGCTCCCGCTCCCAGGGCCGCATACACAAGGGCGGTATTAATACCGCGGTTTGTCTCCAGTGATTTCATAATTTCCCTCCATCCTAAACTTCATAGTTGACCCACTTCTTCTGTCCCCAGAACTGCAAGGCTGTCACGGCTCCTATGAGCAGCACGGTCCACACGACAATGGCGGAGGCGTACCCGCGGTTCCCCGCCACAAAGGACTCACGGTAGAAGAGATACATCAGTGACTGGGCGCTTGTAAGGGCCGGATTCGTCTGGTCCACCATCATGTAAATCAGGTCGTACACCTTAAGAGATGCCATGAGCCGCATGATTAACACCACAAACAGGGTGGGCGATACCATTGGAAGCGTAATCTTAAAGAACTGCTCTACCTTGGAAGCCCCGTCCAGGCTGGCGGCCTCATAGTAGCTCTTTGATATGTTCTGTATTCCCGACAGCAGCAGAACCGCGTCATATCCCACCGCGCTCCAGACTGCCACCACCGCGCAGGCGGGGAGCACCAGCTTCGGATTGGTCAGCCAGTTGACCCTGCTTCCGATGACCTGGTTGATAATGCCGTACTCTGCGTTGAAAATCCATTTCCACACCATGGCTATGGCTGCGGGCGCAACCACCATGGGAAGGAAATAGATGGCCCTGAAAGCCGCCTTTGCCCGAATCTTGGCATTGAGCAGAACAGCGGTCAGCAGGGAAAGGAATATTCCCAGGGGCACGGTCAGAATACAGAAGTAAATGGAATTCCAGGTAGCCTTCCAAAACTCCTTGCTTCCAAACATCTGCACGTAATTCTCCACCCCGCTGACCTCATAGTACCCAAAGGGATGGGTGGTGGAAAAGCTCAGTACCAGGGTCTGCAGGAACGGATATACGTTCAGCACAATCAGACCTATTATCGTAGGGGCAATAAGCAGATAGCCCCATTTTGCATCCTCTGTCAAACATTGTTTCTTACCCATCATTTTCCTCCAATCCTGCCATTATTACAGCGCCTTTGCCTCGTCCACCAGTTTCTGCATGTCCTCCAGTCCCTGGTCCAGACTCAGCTCGCCGCTGTATATCTTTAACAGCAGGTCATTAATCTGGGTTTTCCACTTGGGTCTGGATGCGTTATTGACGCTCTGCACGCCATAGGGAAACATATCCACGCATTTCTGGACATCCAATTTGTAGTCATATTGGTCAAAGGCGCTTATCCACGTATCCTCCAGACCTTTGTAGGCCGGTATGGCGGCGCCTGACAGCCCCTGGACCCTCTGTCCTTCCTCAGAACCTGCAAATTTCAGGAAATCCCTTGCGTATTCCAGCTTCTTTCCCTTGGCTCCGGTGGAATAGCACAGGCCGTTGGATATGGTGGCCCTGCCGTCTCCCCGGACCGGGTCCGGACACTTGGGAAGCACGGCCACGTCCCATTTTCCAATCATCTCCTTGTTATTTTCCATGAAGGAGATAAGGTTCCAGTTTCCTTCCAGGTACATGGCTCCCTGCTCTGACATAAACGCGTTGCCCGGAGCTGTCTCAGCAAAATAGTTCTGGTCAGGGCACCACGGCTCCTTCTGGAGGCCGATGTAAAATTCCATGGCCTTCCTGGTACCGTAATCCAGGAACCCTGCCTTTGTCTTATCCTCGTTCAGTATGTATCCCCCTGCCTGGTATACGAAATTCCAGTATCCCAGCTGATCATCCGCATATGCCATATATCCGTATTTTCCGGTTTTTTCATGAATCCGGGCAGACGCAGACTTCAGGTCATCCCACGTCCAGGACTCATCGGGGTAAGCCACTCCTGCCGCGTCAAACATCTCTCTGTTATAGACCAGGCAGATCGTATCCTTATCTTTGGGAACCCCATACATCCTTCCGTCGGAACCCCTGGCATTTGCCAGTGAAATATCCGAAAAATGGGTGGTATAATAGTCCGGCTCCACATCGTCATATAAATCCGTCACATCCTCCAGTTTTCCATAATCCGCATATTTGAGAATCTGATTGGTGTGCATCCAGAAGATGTCCGGCAGCTGTCCTGACTCTGCCGCCGCATCCAGCTTGGTCCAATATTCATCCCAGCTGGTGACCTGAACCTGGATTTCCACCTCCGGGTTCTTATCCATATAAGCCCTGGCTACCGCTTCCATGCCGCCTCTCTGGGCATTGTCCCAAATCTGGAAGTTCAGATGCACCAAGCCGTCCGAGGCTCTGGTTCCGGAGCTGCATCCTCCCAGCAAAGCTGCCCCCAGCACGGCTGCCGCCGCTGTGAGCAATCCCTTTTTGAACGTTTTAAGCATAATATACCCCCTGTCATCCCTGTTTCTTCTATTCTAAAACCATCCAATTTGTCGCCTTCATTCCATCCGGATTTCCTTGATAACTACATGATATCATGGGTTTTAAAGCAGGTAAATATTCTGCTTTCGCAAAAAATATACCCAAATACTATTTTTATACCTATAACTTGATATAGGCTGGCATTTGGGTATATAATGATTAAAAAGGGGGTTTTCAGGCAATGAACAATGTACTGTTTTCCATATTTCCCAACGAACGTTTTGTGGATTTGGGTTTATATCAATACGGCTGGGAACAATGTGAACCGCTGCACTCCTACGGTCCCTACGCCAGGAACCACTATCTGTTCCACTACTGCATATCCGGCACAGGCACCCTCATATCCACGGATTCCAAGGGTGTGTCCCACACCTACCAGATTAAAACCGGGGAAGGGTTCCTGATTTATCCTAAACAGATCAACACCTACTTTGCGGACAAGAACCATCCCTGGGAGTACACCTGGGTGGAGTTTGACGGCCTCCGTGTTAAGGAAGCCCTGGAGCTGGCAGGACTGACCATGGATGCCCCTGTATACCATTCCAATGCCCGGGACTTAAGCCTGGAACTGAAAAATGAAATGCTCTACATTGCCAGGCACTCCGACCAGTCGCCCTTCCACCTGATTGGCCATCTTTATCTGCTCCTGGACTATCTGACCCGCTCCTCCGCCTCCCGCAGACTGTTAAAAACAGGCCGTCTCCAGGACTTTTATATACGGGAAGCCACCTCCTTTATCGAGCAGAACTTCCAGAACGACATATCGGTGGAGGACATCGCGGCCTTCTGCAATCTGAACCGCAGCTACTTCGGCAAAATCTTCCGCGACGCGGTGGGTAAGAGTCCTCAGGAATTCCTTATCAGCTACCGCATGACCAAGGCAGCCGAACTGCTGAAACTCACGGAACTGTCCATAAACGACATCAGCAATGCGGTGGGCTATCCCAACCAGCTCCATTTTTCCCGTGCCTTCAAAAAAACATACGGCATCCCGCCACGCCAGTGGCGCCAGGAAAACAAGATGGCTCCGGTCACCTAGTACTACAGCGCCGGAGCCAATATCACTTCCAATATCACTTACAGATACTTTTCCTCATATTCCTACACGGATATGGGCCTGCTGAACAGATATCCCCGGGCTGTCTCCACCCCGCAGGTATGAAGCACGTTGAGGGGGCGCGCAGCGTACCCCACATACGATCCAGACGCTGTTTCTGCTCCCGGTCGGCATTTCCCTGAAGATTGTGTTAAGTATAACACCAAATTTCATTAAATCCAGTGGGCTTTTACTTTTTATCCTAAATGTTACCACAGGGGTGACTTCCCTCTGAAAATGTTATATAATATTGGGTATCAAAGCATTACGGAGAATAAATATGGATTTAATCAGCCAGTTCATAGAGAATTACAAGAAAAAGATAAACTTTTATGAGACAGCCGGCCGGATGGCTGCCAGGCAGCTGGAAAGCGCCCTTCAGGCAGCCGGTATCCGGGCCATTGTGACCTCCCGCGCCAAAGCCCCGGGGCGTCTGAAAAGCAAGGTCCTCATACGCAATTCCAGGCGGTCGGTCCCCTATAAAAACATGCGTGAGATATATGAAGATATTGCGGACCTGTGCGGTGTCAGGGTGTCACTGTACTTCCCCGGTGACCGCGATAAGGCGGACAGCCTTATTAACGACCTCTTCCTCCTTCTGGAAACCAAACAGTTTCCGGAACAGTCCAAGGCGCCTTCTTATAACAAGCGTTTTTCCGGTTACTGGGCCAACCATTACCGGGCCCACATGAGGGAGGAGTCGCTGGACCGTTCCCAGAAAAAGTATACCACGGCCCGCATTGAGATACAGGTGGCCTCGGTCCTTATGCACGCCTGGTCCGAGGTGGAGCACGACCTGGTCTACAAGCCCCTGCAGGGAACATTGTCCGACGAGGAGCTGGCGATTCTGGACGAGCTGAACGGCCTGGTCCTTGCCGGCGAGATTGCCCTGGAGCGTCTTCAGAACGCGGGCAATGAGCGCATACGGAACAAAAACGCAGAGTTCGGATCCCAGTACGAGCTGGCTTCCTACCTGTATAATTATCTCAGCAACAACTTCCGCCCCGAGGATATAGAGCTGCGCATGGGCAATATTGAGCTGCTGTTCAAACTCAGCAGCCGCCTGAAGATAAACAGCGTAAAAGAGCTGGAACCGGTACTAAAATCCGTGAAATTCGAGAAGGACCGGCGCAACATCTCCCAGCAGATCATTGACCAGATGATTACGGGAAGTGAAAAGCGCTACCACATCTACCAGGAGCTGCGGGCCGGTCAGGACGGCATCAGCGAGGACGAGCGCCATGCAGTGGAATACTTCTTCAGCCAGTGGGTTCCCCTGGAACAGCTGCTTAACCGCGTCTCCTCCAAAAACTCCCCCAAGGTGCGGGGAGCCTTCA
>PPYF01306205.1_pt1 | contig 11074 bp, 8 predicted proteins | sample 1559871 | NCBI WGS metagenome assembly PPYF01 (sample SAMN08240021, study PRJNA423297) | Human gut metagenome, whole genome shotgun sequencing project.
GCTGCGCGGGATACGCGCCTGCCTTATCCGCCAGACCAATGCGCTTTAACAGTTCCATCGCACGCGTATTCGCTTCCTCTTTTGTCATCTTGCCGAGTTTTACCGGGGCAAGCATGATATTTTCCAGAATCGTCATGTTCGGAAACAGATTAAACTGCTGAAACACCATGCCGATCTTCTCACGGACATGATTGATGTCCACCGATGGGTCCGTCAGATCGGTTCCCTCAAACAGCACATGCCCCGCCGTCGGAATCTCCAACAGATTCAAGGAGCGCAAAAACGTGGATTTACCGCAGCCGGACGGTCCGATCAGCGCCAGCACGTCGCCCTTTTTGATCGTCGTCGAGATTCCTTTTAGCACTTCATGACCATCAAAAGACTTGTGAAGCTCTTTTACTTCCAGAATTACCGTATTATCGCTCATTGCTTCTCAATCTCCTTTCCAACAGTCCGACCGCCTTGCTCAGTCCCATGACAATCAGAAAATAAATGGCTGCGACTGCAATCAACGGCATGAACGCCTCGTATGTAACGCTTCGGATGATGTCTCCGCCCTTGGTCAGATCCATCAATCCGATGTAACCGCTGATCGACGTCTCCTTCAACAGACTGATAAACTCGTTGCAGAGTGCCGGCAGAATGTTTTTGACTGCCTGAGGCAGGATGATGCTTAGCATCGTCTGCTTATAATTTAATCCGAGGCTTCTTCCTGCCTCAAACTGTCCGATGTCCACCGCCATAATACCGGACCGGACGATTTCCGCCACGTAGGCCGCCGAGTTCAGTCCGAACGCGATGACTGCCACGAACAATTTTCCGGTATTGATGCTCTGGAAAATGACATAATAAATAATCAGAAGCTGAATCATGACCGGCGTACCGCGCACAACGGCAAGGTATGCCTTGCAGAGTGCATTTAAGATCGTAAGCCCGCCGTTTCTGTCGTGGTTGGTTCTTACAATCGCGATCAAAAATCCAAACACAATACCGATCATTACCGCAAACACGGTGATGATGAGTGTATTTAAAAGTCCCTTTAACAAATAGGTATATCGGCTGTCCTTGATAAAGTTATCATAAAACTTCTCTGCTATCCCTGTCTTCTCTGCTGTGACAGATGTATCTCTCACGATGATGACCTGCTTGGATTTTGCATAGGTATCCGTGAAATTCACATTCTTTTTGCGTTCCTCCGTCACCGTAAAACCCGATGCACCGATGTCGACTTTTCCGGTGGACACCGCAGGAATCACGGAATCAAACGCCATGTCCTCGATCTTTAACTCCATGCCGAGTTTGTCGCAGACCGCCTGCATAATATCCATGTCGATTCCGGTGATCTTTCCCTCTTCATAGTATTCATACGGCGGAAACTCCGCATTCGTACCAACGGTAAGCGTGCCGTTCGTGCGTTCCACATCCAGAATTTCATACGGATACTTTCCAATCTCCTCGTCCGTTCCGGTATAATTCTTCGCAATGCTATCGAGAACACCCTCGTCCTTCAGTTCGCGCAGCGTCTCATTGACCTGATCCACAAGTGCCTCGTTACCCTTTGCGATTACGAACGCATAGTCCTCCTCAACAAAGTTCTCCTCGAGAATCTTAAGCCCTTCGTTCTGCTCCACAAATGCCAGCGCCGGCAATTCGTCAATAATCACGCAGTCTAACTTTCCCTGCTTTAATGCCTGCACGGCATCCGCGCCCTTATTGTAGCGCTCCACCACCGTGCCCGAGCCGTCCGTCTCATAGTCGCTGACCATGATATCTCCGGTCGTGCCGAGCTGTACACCGATATGCTTTCCCGGAAGATCCGCAACCGACGCGACAGAACCGTCGCCGGATGCCTGTCCCGCCTCCGTGTCGCTGCCTCCCGCCGTCGCCGCGGCAACCTGCGTGCCGTAACCTAACAGCGTCGCAAAAAAGACCGCTCCGGCAAGCAGTATGCCGGATAATTTGATTGCTGTGTTTTTCATCGTACTATCTACCTCATGCTTCCTTATCTCTTACATAGATACTGCATAAATATACATCCGGCAGTCAGTATAACACAGAACGCCCCGCTTGGGAAGAGATTCATTCAATCTCGCAGATCCGGTAGAGATAACTTCTTCCCTGCTTTCCGATCCGCTCCACAATCAAAAGATCCGTCAGGATCAAAAGCACGGTCTGTGCCAGCCGCACCGGAATCTTCGCGCATGCCGCAAAATCCTTCGCGGTAAACTCCTCCGGAATCTCATAGGGGATGAACTGCATATAGTCCTCCCTCCGGTCCACACACACTTCCTCCACGAAGGTAAGCGGGATCCGGTCGAAGCGGTCGCTTCCCTTCTTTTTATCCCGGCTCCAGCCGTTTAACAGGCGGTATTCCTCCATATCGATGAGATCCAGCCGTAATCTCAGATTCGGATCTTTCAGAAACGGCCGGATCTTATACAATTCGATAAATGCCTGATATGCATTTCCCTTCTTGGGCGATTTGCGCCCGGGAGAAATCTCCCCCGTCTCCTCATCCATCCAGTGAAGCCACTTCACATGCGGAATCGGATAGACGATGGTCACCGGGTATAACGGCAGAAATGCGGCGAGTTTCCGCCGCATATTCTGGAAAGATCGCGTCTGAATCTCGATCACTGCCTCCCCGTCAAAAATATCCGCGACAAAGTTCTCAATCGGGATCTCATGCATATCCTCATCCGGTGCATAATAATTCTTGAGCACTGCATGTACCGTCTTCTCCGAGAGCGTGCCGATTCCGAGCCTCTGCCGCTCGATTCCGATGACTCTGCCCCTGGCACGCTCAAAACGTTCTGTATCAATGCACATATCTCATCCTCGCTGCTGTGCTTTTTCCGGATTGATCCGCCGCTTATTTCGGATGCTTCATATCCTTTAAGATATCAAAGCAGTCGAACGTGCGGAAATAGTCCTCCGGCGTCTCGGCACGGCGGATCAGTTGTGTCGATCCGTCTTCCTTCAGCAGCACCTCCGCTGATTTTAATTTTCCGTTATAGTTGTATCCCATGGAAAAGCCATGCGCACCGGTGTCATGAATGACCAGAAGATCTCCCATGTCGATCTTCGGCAGCATCCGGTCAATCGCAAACTTATCGCAGTTCTCGCAAAGGGAGCCTGTCACATCATACTTGTGGTCGCACGGTGCATCCTCCTTGCCCATCACCGTAATATGGTGATATGCCCCGTAGATTGCCGGGCGCATCAGGTTCACGGCACACGCGTCCACGCCGATGTACTCCTTGTGGGTATGCTTCTCATGGATGGCCGTTGTCACCAGGCAGCCGTACGGTCCCAGCATAAAGCGTCCCATCTCCGTGTAGATCGCGACATCGCCAAGTCCCGCCGGGACTAAGATCTCCTCGTATGCCACCCGGACGCCCTCTCCGATCACGCGGATGTCATTCGGCGTCTGATCCGGTGTGTACGGGATGCCGACACCGCCGGAGAGATTGATAAAGCGGATATCGCATCCCGTCTTATCGCGCAGTTCCACAACCAGCTCAAACAGCTCTCTCGCAAGCTTCGGATAATATTCGTTTGTCACGGTATTGCTGGCAAGAAATGCGTGTACGCCGAAATGCTTGGCGCCTTTTTCCTTTAAGATCTTGAATCCCTCAATGATCTGCTCATGGGTAAAACCGTACTTTGCATCACCCGGATTGTCCATGATACCGTTGCTCATCTTAAAGACACCGCCCGGATTGTACCGGCAGCTGATTGTCTCCGGAATCTTACCGATCGTTTTCTCCAGGAAATCAATGTGTGTAAAATCGTCGAGGTTGATGATCGCACCGAGCTCATTGGCAAACGCAAATTCTTCCGCCGGCGTATCGTTGGAGGAAAACATGATGTGTTTTCCGTCGAAGCCCTGGGAATCTGCAAGCATCAGCTCTGTCAGCGACGCACAGTCGCATCCGCAGTCATATTCTTTTAAAATGTCAAGAATGAACGGATTCGGTGTTGCCTTTACCGCAAAATACTCCCGGAATCCCGGATTCCACGCAAACGCTTCCTTCACTGCCTTCGCATTTTCGCGGATTCCTTTTTCATCGTAGAGATGAAACGGCGTTGGGTATTTTTTTACGATTTCTTCTAACTGTTCTTTGGTTACAAATGGTTTCTTCTTCATACGGTTCTTCCTCTCTTCCTAGAATACAACTTGTATCAAAAACATATAAAGTGCCGTTCCGACACCAATGCTGAGCAGATTGTTGCGCTTCCATACATGAAGCACGATGACCACCGCCACGGCAATGAATTCCGGCAGACCAAAAGGTACTGCAAGCACCGACACATTTTTCAGGCAGTAGATCACCAGCATTCCGATGACCGCCGGGGGCAGCATCCTCCCCAGATACCGGATGATCGGCGGAATCTCTTTTCCTTTCGGGAAAAACAGAAACGGAATCAGCCGGGTAAAAAATATCGTTCCCGCCACGGTAAATATGATCGCAAGCGATCTTCCAACACTTACTGGCACTCCGGCTCGCCTCCTTCCTTTCCGTCCTCCGGAATCATTTTATCGAATATTTTTTTGCAGGAAAGCAGGATGACCATGACGCATATCATGGTCGGAAGGATAAAATTGTCCGCTCCGAACACCAGCCTGCACACCAGTCCACATACCAGCCCGATCACCACGCTCGGACGGTTCTGCTTCTCCATCCACTGTTCTACCATGATTACCACAAACAATGCCGTCATTGCAAAGTCAATGCCCTCCGCGGAGAACGGAAGTACATTTCCAAGCAGGGCGCCGATGCCGGAGCCGATGATCCAGTAACTCTGGTCAAGCACGGCAATCGCAAATAAGAACTGCTCCTCCTTCACATCCTTCGGCACTTTTGTGACAAAGAAAAGTGAGTAGGTCTCATCCGTCAGGGAAAAGATCATGTAGAGCCGCTTTTTCCCCATCTCGGAAAAACGTTCCAACAGTGACAATCCATAAAAAATATGGCGGATATTCACCATAAATTCCATGAAAATCACATTGAAAAGGCTGACGCCCGGCGCGAAGAAGTTGACTGCCAGATACTGTCCGCTGCCCGCATAGATCACCAGGCTCATGAGCATTGCCCACAAAAAGTTGTAACCTTTTTCCTGTATCATCACTCCGAACGCCATTCCGATAAACAGATAGCCGGTGAGCACCGGTACCGTGTAGGGAAATGCTGCCCGGAATGCACGTAAATATGTCCCTTTCTGTTCGACTTGCTTGGTTTTCATTTTTTTCTTTCCTAATCCCGCAAATTATGCTATACTTTTTCTAGTTATACATTCAGTGAAGTTGTTTTCAAGGGAGTTACCAATGAGTATTACGATCTTAAATTATCACGATCAGGCATTTGTGGATCAGATCAACGCCGAGGCTGCTGCCCGCGCCGAAGCGGAGAGAGCTGCCGCCGAAGCTGCCAAAGCACAGGCTGCGGGATCTGACTTTTCTTCCGTTTTAACGAATGCCACCGACGCCTACTCCGGCAGCACGGCCTGCTCCGAAGACCTTTCCGCCATCTTTGACGAGGCGGCAAACACCTACGGCGTCTCCTCCACTCTTTTAAAATCAATCGCAAGAGCAGAATCCAATTTTAATACAAGCGCTGTCAGCAGCGCCGGTGCCGTCGGTATCATGCAGCTGATGCCTGCCACCGCAGCATCTCTCGGTGTCACAGATTCCTACGACGCCTACCAGAATATCATGGGCGGTGCAAATCTGATCTCCCAGCTGCTTGCCAGGTACAACGGTGATACCTCTCTTGCACTTGCGGCATACAACGCCGGCAGCGCAAATGTCGATAAATACGGCGGTATTCCACCGTTTAGCGAGACACAGAATTATGTCCAGAAGGTTCTCTCCTATATGGGAAGCGATACGAACACCGTGGCATCCGCATCCACTGCAGAGACTTCCGAAGATGTTGCAACGACGGTAAGCAATTTTATCGCAGCAAACAACATCAGCCAGGACACGGTAGAGAAGCTGCTTACGCTTCTTGAAGTGTTAAACGCTTAACAATTACATTTCATACAACAGTAACACATGAGAATCCTGCCTGCAGGATTCTTTTTTGTGTAACAGGAAACTTCGTTCCTATTACACAATATCATCCTTCTGCCTGCGTCCCTGTGATCGTCTCGATCTGCTCTTCCAGATAGCCGTTGAACTCCGTCATAAAACGGCTCACCGTCCTCACATCCTCGACGGAATAGCGCGCCAGAAATTCCATATCGCGCTTCTCCCATCGCTGATGCCGCTTCGCATGCTCATCAAACAAAAGCCTGCCCTGATCCGTGAGCTTGAAATATACTTCCTTTTTGTTCGTCTCCAGCGTATATTTTTCGATCAGCCCTTTGGCAAGAAGCTTCTTGGTCATCTTGCTGATCGCGCCGCGCGTCATCCCCATGTGCTCCGCCACCTTCGTGACGTTCGGCAGTTCCAGTCTTCCGATATAGTCGATACAGTGTGTCTCCGAATAGCCGTATTCATCCAGACACTGGTTTTCCGTCAGTTTGGAAAGCATATCCTGCCGCTCCAGCATGAGCGCGATTTCTTTTAACAGCTCTTCCCGATCTTTCATGCAGACTCTTCCTTTTTCTAACATGGTATTTTGTTCCCAGTTCCTACTGTATCTCATTATTGTTTCCGTGTCAACAATATATTTCTTTTACCTGCCGTTAATGATGCCGTAGCACTCCGGGCGTCTGTCGCGGAACAGCCCCCATTCCAGCCGTCTGGCATCCAGTTCGTCCAGGTCATATTCCTGCACCAGTATCTCTTCCTCGTCGCGCCCTGCGCCCGTTAGAATTTCTCCGGTCTCATCGGTCAGGAAAGACGATCCGTAAAAAACAAGCGCCGAACGCTGACCACCGTTTTCCTCACAGGGTTCTACCGTCTCCTCCCCGATCCGGTTTGCTGCAATAACCGGCATCAGATTGGCTGCCGCATGTCCCTGCATGCAGCGTCTCCAGTGCGGCATACTGTCGCACTCTAAGATCGGTTCCGATCCGATCGCCGTCGGATAGAAAAGCAGCTCCGCCCCTGCAAGCGCCATACAGCGCGCGCTCTCCGGAAACCACTGATCCCAGCAGATTCCCACGCCGATTCTGCCGTAGCGCGTAGAAAATACCTGAAATCCGGTATCCCCCGGCGTAAAATAGAACTTTTCCTGATAGTAGTGATCATCCGGGATATGCGTCTTGCGGTAAACGCCGAGCACCGTTCCGTCCGCGTCGATACAGGCGATGGAATTGTACAGGTTATTCACATCCCGCTCATAAAAGCTGATCGGGAGCACCACGCCAAGCTCCGCGGCAAGCCGCATGCCCATGCGCACCGCATCGTTCTCCATCACAGGCTTTGCATAATGATAGAAGTCATACCGGCGCTGCTGGCAAAAATATTCCCGCTCAAAAAGTTCCGGCAGAAGGATCACATTTGCTCCCTCTGCCGCCGCCTTTCGCACCATGGCTTCCGCCTTTTTTAAATTCTCCTCCACAGATGCCGCACAGCGCATCTGAATTGCCGCCACTTTCACTCTGTTCATGCTCTTTTCCTCTTTTTGTCTCTGTCCACTTTACCGCTGCTACATTTTTGCTGCTGCGTTTTGCTGCTGCATTTTTGCCGCCGGGATCTGCTGTGTAATACAGTGGATATTCCCGCCGCCGACTAAAATTGCACGCGCCTGCACCGAAATAATCTTCCGCCCCGGATTCCACTGCGCAAGCAGTGCGGCAGCGCGCCTGTCACTCTCCTCATTCTCCCCGCCGAACGCCGGAAGAATAACTGCCTCATTGGAAAAATAAAAGTTCACGTAGGATGCCGCAAGACGCTCTCCCGCCTCCCGCTCATCCTCCCCTTCGGCAAACGAATAACCTGCCAGTTCCTCCTCTGTAATGCAGACCGGATGATCGGGAATCGGAAGCTTGTGAATGACAAGCTTTCTTCCGCGCGCATCCGTCTCGCCCTCCAGGTACGCAAGCGTCTGCTGTGATAGCGGATACTGGGGATCTGTTTCATCGTCCGTCCAGGCAAGCACCACCTCGCCCGGGCGCAGGAACGCGCAGACGTTATCCACATGTTCGTTCGTCTCATCCTGATAGATTCCACGCGGCAGCCACAGCACTTTTTCTATGCCAAGATAAGTTCTAAGCTTCTCCTCGATCTCCTCGCGCGTAAGCCCCGGATTGCGCCCCGCGCTCAAAAGGCACGCCTCCGTCACCAGAAGCGTCCCCTCACCGTCGCTGTGAATCGATCCGCCCTCCAGTACAAACGGCGCGGCATCGTAACACGCATAGCCATACTTTGCGGCAAACGCCTTTGCAAACGCATCGTCCAACGCCCAGGATGCATACAGTCCGTCCACCGATCCTCCCCAGGCGTTAAATGACCAGTTCACTGCCCGCATCCTGCCGGCGCCGTCTTTCACAAAGGTCGGCGCCACATCTCTTGCCCAGGCATCGTCTGTCTCCAGTTCAAAGACCGTCACCCGCTTTTTCCACGGCGCGTCCTCACCGGTCAGCATCTCTCGCGCGGAGTCAATGGCATCCCGCCCGGCTGCCACATATACGTTTTCACTCTGCGCAATCGCTGCAATCACATCCCGGAATGCAATCCGCGCATCGCGTGCGCCGTAAATCCAGGAACCCGGGCGCGACGGCCAGATCAGAATGCAGCCGTCATGCGGTTCGTACTCCCCCGGCATAAAAAATCCGTCCGCCTGCGGCGTTGTCATTCTCTCTTTTGGATCTTCTGCACACTTTTGCATCTTTTTCTCCATTTCCTCTACCCTCATCCAAGTCATCTTCCCTTGTCCCGGATGTCTTTCAAAACCGGTTATGACAACCGCCCTTTGAAATCTTCATAGCCGAACTGCTTTAACATCTCAACCTCCCCGTCTTCCCGGAGCATTGCGATCGACGGAAGCGGAATTCCATTAAAGGTATTATTCTTCACCATCGAGTAGATTGCCATGTCCTCAAACACCAGACGGTCGCCGATCTGAATCTCATGTGTGAAACTGTAGTCCCCGATGACGTCCCCCGCCAGACAGGTGAGCGAGGACAGCCGATAGGTGTATTTCTGCTCCCCCGCCGCAAATCCGTCCCGAAGCGGTGGACGATACGGCATCTCAAGAACGTCCGGCATATGACACGCCGCAGACGCATCCAGAATCAGAATATCCATCCCGTTGTGTACAATATCGCACACTTCCGTTACCAGATATCCCGCATTTAAGGCAACCGCCTCGCCGGGCTCCAGATACACGGCAAGTCCGTAGGTCTCCCTGATATAGCCGATAAGCTTCTTTAAACGCTCTATCTGGTAACCCGGTCTGGTGATATGATGTCCTCCGCCCAGATTCAGCCACCGGACCTGTTTTAAATAAGAAGCAAACTGCTCCTCAAACGCCAAAAACGTACGTTCCAGATCATCCGCGTCCTGCTCGCAGAGCGTGTGAAAATGGAGTCCCTCCACATCCTCCGGCAGTTCATAGCTTCCATCCTCCTGCCGTCTCATGCCAAGTCCGGCAAGTCCTTTCTCAAACGCCTCTCTTGTCATGCCGAGTCTGGAACCGGGCGCGCAGGGATCATAGATCGCATGTCCCTCCTGCGTGGAATACTCCGGATTGATCCGAAGTCCGATGCTGACACGGTGCTCCGTACCACTGGCGGCATTCTGCGCCGCCACCTTCTTCCTGTGTCTGACATACTGCGCAAAGGAATTAAAAATCACATGGTCGCAGAGCGTGACCAGTTTCTCCATATCGCTGTCCTTGTACGCCGGAGCAAACACATGGTTCTCACGCCCCATCTTCTCTGCGCCGAGACGCGCCTCGTAGAGTCCGCTCGCTGTGGTACCGCTGATGTATTGTCCGATCAACGGATAGAGCGCATATGTGGAAAACGCTTTCTGCGCCAGCAGGACATGGCATCCCGTATCCTGCTCCAGATTATGCAATATTATTAAATTCTCTTTTAATTTTTTCTGATCCACCACATAGCATGGGGTCGGAAGTTCATTCCACTTCATTGCTCTCGTCTCTCCCTGTCCGGCTCTTTTTACGAACGGCTACGCCACCGTCTCCGGGTTCTCATCGACAACCCACGGCAGTCCGTACTGGTTGAGCATATCCATAAACGGATCCGGATCAAACTCCTCGATATTGAAGACGCCGTCCTTATCCCACACCTTATCTACAACAAGCGCTGCACCGATCATTGCCGGAACTCCTGTCGTGTAGGAGATCGCCTGTGAGCCAACCTCCCTGTAGCACTCCTGGTGATCGCAGACGTTGTAGATATAGATCGTCTTTTCCTTGCCATCCTTCTTGCCGGTAAAAATACAACCGATGTTCGTCTTGCCAACGGTTCTAGGACCCAGTGACGCCGGATCCGGAAGCAATGCCTTTAAGAACTGGATCGGCACGATCTCTCTTCCCTCATACTGGATCGGGGAAGTGGAGAGCATTCCGACATCCTCCAGACACTGCATATGAGTCAGATAGCTCTGACCGAAGGTCATGAAGAAACGGATGCGCTTGACTCCCGGCACATTCTTTGCCAGAGACTCGATCTCCTCATGATGAAGCAGATACATGTCTTTCTCGCCAACCTGTGGGAAATTATATTCTCTTTTAATTTCCATCGGTTTTGTCTCTACCCAGTGTCCGTCCTCCCAGTAGGAGCCGTTTGCGGATACCTCGCGGAGGTTGATCTCCGGGTTGAAATTGGTGGCGAACGGATAACCGTGGTCTCCACCGTTGCAGTCTAAGATATCGATGTACTCGATCTCATCGAAATAATGCTTCAGCGCATAGGCGGTAAACACGCTCGTCACGCCCGGGTCAAAGCCGCTGCCAAGAAGCGCCGTGATGCCGGCATCTGTAAAGCGTTTCTGATATGCCCACTGCCAGGAATAATCGAAGTACGCGGTAAAGCCCGCCTCCTTGCAGCGCTTCTCATAAATTGCACGCCACGCCGGGTCGTCGGTATCTTCCGGTTCGTAGTTCGCGGTATCGATGTAGTCCACCTTGCATGCCAGGCAGGCATCCATAAT
>PPYF01438297.1_pt1 | contig 11072 bp, 18 predicted proteins | sample 1559871 | NCBI WGS metagenome assembly PPYF01 (sample SAMN08240021, study PRJNA423297) | Human gut metagenome, whole genome shotgun sequencing project.
TCCTTCCATTGAGCCCTGACTGCCACAGCCTCCGATTCGATCGATGCCAGCGCAGTCTTCATCGCCGCCAGCGCCATAGCGGCATCTTCGTTTACAGCGCCGGGCACAGCATCGCCCTCCTCTTCGAGATCAGCGATTGTCTGCTGGAGCCATTCTTTGGTTAATTCAGCCATAACCCTAATTCCCCTTGATGCTGACTTTGACGCCAACCTTGCGAATCTCATCGGCGCATCTGTTCACGATACTCCGGTGAAACTCACAAAAAATTTTCGCCGACTGTGGCCCTAATGGGTGAACATCTTGCGTACTCGGCAGTACAACCTCCCGCGCCTCCAGCTCAGCAATCCTCTTGTCTTTGGCTTCCAGCTCATCCAGCAGCGCCAGAATGTCGTCATCTCCATGTTTTTCGGCTGCTTCACGTAATGCGCGTTTGTCGATGTTGCTCATTGGGCGGCCTCCGGTTCCTCTGGAATTGGAGCCCAGTGAGTGATAACAACATCGTCGATATCGATATCACCGTTCTGAAAAGTCCATTGCCAACTTCCAGTCTCTTTCTGCCCAAAGGTCATCCACATTGAGCGCCAACCAATCAGCCATCCCTCACCTGTTGAATCGAAAAGCAGAACCGTGTCATTGGGTGATGGAAGGCATTCATGCACGGAAAATACTTTTTCTTCCAGTGCATCACTCCATGAGACAGCCGCGAGCTTTCCACCAAAAATTGTCATACCTGCATTTACTGCTGGCTCTTTACCATCCTCAAACTCAACAACAAAAGTTACTTTGCTCATGCAGCCTCCTCATCTTGAGGCTTACAGAAAATACCGCACTCGAAATCCATATCTTTCATTGGTCGGCCTACAGCATCTGGCGGAAGTTTATCAAGGAACATTCGAACCCCTTTGTGGCGAACCAGCTTTGTTCCGATACGACGAGACTGTTCTGCGCGCTGCTGGAAAATTTCAGGGTGAACTTTTCTGACGTGATTCCAGTAAGTCGGAGACGTGGCTTTCACACAACCAATGCAGTTGGCGTTGGGATAGCCAAGCTGATAAATTCGCGGAAGCAAAATTCCAGCTTCGAGTAAAATCGTGAAGCAGTCACCTTTTGTAAGCCCGGCATTAATGAGCACCGGAAGAAGGTCGTGCCGCTCATTTTTAACAAAGTTGTCAGCGCGATGAGCTTCATCAGCCGTAAATCCCAAAACAACGTGGTCGCATCTGTTGCTTTGCTCCCAGTGCTTTCTGGCGAGCTTCTTAAGAGCTTTAGTGCATGGAGCACCTGCTATGCCGGACATGTATTGTTGGTGATCCCACACCTCTACTGCACTGGCATTCGGAAACATAGGATTGACCACTGACTCAATTTTGATTCCAATCCATCTCTCCACGTCATGCAGGAAACGGACGTTGTCCTCATCCTCTTCAGCTACTGGGTTGTTCAGCACGCGAATCTCGTGAGTATCGCCATATTTCTCGATGGTAAGCTTGGCAGCAACGGCACTGGCAGCCCCGCAGGAAAACCAAACTGCTATTACTGGCTTGCTCATGCTGTACCGCCTTTTCGAAGTTCCTGCGCCAGCCACTCCAGAGCCATTACCGGAACGCCAATGCGCCCTGTGCCTTCGAATTTGTTAATCAGGTGCTCGATAGCTACATCCACACCCTGAGCCCGCACTTCAGCCAGGAAGGCGTCGGTGGCTGGGGTTTTTATTTCGTTAAGTGCATCACTGAATCCACCTCTCTCCATACCTAGCTCTGCTTCGTAATCGGCATCGAATGCAGCGTCTTTGCAGAACTTCTTCAGCTTTGCATTCTCCGCTGCCAGCGCCGAAAACTTCTCGTGTGCCAACTTAACAGCTGCATCAGCCTGCTTAATTGACTCAATCGCTCTCTGGTGGTCTTCGGCCAGCGCATTAGCACGCACCAGTTGCACTTCCAATTGCGTTGCCAAATTGCTGATCAGCTTTGCCACACTACGCATATCAACGGCCCCACATTCTGCTTTCAGTTCCGAAGCCATCTCATGCCCGGCGGAAACTAACCCTTTGATATTACTTTCCATCTTTACCCTCGCTTATCCACATAACTTATTGATTACATTGATAACTAAAAAGATCGTCGATTCAGAACTCTTCGATATTCCAGCCGCCACCTGCTTTCTTTGGCTTAACCGTTACCCCGATGATTCGGAACGGATACTGATCTGCGGCGACTTTGGTTTTCACCCTGGCGTCGTCGGTCCAGAAACCTTTCACTTCATGCAGTTCCATCTCACCAGTGGCGAGCATCACAGCGAAATCTGGCGTATAGAACGTGTTGTCAGCCAGCCGCAGCTTGATACCCTCGAACCGATACCAGGCGATTTCCCCTGCACGTTTACGCTGCTCAAGGTGCTGGCAATACGCAGATTCTGTTTTGTTCATCTGGCCTGTTTTGAGTCGACCAAGAGCCTGTATCTGCTTTCTCATGATTTACCCCTGAGGTAATTAAAAACCACATAAGACACGAAATCAATAGATTTTAGAATATTTCATTACCCATAAGGTAATTATTGAGGCGTAAAAAAATGCGCTATCGCGCTGGTATTACTTGATAAATCCTGCCGCCTTTCCCCGCCTGTATTCCTCCATCAGCCACTGCGCCGGTGTTATTCCCCCCAGGGTGGCGGCGTTAGGCATGCACCCGAAACTTCGCCCTGGTGGATGGTAAACGTCTCTCCCTGTTTCCGGAGGCGTACTCATGGGTTCTGGCTTTGCCTGTATGCTGATCACCGGATCGGGTATCTGCTGTCCGGAAGCCACCTTTTTCGCCCAATCATCGAGCAGCCTGCGCGCGTGTTTCTCAACCTCAATCTCGCTAAGCTGGCGCTGATACATTGCACGGCGGGTATCACATACGACCCAGTACATAACCGGATGCCGCCACGGGAATCTTTCGGGACCACCAGGATATAAACTTTTTTCCTTGCTGTACCGGTGAAACTCCGTCATCACATCGTCAATGGTGACGCCAAGAACCATCTTGCTGTCTTTGCACCACTTGATGAATTGCCCTGGCGACGGCCAGAACGGAGAATCACTGGCGCGGGCGTGGCGCATACCAGCAGAAACCTGTTCACGGGTTCGGATCCCCCCTTCGGCAAACGCAGCAATCCACTGCTGTTTTGCAGCAACTTCCTGCTCTGGCGTCTTCAGGTTGGTTACCACTGCCGCCGGAAACAGTTGTTTCAACTGTTTGAAAAGGGCATCAACAAGCCTCTCTGCTGACATGTTCACTACGTTGTCATTGTTGGTGTACTGATGCTCATAACCTGACATGCGAGAAAGGGCCTCTCCGTCACGGTTTTGTATTGCGGTAAAAACGTTGTTCACAAGAAATCCTCCCATGCTTCAGGGCTGTTCCAGTGCGGAACGTTGTTATCAGGTAATGTTGATTGCTTCTGTCTGCTAATCTGCAGCCGCCTTGCCAGCTTCTGCTCCCACTGTGCCTGATGGTATGCCTTACCCTCAGCCATCCAGTAAATTCTGAACTCTGCAAGTTCCTGTGCCGTTGGCAGACTGTCCAGGTAGATCCCCTGCAATGAGCTTTTCCGAAGAAAGTCATCTGATGGCTGCCATTGTTCATGCATGACAAATTTGCCTAATTGCACTGGCCCACCAGGAGGAACAAAGTTATTCATCACGGCGTTGTTTGCGCCGGGGTCATGAGGCACAGAATTCCCGTTTTTTGTCCTGCTCTCCCTCTCTTGGTTAAATGACTGGTTATATGACTGGTTCTGGATCCCGTTTTTGGGATCATTCAACATCCCGTTTTTGGGATCATTCAACATCCCGTTTTTGGTTATATTACCGTTTTCGGGAACATTACCGTTTTCGGGTTCATTCCCCCCTTCCCGGTTGCCTTTAATGTTCCCGTTTTTGGTTATATTAAGAGAGAAAACCCGCACTCTTTTCGTCGCTCCCTTTCTCTCTCCGGTATCTGAAATAAGCCCCATTTTCATGAGCGATATAAGCCCGGCCTGCACGGTTTTTTTATTCAGGCAAGTGTCTTTAACGAGGCGTTCTATGCTGGGGTAGCAGAGGTTATATTCATCGGCTCTGTCAGCCATCGAGAGCAGTATGAGCTTTAATGATGAGCTACCTGGATCTGTCTCCCAGGCCCAATCTGTTGCATGTCTGCTCATGATTAATCTCCGCTATCAGCTTGAATGTTGTGGGGAGGAATTAATCATGATCTGCTTAATTTCTGCCCTGATGCGACGGTTTGATTCCATGGTGCACTCAACACAGTGTCCGTTGTAAACCCAGCGTTCACTGTCATGTCCGTGCTTACATGGTTTTCCGGTGTAGTAGCGTTTAAGTCCGCGCTTTGCGGCATCAATACGTGTAATGATTTCCATGGTAAGCCCTGTTATTAGTATTGGGATTACGGTTATTTTGTGCTGACACAAAAAAAAGATCAACCAGATTTGGTTTTTTATTACCTTTAAGGTGCGAATAGATATGAAAAGACCGCCGGATGGCGGTCTACAGAGGTTTGTGGCTGGATATCATGAGTAGAAGAAGTATGCCAGTTCTGCTTTTGAGCGCAGCCATTGTCTTGTTTTACAGGCTTTAAAAAGCCCATTCATCAATACTTTACCTGGCATTTTGCGCTTACCTGTTAAGTGAGTCTGGATATAGTGACTCGTCGTTCCGGCTTCCTGTGCGAAGGCTTCACGCTCATCCGGAGTAAGTGCAAGCCAGTGCTTTTTGAAATCGAAATGTCCGTTATCGCTCATAGCTATTGCCTGATATTTATTTCAGATAATAAATATTCACCCATAAGGTAACAAAAATCAAGGATAGTTACCTATGGGGTGCATTTACCTGTTGGGTAATATTGCTTTAAATTGAATCATCTACTGATTCATATATGAGGCGATTTTCCAGAAAATGAAAAGTATCCAGGACGTCCGCAGGCAAAATCTCAACGACTTGATCGACCGTGAATTCAATGGTGTTCAGACGCGGATGGCAGAAAAACTTGGAACTCAGGCAAATCTGGTAAACCGCTGGGCTCTTGGCAAGAAGGTTATCGGCGACCAGGTTGCGCGAAAAATTGAAGCTGCCGCCAATAAACCACGTAACTGGCTTGATATCGATCGCTCGCTTTCTCAGGAGGGTTTTCAGCCTGTTGGACCAAGCGACATTGGTCAGCTGGCGGCTCACAACCTGGAACGCTGGATGAGTGAAAGCCGCGACCTTTCAACTCAGGGAAAACTTCACCGCGCATCCGGCGTCGCCCAGGTGACAATCAGCCGCCTGTTAAACAATGAGGTCAGCGTTTCCATTTCCACTCTGGAGAATGTTGCATCTGCATTCGGGCGTCACGGATATGAACTACTGATTCACCCGCACGACCCTGCAACTATCAACTATGACCGCTCGCGCTACGCATTGTTACCTGAAACCGAGAAAGCAAAGATCGAAAGTTACATTGAATTTGTCATCAACCAGAACGAAAAAAACAAACAATAAAATCATATTTTTCAGTAAGTAAGCCGCCATTTGGCGGCTTTTTTATTGTCCATCTAATTACCTTGCAGGTAATTTTTTTAACTCATATCTATTGACATCAAACCAAATACGCATAATTATTACCTCAACGGTAACAAGCCGAGGTGACAAGTTATGCAGTGGAAAATTATCAACGGTTGGTACTGTGTTACTGCATGCGGATTCATGAGCTGGAAGTTCCGCACCTTACAGGAAGGCATTAAGTGGGCTTTCGTCAGCAAAGAAGCTCGCGATGTGGCCAACGATAACGAGATATGGGAGGGCTGATAATGAACGTTAATCAGCAGAAAAATCTTCAAAAAATCATGCTGGCGTTCGACAAGGACTACCGCCTGTCAGAACAGCTATATGACCGACAAGTTGAACTGATTGAGAGTATCCGACTTCATCAACTGGCCTCAACTTTCGACGTTGTAACAGGCAAAGGCGTTCGCCAGGAAGTACTGGAGGCCGCTAAAGACAGCCCTGAGTTCGAAGAACTAATGGATGCCTACCGGCGAGAGGCAATGGCAATTATCGCCAGCTGGGATCTGGCAGATCAGCTTGATGGGCAGAGGGACGCGGCATGAAACCGGGAATTTATTTCGACATCAGCAACGAAGACTACCACGCCGGTGACGGCGTGAGTAAGTCGCAACTGGACATGGTTGCCAAGAATCCGGCGCTTCTTAAATGGGTTCAGGCAGCACCAGAAGACGAAGAGAAAAAGTCTGCACTGGATATGGGAACCGCATTGCACTGCCTGCTTCTGGAACCTGGAGAATTCGACAAACGCTTCATCGTTTCACCGAAATTCGATCGTCGGACAAAACAAGGTAAAGCTGACGAAGAAGCATTTCTTCGTGATGTGACGGATATGGGTATTGCGGTACTTGATGTCGAGCAGTGGCGAAAACTGGAGCTGATGCGTGATAGCGCAATGGCTCATCCGGCGGCACGCTGGATGTTGGAAGCACCTGGTTACTGCGAAGCATCAATGTACTGGAACGATGAAGAAACGGGTGAGTTGTGCCGAATTCGTCCAGACAAATGGCTGAACGAGCACAACGTGATCGTCGACGTGAAAAAGGTTGCGGATATGGACCGTTTTGCACGCCACATCGAGGAATTCCGCTACCACGTGCAGGACGCAATGTACCGCGAAGGCGCAATGAGGGTTACTGGTCAGCCGCATGGTTTTTTCTTTCTTGCCGTGAGCGAAAGCATTGATTGTGGTCGGTATCCGGTACGCGTGTTCGAGCTGGATGCGCAGGATGTCGATGCCGGGCACACTCTGTTCCGCCGGGATCTGAATACCTATCACGAATGCCGCATCAATGATGAATGGGGCGGTGTGGAAATCATTAAACGCCCTGAGTGGGCACGCAAACAGGATATGTACATATGAGCAACGACATCGCAAACATCAACGCACCAGTAGACACAGCAATCGCTGGAACTGCTGCAACTATTTTCAGCCCAGACGGCTTGAACCAACTGATGAAATTCGCCGAGGTAATGGCGCAAAGCCGCGTAACGGTACCGGCGCACCTCGCCGGGAAACCAGCTGATTGCATGGCCGTGGCAATGCAGGCTGCGCAGTGGGGAATGAACCCGTTTGCCGTGGCTCAGAAAACCCATGTTGTGAACGGCACGCTAGGTTATGAAGCCCAATTAGTAAACGCAGTTATCTCAACAATGTCGCCAACAAAAGATCGCATCAACTACGAGTGGTTCGGGCCGTGGGAACGCGTGATCGGTAAGTTTGTTGAGAAAACATCCAAAAACGGCAATCCGTATATCGCACCAGGCTGGACTCTAAAAGACGAAGAAGGTTGCGGTGTTCGCGTATGGGCAACCATGAAGGGCGAGGATCAACCTCGAGTGCTTGAGTTAATGCTGTCTCAAGCACAGGTAAGAAACTCCACACTTTGGGCCAGTGATCCGAAACAACAACTCGCATACCTTGCGACAAAACGCTGGTCTCGCTTGCACTGTCCTGACGTAATCATGGGCGTCTACACACCAGACGAATTACAGGAAACGGCACCGCGCGTTGAGCGAGACATTACTCCGCAAACGATCACTGCTGCGGGAATGAACAGTCTGATCAACGCTAAACAAGTGAAAAAGCCTGATGAGCAAACGCGTAAAGCGGATAGCCGTGCTCCAGAAGAAATGCTAATGGCCTTTACCAGCGCAGCGATGAATTACAGCACTGTCTCCGAACTGGATAAGGCTTACAAATACATTGCACAAAAACTTTCAGATGATGACGAACTGCTGGCAAAAGCCACCGACGTTTACAGCGTTCGTCGGGAAGAATTAAACGAAACATCTATGTAACCACCACCGCGGCGCCATACGCGCCGCACTGCAACCAAGAGAGGTATTTATGAAAGGTGCATTAGGTAAGAAGGAACTCCTGGCGGTGGTGCCACTGTCATGGAGCACTATCGACCGTATGGAGCGCGCAGGGGAATTTCCTAAACGCTGGTATATCACCGATAAACGCTGCGCCTGGAACCGTGATGAAGTTGAGCGTTGGCTTGATGAACGTCAGGCAGCAAGCCCGGCAGAGTTCCAGGGTAAAAAACCTCCTGTTCAGCAACGTGTATATCGTCCCGTGAGCAACGCGGCATGAGTGCGCTGCTAAGGCACTGGAGCAAATGGTCAGGATGGTACTTATTCCTGGCTTCTGTTTCAGCATGGCTTTATCTGCTGGCATTAATTTTCAGAGAGGGTTGGATTAAGTGAGAAAGTTAAGCCGACTTGAAAAATATCACATGAACAAGGTTTCAATGCGCAGTCCGTCAAAGATTGTCGCAGTTACTCCTGCGGCGATAGAGTTCGAAAAACGCGCAATTGAAAGAGAGAAAAAAGGACAGTTCCGCATTGCCGCTCACCTTTGGCTTCAGTGTATGGATGTTGCTTCTGGTGATGTTGAGCGTGCAAGGATCGCGGTTCGCAGGGACCAATGTATCACAAAAGGTAACGGCCTTCGCCGTGGCGACTATAGCGGCATAGGATGTTGTGGGGTGGTTTATGACTAAGAAATACACACTAATCTATGCAGATCCACCCTGGGTATACCGGGACAAAGCCGCAGATGGTAATCGCGGTGCCGGTTTTAAATATCCGGTTATGAGTGTGCTGGATATCTGCCGCCTTCCTGTGTGGGATTTGGCCGATGAAAACTGTCTGTTGGCCATGTGGTGGGTGCCAACACAACCACTCGAAGCACTAAAAGTTGTTGAAGCCTGGGGATTCCGTCTGATGACCATGAAGGGATTCACGTGGATAAAATGTGGTAGTCGACAACCAGATAAACTGGTTATGGGTATGGGTCACATGACTCGCGCCAATAGTGAAGATTGCCTGTTTGCAGTAAAGGGAAAACTACCTCCGCGCATTAATGCAGGGATCGTTCAGTCATTTACCGCACCGCGGCTTGAGCATTCAAGAAAACCAGATGTCGTTCGTGAAAAACTTGTGCAATTGTTAGGCGATGTTTCTCGCATTGAACTGTTCGCCCGCCAGTCGTCTCATGGCTTCGATGTTTGGGGTAATCAGTGCGAAGACCCGGCAGTGCAACTACACCCTGGATACGCGTTGGATATTGCCAGATTAACAAATGCATTCAGCAATGCTCCGCTGTCACCAACAGACAACCAGGGGCGGGAGCGTGCAGCATGAACCGGGCATCACCAGCAGATTTAAGGAAATGCCTTGAAACTGCAAACATGCTTGCACACAGCGGGATCAGGTTTGTTCCAATTCCCGCTGTCACTGATGCTGAATTTGCAACACTGTCAGCAATATTCGCAGATAAAATTGAATCACTGGCAGCAGAAGCCGAGATGGAAGAAAATCAGCAGAATAATTAAACGTTATTCCCCCGCCATCCACTTCTCAAACTTCGACGGGGAGAACGGAATCAGATCCGTATGCTCCCCGTTAATCCAGGAATCAATCATATCGGCCCACTGCTGCAACATGTAGGCGCGCTGTCTGGCATATTCCGCTTTGTTATATACGGCGCGCACACCTTTCTGCTCATGTGCCAGAGCCTTTTCAATCCAGTCTGAAGGATAACCAGCCTCATGCAACAACGTACTGGCTGTACGGCGCATATCATGTACAGTGAAGTCCTGAATATGCTCACCATCTTCATTTATTATTTTCACCGTTCTGTCGATCAGAGAGTTCAGCGCGGCATTAGATAATGGCTTCCGGAAGTTGTAACGACCAGGAACCAGATATTCACTTCCACCAGCGCACATCTGCAACCCTACCAATATATCCTGTGCCTGTTTAGGCAGGTAAATAACGTGCGCCCGGCTTCCCTTCATGCGGTCTGAAGGAATTGTCCATGTCCATTTTTTAAAATCTATTTCATCCCACGTTGCATTGGTGAACTCGCCTTTACGAACCATAGTGATAAGCACCAGCTTTAAAGCCATTTTCATAGTGCCCATAGCACCAATGGCATCCAGCGTACGGAAGAACAGGCCAATTTCTTCTGGTGTCAGTGTTCGCTCTCGTGGTTTAAATATGGCGATAGACGAAGGTTTAATGTCAGCCGCAGGATTAAACAAACCATGACCACGGTCATTGGCGTGACGGTATACGCTGCTGATGATCTCCCTGGCCTGTACTGCTGTTGCCCGGCCACCGCGTTCGACAATCCGGTCACACAAATCACGAACCATCGATGTGGTAATTTCAGCCATCATTTTGTTGCCAAGAACCGGAAGTATGTCACGGTCTATCACTGCCTGCTTCATTGCGCGGGTACTTTCAGCCAGGATGACGTGTTTCATATAACTGTCGGTATGTACCGAAAACGTCTCGGCACCACGAATCTTTTTGATACCGTCACGTTTAGCCGTAGCCGGTGACTGACCTGCTTTAAGCAGCTTCTTTGCAGCAATCAGTTCTTCTCGAGCTTCTGCCAGGCTGATACCGTCACGCCCATACTGCCCGATTACCAGTGTTTCGCGGCGACCGTTGATACGGTAGTCATAGCGAAACGAGACCGTACCTGACGTAAGTACAGCTACATACAGCCCGTCACGATCGGAGACTTTGTATAGTTTGTCCTGCGGCTTGAGGTTTTTTAATTTTGTATCGGTAAGCACAATTCACCCGTATAGAAACCATTTTCATGACGGTATGAGAGTATACCTTTAAGGTAATACCGTCACCTGTACCGCCAAAAAATATGGTGTAGAGTGAATAGAAATGAATACATAAAAACAAAAACCCTCTGTAAAAACAGAGGGTTGAATTAGTTTCTGAATAGGAATGAGTTGCTATGAGTTAGCTGTTAATCATTCCCACTCAATGGTAGCTGGCGGCTTGCCGCTGATGTCATACACCACGCGAGAAATACCGTTCACTTCATTGATAATGCGGTTGGAAACACGACCGAGGAAATCGTACGGCAGATGCGCCCAGTGTGCGGTCATAAAGTCGATGGTTTCGACAGCACGCAGAGAGACAACCCAGTCATACTTACGACCATCGCCCA
>PPYF01672254.1_pt1 | contig 11072 bp, 13 predicted proteins | sample 1559871 | NCBI WGS metagenome assembly PPYF01 (sample SAMN08240021, study PRJNA423297) | Human gut metagenome, whole genome shotgun sequencing project.
ATAGCATTGAAAAAACAACATATAAGAAAAGTTACGGAAATAAGGTACACGACCTGCACGCCACCCACTCTAATCCCTGATGGAGGAACATTATGCGAGAGAAAACCATAGAACAACACTTAGTCAAGGCCGTGAAAAACAGCGGCGGCATCGCACCGAAACTGGTGAGTCCCGGATTTGACGGAATGCCGGATCGACTGGTGCTGCTGCCCGGAGGCAAGATAGGCTTCGTGGAGGTCAAGGTACCGGGCAAGGAACCGAGACCTTTGCAGGTATCGATCCGGAGACCTTCGAGATGGTACAGACGCTGATGACTACCCGCACCAAGGGCCGGAACCGCAAGAGCTCGGTCAGCATCTTTTCCAGTAAGGTCAAGTGCGGAGACTGCGGCAGCTGGTATGGGCCGAAGGTCTGGCACAGCAACGACGCCTACCGGAAGGTCATCTGGCAGTGTAATCACAAGTTCGACGGCCAGAAATGCGCCACACCGACACTCACCGAGGATGAAATAAAAGAACTGTTCCTCCGGGCCGCCAATCAGGTGATCGACCAAAAGGAACAGTTTATAGCCATATACGAGCAGGTCCTTTCAAGGAGCCTTGACACCACGGCCCTTGAGAGCGAGCTTTCGGATCTGGAAGCGGAGATCAATATCGCTGCCGAGCTCATTGAGGAGTGCATCAAGGAGAACGCTCACGTCGCCCTCGATCAGGATGAATACCAGAAACGATACGATGCTCTGGTGGCCCGGTTCGATAAGGCCAAGGCCCGACACACCGAGGTCACCGATCTGATTGCCGAGCGCATGGCCCGAAAGCACCAGATCGAAGCATACTTGAAAAACCTGCGGAGCCGGGAACCGCTGACGGAGTTCCGTGAAACAGACTGGCTGGCGATGGTGTACTACATCACCGTCCACAGCAAAAAGGACATCCGGGTGACCGTCAAGGACGGCACCGAAATCAAAGCATAACCCCATAGACGCAGCAACGCCTCTGAACCACATCGGCTCGGAGGCGTTTTTCGTTATTCGATCATATCGGAAGTGATTATTTCAGTGGACACCAAACAGTCTACAGAAGCATTATCATCGTCCTTAAGTCGAAGTATCGGATTATCGTGATCGTAAAGATAACGTGAATCTCCGCTGTACTGGTAGAGACGATATGCAACTTGATTTAATAAATGAAGTTGTTTTTCCTCAACGGTCAAGTCATCTTTTCCATCAAAAATCACACACCCTATAGGGAATCTATACATGAAGCAGTAGTATTCGCTCTTTTCCGCATATTCTTTTGCGAGCCCCTTTATTCGTAAATAGCTTTCAAGGCGTTCAAGTATTTCTGGACAGTCTTGTAACTGGCGAGTGTATTGATTCTTCATCAGCAAATCACGAAAAGCAAAACCGTTAAAGCAAAAATCTTCTCGACCTGAGTTATAGCCCAACCTGCTACGCAGATAACACACATCCGTACTCATTGTGTTTTCCAAACTAATCTGTCTATCTCTATAGCAAAGAATTATTCTGTTTCCAGCCCCTTTTCTAAAGGTGATCTGATGTGCGTTCAGGAACTCTGAAAAACTATTATTTGACGTGAGCAGTTCTTGTAAATTATAGCTGATTTCGTTTTCAGAGCCTTTAAGCCTCCGCGATAGATGGAAAAGCAGTATTTCATCTGGTAACTCTTGCTCAATCATATCAGAATAAAAGTCTTCCATAGCTTTATCAAAAAGGTCTTGATTAAAACACCATTGACCTTCTATGGCTGAATCCGCTGCCGCTTCGATGTATTGATAAAGCTCTGGTACAGAAACACCCATCAAATGAGCAAGTGAGCTTTCCATTCCCTCCCGAGATGTAGTATCAATTACCATGCGAACTCCTCATTCCTCTTTCGGGCAGATCTTCGGCAGGATCTCAAGAAAGTGCTGGCCGATCTTTTCTACGTCATAGCCGTTGGCCTCGCAGATTAACCGGACGGACGGTATCTGGCAGCAAGATATGCCCCGTTGCTTTCTCCGCTTTGTATTTCTGCCGCTCTTCATATTTTTTATTCGTGCTTTGCTTCATGGCGGTTACCTCTCTATGCTGGAATGATAACTTGAGGTTTCTCATACTTGACATATATACCAAATATCGCCACCTGTGAATCCGCACTTTCTATACAGTTCCAGCGGTTTGGACGTGTTGTCGAGATTCCCTGAAACCGTTACAAAACTCGCTCCGATGCTTTTGAGTCTATTGAGTAATACACCCACAATCTTTTTCCCAAGGCCTCTGCCTCTGTACTCTGGAAGCACCTGAACCCATTCAATGATACCCTCCCGACAAACCTCATCAAACTCAGCTATCCCCGAAGCGGCCATTTTTCCATTGTCGGCATTTATATATACACATAATTCTTCACGGAAGGTCTTATGCTGCTTCCACTGCAGAATGTCTTGTTCACTCACGACGATATTCTCATGCTTGTAAGACTCATTTATCATCTCACACAGTTGTGTTGCCTGATAATCAATCGACAAGGTGTCGTAATCATAATCTATCGGAGACAGATCATTCAAATCATGCTTTATCCTGAAGAATCTTTGAAAATTGCCATACTGTCCATTCCAATTACTACAATGAATGATTCTCATTGAATCGGGAATGGCCAGTGTTTTGGCCTTCCAATATGGAATCGAAAGTGTTCCACATGGATTCTGAAGGTACTCTTTTACATCCATTAAATTACTCCTGATCTGTACAAATTCCTGTTTTCCCACCGTCTATTATACCGACGAAGTATGAACATTTCTACCGATCAAAACAGCCGGGACACCCCGACTTCCACAACTTACCCCTCAAACACCAGCTTACCCATCAGGCGGCAAAATCGGCGGAGGCAAAAATAAATTGTATCAATCTCGGTGTCTTTATATCTTTGTCCTTCAGGTGCTCCAGAAGATCGCGGTATTGCAGCCCCAGCTTGTTGTTCAGCGCATTGAAGCTGTGATCTCCATTTGGGATGGACAGCAGGAATGTCGGCAAGATGGCAAGTGCGTGCGGCGTTTTGTATTGTGGCAGTGCGTTTCTGCCAATGCAAATAGTCCCCATGGAGCTGCCGACGTTTGAAAACGGATAGCGGTACATCACACTGTTCATTGTCAGCCGTTCATCCGCGACAACGCCCATCCTGCATCCGCTGATCTTGCCCTCTGTGTCAGCGTGGAACGCGAAGACCAGCCTTGGCAGCGGAAAGTTCGGATATACTGTTTCATGATAGCTGATATCCGCGTATAACCGCGGATACCACAGACAGTAAAACCTGTTTCCGTCTGAATCGATCCCAACGTGGAGGCAGTTTGGCGGCAGGAGACCGCTGCTGATATAGTTGTGCTGGATGCTGTTTTTGAGGCAGTCCAGCAAGGCGTCTTCCTGTATCTCTTTACACTTCACGATACAAGCTGTCAATATCTTCTTCGCTAAATGCCTCGAAATCAAGATCAGCAAAACGGATGCAATCATCATTTTTTAGTGGAGCTAGAATATGCGTCAGCACATACGGCGGAACATTTTCAGGTTCCGGTGCCGGCGTATGCGGCAGAGACTCCAGCCCCTTTAAGAGCTTGGAAAGATCAATCTTCATTCGGCTTCTCCCATACCAGCTTCACCACGCAGATGGCATAGTCCTTCATATTGCAAAGAATTTTCTTATGCTCCGCTTCATTCAGATACGACCGGCCTTCGCGCAGGAAGTAGATCCCGCAGTCTGGCATCAGCTCGCCAAACATGTTGGCAATGTGCCACTCCATGTGGGAACGCGCTTCGGCGGTATCGCCCTTGAAGTAGGCCGTGCACATCTTTGTGTTGCCGACCGTCTGCTCGTTTCCAAATTCCAGATGCTCCATAAAGCCGTTAAAATGCGCCTTTGCGCGTTCATCCAGCTGATGCTTCGCGGATGCGTAGAAATACAGGAACAGCGCCGGTTCGCTCCTGCCCAGAATGACGCTGTACGGGCTGGATATTTTCTGTCCCCATGCGCCCGCGGACGGCTCGAACCGTGTGCAGAGCTTTCCCATCTGCGGAACGATCCGCTCTGTGACCTGCTGCCAGACGGCTTCGCGCGCCGTCTGGTCGTCCGGATCTGTGACCGGAACAATAATCGCAACATCTTTTGTATATCTCATTTTTCCTCCTAACTCAGCGCCAGAAATCCGTTCGGTGTCAGGACATTGAAGATCATCTTGTTGCTGACGACCTCATGCACCTCTGCGCCGGTATGGTTCCCACGCTGGTCAAACTGTTCTTCACGTTCTACATTTTTGACTTTGACAATACGCCCCTTGATGATGTGCGGGGTATCGCATTCAATCAGTCCGTTGATTATCCCGGAGCCGCCGATGAGACCGATCTGCCCAATGGAAAGGGGCAGGAGCGGCCTTTTTTCTGCGCTGTCCAGCGCACTTTTCTCATTCAGCAGTTGTTTGAAGCTGCCGGAGCGCGTCAGCTGGCGTTCCAGCTCCTTCTCGTTGAACCGTTCGCCGCGAAAGACCTCGACGGTTTTTGTTACAGCGGGCAGCGCGTAGCGGTTTTCCTCCAGCTCCGTAACGCACGGGATCTGCTCTGGAACCAGCGTCTGTGCGCCCAACCGGTCAGCCGTTTCGTCGTCCTCCGCGGGCTTCCTCCGAAGTCCCAGCACGACCGCCTGATGGAATCTGGCAAACTCGCTGTCGGTGAATTTCCAAACGGAAAGGTCCGAAAAATTCTCCGCGAGAATGTTACAGATGTCCGGCGTCAGGCGATAGTACGGCACAATGTAGACGAGCAGGCCGCCCAGCATGAGCGTCCGGATGCTCTGCACCAGAAACTGCTTTTCGCTGCGCACCCGGCTGCCGCCCTCGGTTAGAACGGACAGATACGGCGGATTCAGAAACAGCACATGGAACGCCTCTCGGCTGATCTGGCTGTGAAAGAAGCTTCCGAAGCCGACGCGGTGAAGTCTTGTCTGCGCTTCCTCCGCGCGGTGTTCGTCCAGCTCCATGCCGTAGGTGTAGCAGTTGTTGCCGTCGGCAAGCTGCCGAAGCGCCTTGCCGCAGCCACAGCACGGATCGAGCAGATTCGTCGTCACGCCCTCCGGAAACGCGATCCCGCGCAGGATGTGCGTGATATTCTCCGGGTCTGTCGGGTAATAACCCATGCGGACATGGTTCATCAGCCGCCCAATGACCGCCGCGTTGACGGTGTCCGTTTGCGGAAGAGATTTTGCAAAGCTGGTCAGGACTTCATACACAGGCTTGTACGCTCTGGACATGAGATCAAAGCGGCGTAACCCTGCTTGAAGCTGCCCGGCTTTTCCTGCCAGCGCGGATTCCTCCAATTCCAGAAGATTCCGCTGTGCATCGCCGAGCGCCGCAAGAAGCGCGTCCCGCGTTTTCTGCAATTCCAGATAGTACGCATACGCACGCTGCGGCTGCGCCGTGCGGTATTTCTCCACACCGGCGCGGCACTTGAGCAGGCGCTGGCTGCCGCGCAGAATGGCTTCTGCCGTCTGCCGAAGCTGCTCCAATGCGTAAAAGGAACATTTTGACTCCTTCTGCAATTCCTGTTCCATCCTGTGACCTCACGCCGCGGGCTGGATGCTCTCAGCCGCAAAGTCAAAGACCGGTGCGTTTTCTTCCGGCGTGCCGGGGAGAATGCGCAGCGTGTAGCCTTTGCTTCGCAGCAGCTTGAACGTGCCGATCATGCGCTGAAGCTCAAAGTCGTCCACATCGTTTGCGCAGGCGGCTTTTTCCGCCGCCTGCTGTGCAAGCACCTCCTGCACAATTTTTGCGATGTTGGCTTTCATTTCGGTATCTTCCGGCGTGTCAGAGGGTTCTTCCGCTTCCGTGCGCGGCTTCTCAAACCTGCCCTGCGGACGGCTTGCCGTCAGGCGCAGCCAGAAGGTGCGCAGCATGGAAAGAAGCAGCGTCAGGAGCATCCCACGCGGATTCGGTGTCAGATGTATGATTTCATCCACGTCCGCTTCGCCGATCTCGCTGACCGCCACGGTCAGGCTGGGAGCCTTGACATAGTTGGCGGAGAAGAAACGGGAAACAGCGGCGCTTTCCGAGATCATGGCCTCGCCACAGCTGACGCGCTGTGCCAGCAGTCTCCGGCAGATGACCGTGCCGCATTCCAGTTCGGTTACGTCCACGATGTCTGCGGAAACTTCACCGGCGGTAATAAAACCTCTGCCGGAAATATGCTTTGCTTTCAAGCCGTTCGTGACGTGCAGATGCCCATGGACAATCACATCGTCCGTGACAAGCGTTTCATAGTTGTACGTCGCACCAGCGGGAATATAGACTGTTTTCATGTTCAAACTTCCTTTCTTTTTTACGCTGCCTTTTTTCTTGATTTTTGTAGTGTCGCACGCATATTGACAGAACCCGTTGCAAACGTGATCTGCCGCACACGCGTTTCTCCGACGGTCAGGATGTTGTAGATCATGTCCACGACGGCGGTAGCCGCTGTGATGTTGGCGGCGATGCTCTGCGGCGCAGAAACAGACGCCTCGGCGCAGCTCAGCTCCGTCGGGAATTTGTCTGTATCCTGCAAAACCTCCGGGAATGCCGCTCCGACGGGGCGGTAGAACGTGCGCCCGCCGCTGCGGATACCGCAGACGATCTGCCCGGTGTGCATCCCGTTGCCGCTGTCGATGTAGATAAGATCATCCAGCTTGTAAAAGACCTCGTGGCAGAGCTTTCGGCTTTTGTTGTTGTCCACCGCGCCGATGAGGATCACCAGTTCCTTGACGGTTGGCGAATTCCAGTACGGCCCGGTCGGGAACGTCCGTGCCCGCAGCATGGAAAGAAGCCGCTCGCCGGACTCGATAAACTCCGGTACATACTCCGTTTCCATCCCGAACACGGAGGAATACCGCTCCGCCAGCACCTTTGCCTTGTTTTCCCCAAGGTCAGCCGGCGTGAAATTCTGACGCACGAGATTCTTTTCCTCCACAATATCTCCGTCACAGATGATAAAACGGACAGGGCGTTCCAGCGCGTACAAAAGCCGGTACAGATGCGGCGCGATATGCCCGCCGGTGCCTCCGGCTCCCAGCATGACGATCTTTACGGGGCGGTTCTCTGCAAACTTCATCCCGCACCTCCAAGCAATCCGCCCAAAAACGAGCGCACGCCCGCGAAATGTGCGGACGGCGGTTTCGGGAGTTCTGGAAGCTGATGGACGACCTTGTCGCTCCATTCCGTGGGGAAGCTGCCATCCAGCCCTTCGAGCACCAGACTTGGTTCAATAGGGACGAAGCTGCCGCCGCAGGAAATGCGGGCGGAGATCTCCGGGAAAAAGCGCTCCAGGCGACCAATCACGAGATACAGTCGCGTACCGCGTTCGTCCTGATCGTCGATGGCAGAAAAGACCGCCTTCATGCTGTTGTGGGAGTGAATGTCCGCGTAGTACAGATACCGCGTATCGTCCGGAAGGTCTTCATCTGTCAGCCGAACCGTGACGCGATCCTTGGTAACGCGCTGCTTCGGCACGAACGGAATGAATTTCTGCTCCTTCCGATCCCAGTAGATACGGACAAGGGCTTCAAACTCCGCGCCCGATTCCATCTGGCTTCTGAAAAAGCCGATGATGGCGCGCAGCAGCTCCTGCGGAATGCGAGGAAGAGCCGGTCGAAAGCCGGCTCTTACCTCTGAAAACTCCGTGATCTTGTGCTTGGGCGCGATAAACTCGCCGAGCTCGCTCCGGCGCATCTCATACGTCTGCCCGTCCCGCGAGGGGATGAGGCAGATGACCTTGTTGGACGCGCGTGCGGCCTCCAGCGTCGGGAATACGCCCTTGTAGTCTGCGATGCCCTTCTTCTGCATCCGGATCTGCGGCTTTACGACGCACTCCGGGTCCTTGACCTTGCCCTTTTTCAGGCTGTCCAGGAATGCCTTGGATTTCTCGATCTCCGCTTTCATGGCTGCGATGGTGTCTGTCTTGGGCGCGGAAACGGACTTTGTAACATCTCCGTACCGTACCTGCCATGTGACAGCCGACGCATCCTCCAATTCGGGGAAATCATCCGCTTTCTGGATACGCAGGGCCTCGAAGGTCATGTTGGGATCTGTGATCTGCTCTCTGGCGCCGCCGTACTGAAAAACAGGCGGCTTGTCAAAGAGCGACAGTTGTGTTTGGGGTCTTGGCGCAATGCTTTTGACCGGGGCTGCTTCTGGGATGGGGTCGCTTTCCGCGCCTGTAAACGCCGAAAAGAGTCCCAGAGGCTGTTTTTCTTCTTCTGCCGGAGCTTCCTGCGTCTTTGCGGGAAGTGTCTGTTCCGGCTCGGGCTGTGATTCTGCCGTCTCTGTCTGAACCTGTTCCGGCTCTGGCTGAGACTTGACTTCTTCTGCCAACGTTGGCGCGGGAGGAGGCGGCGCGGGTTCATCCGAACCGCTGCCGAAGATCTTATCTACGTCGAACTCCTCATCATCGCCCAGTAAGGCAAAGCCGTCAAATACGTTTTCTGTGTCTGTCATGCTGTGTCTCCTTTCTTTTTGTGTCCGGACGCAAAAAGACCGCAACTGCCAAACGGCAATTACGGTCTTGTGAGTCCATTATTTCATTCCATGTCCTGCGCGCGGAACCGGGGGGCATACCTGTCCCCAAGTCTTCACCTCCGCCCTGAAATAGCTCCGCCCTTGTTCTGCTCTGACCTGGAATACAGCTTTATTGTAGCGCAGCGGCAGATGGATATAAACTTGCGGATATTTCAGGAGAACAAATATTTATATACTTCAACTGTTATCTGTTCAAATTTCTCTCAATCCATCCGTGCATCTGGTTATCAATTTTGAAATAGGACATTGTGCCTCCGCCCTCAATCCAGTCATAGTTCGGATAGAAGGCGATAAAGAAGCGCAAGCCAGAGGCGGTTTCGATTCGGAGATTTCTTCGATCATCGGCAAAAGCAGTGTGCGCTTCCTGTTGATTTTCTTCGGGGATACCATCAAATACTTACTGAACACGGCATGAGGTGTAGGTTAGCGGATACTTCGAGTCGCCGGATAAGGAGAAGGTTATCGTTACAGTCTCGCTGACATCAAGAACCGTTGCGTAATCCTCCTTTGAGAGAATCTCCAACATGGCATCGGCAAATTGGGGCGGCTGTATCTGGTCTTTGATCCCTGCCTGATCGCGGACGGCTTTCTGGTTTGGCATCGCCTTCTCATATTCAGTGGTATAATCCTCATCTGCAAAATAAAAAGCGTCAAAGCTCGCGGTGTATTCTCCGTCGGCTACCGACAGCTCTTTCAACCGAAAGAAGCCGGAGCGCATGGTGTCCCCAGGGACTGCCAGATAGACATCATCCTTGAGAGTCAGATACTTCGAGCTTTCATCCTGATATTCCGCTGTGCCAAAGAACCGCGTTACTGTTTTGGAAAATGCCTTTGTGGTAAGCGCCCTAGCCTGCGTGTAGTCAACGATCAACCAATCATCATTGTTCAACAGTACAAACAGCGTCAGTTCATCCCAGCTTGGCAAATGGCCTTTTTCAAACGCAGGCAGCATAGCCAGCTCGTAATTGTGCGCCTGATAGTACCGAAAAAACTGTGTTTCCAAACGCTCTGAATCCACCTCAGTTGCTTCTTTTAATGCAAGAAGCAGTCGTTCGACAGAGTCATCAACGGTCATTGCCTGCCCATTCGGCTCGCTGACCGCAGGATCCTGTTGGGAATCAGCGGCGTTCAGCGTGCCGCTTGGATCGCTCTTTTCTAACTCGTTTGTCTTTGCCGTGCAGCCGGTAAACAATAATGACACCAGCAGTACACATAAAAACCAAGCCTTTTTGCGCATTAAATCGCCCCTTTCATCAATATGATCGTTAGACAGCGGCTTCATATCGCGCTGTGCTGATAATGGTCTTTGCATCCTAATAAAAAAGCGCACAAGCCGACTAATTACCAGTCCGGCTCATGCGCCAACAGAAACGATTTTGATACGCCCTCTCCATAATCGGGAGCCACACCAATACCACCAACACGCGAAGCCAGACCGGGCATCATTGGGACGATACATGGCGTTACCTCCAATCATAGTTTGTCAGACACGTATTCTATCTACATAATAAGCCTACCATGAATGGTTGAAAAAGTCAATATATAACTGTACGCACACGGCGCGGGTCAACGGTCTGATGTTCGGTATTCGGTTATTGTGTTCAGCTTGACAAACTGGAGTTTCTACTTTTGATTTCTTTCATTACTTCAACGTAATTACGCAAAATACCTTTCTTAATAGTAAGCATCACACTAATGGCAATCAATATCAATGCTGCAGCAGTGACCCACAGAGGATCATGAGAAGAAGCAAAGTTGTACATGAAATTCATAGAGTCATCATTCTCTGCAAACACAAAGCCGAACCTGTATGCTATTGGCAACGCCACCCAAGGCAATAATGAAAAAGTTGGTATTAGTGTGCAAAAAAAGGACATCATGCGGTAAAATTTGTTCATTGCTGCCGCCCTATATAGAAATGTATAAATGTAGGACAGAAACAGTGGGAATAAGATGCCGTTGGCGCTAAGAAATAAGGCTGACAAGGCCGTAAAATCCCCGCCGCTGTAATTCATGTGGGCAGATAGAATACTGAATTCAGTAATGGTTGCTCCACACAAAATTGCCACAATGCAGTGACCTGCCTCGTGCAAAACAATATATAACAAGATAGATAACAAAGCTGACAGTACAAAGGAAAAGAATATCTTTCTCTTTTGCATCAAGGCTCGCCTCCTCCTGAATCCTGATTTGTCAACAGGTGCTGAGTTCGGAGTATAAAACCGTAGCATCGCCGTCAACACTGTTAAGCTATAATCATCCAATTTGATTATACCATGCAAAACACGACCTTTTCAATTCCTGTCTCCATACAAATGTGCAACTTTTCTATGAACGCCGCACTTTTTCGCCGCTTCGCTTGCCGTCCTGCGGCGTTCCTCGCTGTATGGGGCAGGCAGTGAAAAAACGCAACCGCTTTTCGTCGATTGCGCTTTGGTGGGTGGGAATTGTTCTATGAACTTTTTTACAAAATCACTCCTGCTGGA
>PPYF01028711.1_pt1 | contig 11067 bp, 10 predicted proteins | sample 1559871 | NCBI WGS metagenome assembly PPYF01 (sample SAMN08240021, study PRJNA423297) | Human gut metagenome, whole genome shotgun sequencing project.
CTCATTGACATTGTAACCAGTTGTAAATACAGATTCCTCTTTTTTATCCTTTTTCATATACAACATATCGAATAACACCATCGCCGCAACTACAACAACGCTTATAACTGCTATTATAATTCTTCTCTTTTTCATTCCCGTGTCCTCACTACATCAATAAACTGAAGTAACGCCATTGTGAAACAGGCATATCCGATTCCGCACACCACAGTCTCATTTCTAGCGAAGATGCCTAACGCCACCGCCAAACCGGCAACTCCTAATATCCAAATACATCTTTTCCATCCGCTTGACTCCCTGCTGATTCGATACCTTCTCAATGCGGTGAAAAATAAAATCACCACCAGAACTCCTGTACACGCCACCGCTTCCAACAGATTCAGATTCATCCGATGAACCGCCTGATCCTTCACATAGATCCCACTTAAGAAGATCAGCAAAGAATAACAAAAGCATCTTAATTTTGTTTTTGCATGTATTCCTTTCCACCCGATTCTTAATAGCGAAAATGTAATTAGAAATACGACTGTAAACAATATCTCCTTTAACAATATGCCAATCAATAACACGCCGCCCGTTGTCAAACTTAAGATTTCCAAATGTTTCAATCCATATAAATAATAAGAGTATTCTTCCCGTGCGATCAGATCATTTTTTATAAACTGCTCAACAATTCCTTCAAACCGATCTTTACTTCTGTTTTTCATCTTTCAGTTTCACCGCATCTTTCGGAATTTCTTCTTGATAAAGAATCCATGAGCATTTGCCTATCATAATGAACTTCGTGACAATACCTGAGCTGATAACTAAAAAATTCAACCATCTTTTATAAATCACTTTCCCAATCATTTGTCCTCTTCCCTCTTTTGTTTGAACTATTTTTTACAGTTCTGATTATACACTATTTTTCTTTGAATTTTTTCAACTTGTAACAAAATGTATGGTTTATTGTAATAACTTGCACTTCACCTCGCTATTTTCTCTGACATCTCTCTATTTTGGACCTTTATAACAAAAAACAAATCGCAAAGAAACCTTTTCACTCCTTCTATAAAAGATTCAAAAAAAGAAAAACACAGCGCATACTCTCTTCAAATACCGCTGTATTTTTCCTATATATTCTATATATTGTTTATTTCTCGCCCGTTTCCCACAAGTTTATATTCAATGTGAAACTAGCTTTCTCCGATTCCCATCGAACGTCTCCGTTATATTTTTCTGCTATTTGCTTTACGCTCAACAATCCAAGTCCATGATTCTGTTTATCTGCTTTCCTCGTATGAAGATCTGACACCATCTCGCTGCATGAATTTTTACAGCAGATTACAACCCCTTTATTTTGGTATATAACAAATAGATTGATCCATTTTTCTTTTTCGCAAGACATACATGCCTCAATCGCATTATCCAATATATTTCCGAACAGGATTCCTAAATCTGTACCGCAAATTCCCAACTTTTCTGGCAGCTTTACATTGAACTTGGCATGAATCTCTTTCGCCTCGATTTCTGCATACTTCATATTCAAGATTCCGTTTACAACTGCATTCGCGGTAAATAATTTCTGCTCTGCCTTTTCTAACTGCTTCAAAATACTTCGTATTTCCCGCTTTCCTTCTTCAAGCTCTCCTGTTTCAAGATATCCGTATATTCCTGCAATCTGATTTTTCATATCATGCCGGATCTTTCGGATTTCCTGTTGATGCTGCTCCACCTGTTCGTAATGAAGCTTTTGATATTCATATTCTTTTAATCGGTTTTTCATCTCGCCTTCTGCGATATGATATTGCTCCTGCTTTCGGAAAAGAATATATGTAATTATATTAATCGCAACGACAATCACTGTCACGATCCAACCGAAAATCAGATCGGTCGATTCTTTCATAATCTGTGCTTCATAAAGATAGATAATCAAAACAGCGCTTAATATCGGAATGATCAGAATGCTTTTCTGCACCTTTCTCTCCGGCGTATTTTTCTTGCGCCTGCTGAAAAAATATAGGACAAGCACGAGGATCAGCCGCAGTTCTGTAAGAAAACGTTGGAAAAACTGTGTGATACTGCTGTCCAATTTCGGCATTTCGGATGCTTCGATATGAAAAAAATATCCAATACTCAACGCAACAATTCCTTCAATCGTAATTACAAATGCAAAATAAGAACTTCCTACAAATAGTTTCCTCTTCCAATTTCCTTCAAAAAATCCAAGTACAACTACGATAAAAATAATTGACACAACCAGATTAACATTCCTGTTTGCAAAATAGTGATTTATAAAAGATGCTATTGCTGCTATCACGATTAATATTGCAAAATCAATTCGGTTTCCCACAATCCTTTTCGGTTTAAAAAAGCACAAGGCAAATAAATAGATTATTAAACTATTGACTATACTCCATACATATTCCATCATCTACGTCTTCCCCATTTCTTCATCAAAATAAAATTTTGATATACTATGTTGAAGTTCTTCTTATAACTCCTTGCAATCGGTACTTCCGCTCCTGATCGAAGGATTACCTTTTCCCTCTCCACTTCTTTTAATTTTTCCATATTAATGAGATATGAATTATGTATTCTCACAAACATCGAACCTTTCATCTCGTCCTCAATCTGATCTAATCTTCCGTAAAATTCATGATCTCCGCTCTCTGTATGTATAATAATTTTTCTTCTGCGGCTTTCAATATACTCAATCTCATCATAATAGAAAATAAAATCTTTCGTTTTATCTGTAAATTGAATACAATTTGTTCTTTCTTTAATCGTATGCAGCGCGCGCACGATCGTACGACATGCAGTCTCTTCATCGATCGGTTTGATCAAATACTGAAACGCCTGCACGTCGAATGCTTTCTGCATCATCTCACTATGATTTGTCATAAAAAGGATCACCGCATTTCTATCCTCTGTTCGGATATGTTCTGCCAATTCCAGTCCGCTCAGCTTCTTCATCTCAACGTCAAGAATATACAGTGCATATGGCATATTTCCTTTCTCAAGCAATTCTTCGGCAGACACGAAGCATTCACATTTTCCTGCCATCCCTGTTATTTCTAAACACTTCTCTACATTTTTTTCAATCGAATTTTGTATAAATTCTTCATCTTCACATATCGCTATTCTCATTTGACCTTACGCTTTCTTCTCTTCCTTTATTATTTTCTTTCACGTTTTTGTCTCAGACTTCTGAAATCTAAGCACAATCCCTGTCCTGAAATACACCACATCAAATAAGAGTCTCTAATATTTCCAGTGATTTAAAATGCTTTCCGACATATATATCCGTCATCCTGCTCATCACATTTCCAAGTTCTGTCAATACTTTTTCTGTCACATTAAACGTATATAATTTCTCAATCGTACTTGTTTCTATATATTGCATACTATACAAAGTCGAAGGATCCAGACTCATCCCGTCCCGCACGTCTTTCATACATTCGCTGCACACAAGTCCGCCTTTCACCGCGCTGAACACGGCATGTCTTTCTTTATTTCCGCAAGTCATACACTGAAATACCTGCGGCGCCTGTCCGTTGATCGTCAACGCTTTCAATTCAAATATGTAACGGATAAGCATGTTTGGAATATGCGGATTTGTCAGCGCCCGAAGCGTCTGATAAAGAAGTTTTAACATTTCCCGCTCATCATTGAATTCTTTCGTATAGTAATCTGTAAATTCCAGAAAATAAAAACCGTAATATGCTCCGATAATGTCGCCTCTCAGCTCGGCAAAATAATTAGAAATACTTGCCGACTGTATCGTGTAAGACGTCCTCCCCTCATACATCGTAAACGTTCCGAAAGAAAACGGGTTGAGCGCACCGACAAGCGGACTGTTCGGGCGTCTTGCCCCCCGTGCAAACGCCGAGATCTTTCCCTGTTCTTTTGTAAGTATTACAACACGCCGGTCATACTCGCCGACCGGCATCGTAGAGAGTACTATCCCTGTCAGTATAATCTGATTCACGCCGTTCCTTTCTGCCGGAGCTTCCATCTGCTTTCCGGCTGTTTTTATAATTCAAATAATCATCAATCTTTCCTGATGTCATAAATAATTCCCAGTATTCTTCTTTCATCTGTTCCACCTCTTCTTCCGTGATCTTTAAGAATAGTTTCCCCGACAGAAAAGAAGGTCATACTGTATAAAAAATACCATTTTTATTATAGAAAATTTTTCGATGCGATCACCGCTGCGTTGATATTACTCGTCCTCTCTGTATCCGAAATTTTTCATAAGATAATCGCTGTCGCGCCAGTTTTTCTGTACTTTTACCCACAGTTTCAAATTCACTTTACATCCGAGCAGTCTCTCGATCTCGTAACGCGCGGTACTTCCAATCTTTTTCAGCATACTTCCCTGTTTTCCGATAATAATTCCTTTGTGGGAATCTCTTTCACATATGATCGTCGCGTCGATATGCATTACTCTTCGTTCTGCCTTCATCCGATCGATCGCCACCGCTATTCCGTGAGGAATTTCTTCATTCAGACAGTGAAGCGCTTTTTCCCTGATCAGTTCTGCCACGATCTGACGCTCCGGCTGATCTGTGACAGTATCTTCATCGTAAAACTGCGGTCCGTACGGAAGATATTTTAAAATCACTTTTATAAGCTCATCTGTATTATCTCCGGATCTTGCCGATACAGGCACGATCTCTGCAAAATCATATTCTTTTCTGTATGCGTCGATAAATGTCAGTATCTCTTCTTTTTTCACCATATCGATCTTATTAATAACGAGAACAACCGGAGTTTTCACTTTCTTAAGCTGTTCGATAATATGACGGTCTCCCGCCCCGATAAAAGCAGACGGCTCGACAAACCAAAGCACAACGTCAACTTCGTTCAAAGAACGCTCTGCAATATTTACCATATATTCTCCAAGCTTATTTTTTGCTTTGTGGATACCCGGAGTATCCACAAAAACAATCTGGCCTTCCTCTGTCGTTAAAACCGTCTGGATACGATTTCTCGTCGTCTGCGGTTTATTCGATGTAATCGCGATCTTTTGTCCGATCAAATGATTCATTAATGTTGACTTTCCTACGTTCGGTCTTCCGATCAAAGTTACAAACCCTGATTTAAAATCTTCTCTCATATCAATATCCTTTCCCGCGCTTACTCTTTCTCATCCTGTCTTTTTATTCTCACTGCAAGCCTTCTGCGCTTCTCTTTATCTTCCTTATTGTTTTTAATCTTATCTTCTTCGTTTTCCTTGTATTTCCTTTATCCGGTCATCCGACCGCTTCATCATTCTCTTTTTCGCTGTTCTGTCATACTTCTTAGCTTAATGTTCTGATCTCCATGAACATCTCTTTTTGTTCTTCGATCTTTTCCTCGCTTCCGATCACGCAGATTTGATCTGCGTCAAGCACCGCTTTTAATATTTTTGCAAGCGCGCGGATATCTTTTTGATCAGCCGAAAGAATCTGCTCTCTTTCCCGGCGGATCATTCCCTCTGTCACGCGGCTCATATACAAATTCATAGAACGGCTTCCTTTTGCGGCAGGATTCATCGGGCGGTCGATATTACTGATCGTTCCGATAATAAATTTATTCATATCTCTGTCGTCTACATTAAAGTTTTCAAGATAATCTACAACGCCTTCGTAAATCTCCATCGTTTTCTCAAGATTCGGATCGCGGTACGAGATCAGATAACCTTCTCCGATCCGGTTAAAATTACTCATACATCCATAAGCTCCGCCTTTCACACGGACATTCTGCCACAAATAATCGTAGCTTAAAATCACTTTCAAGATCTGAAGCGCTCCTGTATATTCTTCTCCGCCGTCAATGAAATTGCCGACTCTTGCAACGTACTGTACTTTTGAAGATGTTTTAAATCCTTCGTTTCTTTTTTTACAATGAATGATGCATCTGTTTTCTTTCGCTTCTGTTTGTACCACATCTGCGTCGTTTAGCTGTTTTGATACAGCCGCAAATGCATTTTCCATATAGGCAAGTCCTTCTTTTGCCGAAGTATAGCTGACCATCATATTATCTGCGCAAAAGATCTGTTTTGAAATTGCTTTTAACCGACAGATCAATTCTTCTTTATGGTCGTCAAAGTTTTCTTCGATTTCTTTTACTACTTCGTAAAATTCGATTCCGTCTGTATCGTCTTTAAATTTTGCAAGAGGCGATGTATATGACAACGCACGCAAAGCGGCAGTTGTATGTCCCGATGACAAGAACGACATACTAAGGCGTGATTTGAGCATCGCAAGAATCTCTTTTAAGCGTTTCTCATCGTCAAGCTTAGAACAAGTCAGTATTTCCCGCATCATAGAGAAAAGAACGTCCATCTTCGGATACAGTGATTTTCCTTTCATTTCAAATGTCGCTTTGAATTCCTTTTCCTTTACTTTCTGCGCATCTGCATATAATTCAAGCGACGTTCCGATTCCGCCTGTATGGATATTGATCTCATTAAACAACTCTCCATACTCGTAATTCTCTGTATCGATAATGCCGAGGACACTTTGCAAAATGCCGACATACGGAAGATCTTCTTCCTTGACCGCAGAAAGATCGAACAGAAGCGTTACATACCCGATTCCGTTTGTCTCAACATTATGATAGATCGTTTTCACTGAGTCGATCTCCATCTCTGTATTATAGACAGGCGCGATTTCCGGGGAAATATCTTCTCTTCTAAGCACCGGAATCTTCGCCAGATCTTCCGGCGCAGATTCTTCTTCCTGATACGCTTCCAGATCTTTTGTATCCTGCACAAGTTTCTCAATCTCTTCTTCGGACAGACTTTCTTTATACGCCTGCAGTTTCTCTGCAAGCTCCCGATCCATTCTCGCAGTCCTTCCCTTCTCCGGTCGGATGATTACGATCGCCCCGTGCGGATTCTCCAAAAGATAATCTCGGATCAACTGCTCAAAATAACCTGTTTCGATCTGACTTTTCAAAAACTCAAATGTCGGAATCGCCTCCATATGGATAAACGGTTTTTCTTCATCATAAAGCCAGCTATCGAACAACTGAAGTCCGTACATCAATCCTCTCGGATAACTTCCGAAGTCCGCCTCTCTGAAACGGAACTCATAATAATTCAGTCCAGCCTGCAATGCTTTTTTATCAATTCCGCCTTCTGCAATATTTCGCAGCTTATTTTCAATCACTTCCACAAACGCTTCCTTCTGCTCCATATTTGCATTTTTAGAAATAACAGAAAAAATCGGCTGATAAACTCCATTATCATATGATCCCATAATATCTTTTCCGATTCCCGCATCAAGAAGCGCTTTTTTCAGCGGCGCTCCCGGAGCAGACAAAAGCGCATAATCTAAAATCTGAAATGCAAGATAGAGCTTTTCATCTAAGGAAGTTCCGATCACTTTATTATAAGAAAGATAAGTGTTATCCGCTTCGCTTTCATCGCTTGCTATAGAATATTCCTGAACAATCTCCTGCATTTGTGAAAACGGCTTCTGATACTTAATCTCCGAATCAACCTCAATCTCATCAAAATCAGACAAATACTTTTCATCAAGCCAGTTCAGTTTTTCTTCCATATCCATATCGCCATACAGATAAATATAGCTGTTTGACGGATGATAATATTTCCTGTGGAAATCAAGAAACTGTTCATACGTCAGATCAGGGATCACTTCCGGATCGCCGCCGGATTCATTTGCATACGATGTATCCGGAAACAGAGAATTCAAAATCACCCGGTCAAGCACCCCTTCAGGTGAAGAAAACGCACCTTTCATCTCATTGTATACAACTCCCGACAACTTCAATTCCTCATCCGGTGCATCCAGTTTATAACTCCATCCTTCCTGACGAAACGTTTTATCCTGCTCGTAAATATTCGGATAAAATACCGCGTCCATGTAGACATGCATAAGATTCTGAAAGTCTTTATCATTGCAGCTTGCTACAGGATAAACTGTCTTGTCAGGATAAGTCATCGCATTTAAAAATGTATTAAGCGATCCTTTTACAAGCTCTACAAAAGGATCTTTTACCGGAAACTCTCTTGATCCGCACAATACAGAATGCTCCATAATATGAGGTACTCCTGTACTGTCTGACGGCGGTGTACGAAAACCGATGGCAAACACTTTATTTTCATCATCATTTTCCATAAGAAGAACTCTTGCTCCGCTCTTCTTATGACGCAGAAGCGTTCCTTTTGAACTCAGATCAGATAAATCTCTGCTTTGTACAATTTCATAAGACTTTAAATCACATATACTCATTTTTTTCTCTCCTTCATATCTCTTTTTCTTTTATGCAGGCGGACATCTGTATGAGATGAGCGCCCGGTTATAAGTGAAACAGTAGCGTTAGCCACAATAAACAAAACCTTTGCTAAAATGCATTTCTCCATCCTCTGTTATAAACATCGCTTCTGTATCCGGTGTCTGTTCGATCAGTTCTAATCCTTTTTCTAATCCTAGCGCAAAACATGCCGTACTTAATCCGTCACCGTCCGCCGACTCTTCAGATAAAACAGTTACGGACACGAGTCCGTTTTCATACGGATATCCGGTTGCCGGATCTAATATATGGTGATACAGTTTCCCGTCTTTTTCAAAATATCTTTCATATATGCCTGAGGAAACAACAGACGTACCTGCAATTTCTACGGCTGACACTGTTTCGCTCCGATCGGCAAACGGCTTCTGGATTCCGATTTTAAACGGCTTCCCATCCGGTTTTTCTCCGACACATAACACATTTCCTCCAAGATCGATAACTGCGCTTTTCACACCTTCCGATACAAGATATTCTTTCACTTTATCTGCAATATATCCTTTTGCGACAGCTCCAAGCTCAATTCCCATTCCCTCTTTTTTAAAACGTAGTTTATTTCCTTTAAGCTCCACATCTTCATAGCCTACACATGCCTGCTTTTCCGCGATTGTCTCTGCATCCGGCACGATCTTTTCCCCTGAAGTAAAATCCCATAAAGAAGAAACAGGTTCGATCGTAATATCAAACGCTCCACCGGAAAGTTCACTATAATACAACCCCTTTTCGATCAACGCCGCGCACTCTTCGGATAAAAGATAATATCCGTCTTCCATCGGAAGCGTTCCGTGATTCAACGCATAAATCTCACTTTCAGGAAGCGTACGGCTGAATATCTTTTCATATTTGTCACAAAGCTTTAACGCTTTATCTATAATCTCTTCCGCATCCTTTTCTTCTCTATGTATTCCCTTTTCATTTCTTTTATCTTTGTCATCCGGCTTTTTCTCTTTTTCTTCTAAATCATAAATTGTAACAGTCACAACAGTATTCAATTTAAAATCACTTTTGCTGACGGGTTCGGCAGATTCTTTGTTCCTCACAAAAAATACGATTACAAAAAACAATACGCAAATAAAAACGACTCCGAATAGAATTCCTCTCTTTTTCTTCAATTATTTATCCTCCCGCCCGTTTTTATTTTCCATTTGTTGTTTTTCCTGCTTTTCCTGCAGTTCTTCCAGTTCTTCCATATCAAGCTCGATTTCAGGAAGAAGCTCAAAATAAAAATCCGTATATTTTTCACTTAAGGCGGCAATGCATCTCGTCTGCAGCATCTTAAACTTCCTTACGGAAAGCTCATCCTTGTTCAATTTAATATACGCGCTGATCCATAATTTTCTTCCCGTTCTGACAATGTCATAATAAATATCCACACAATTACTTTCCTGTATGATCGGTTCCACCGTCTGCTTGATCTCTGATACTGTTTCCTCCTCGGGAGAGATCAACAACAGATCCCTGATTCCGGTAAACACCGTTTTAACCGGGATCGGAAGCATGATCATAGACAGCACGATCGTGATAAACGGGTCCAAATACGGAGTTAATTGACCTACTCCTTTAAACGGAAGGAAAACCGGAAGGAAAAATACGGCTGTCATTCCGAGGGAAAGCATACTATCCATCTTCCACCCCTGCATCTCTACTGTAATAAGAGGGGAATTCATCGCTTTGTTTTTCCTCTTCAGATAAAATGTCACTATTATGCCAAGAACACAAGCAAACAGCTCAAACCACGCTACAACTCCAAAATCAACTGTCCGCCCGCCGTGAAATAATATATTGATACTGTTCGTGATCAAACCGACTGTAACAGTGATCATTGTTATTCCTTTTACAACGATAAACACAGTCTCCATCTGCATATGCCCAAACGGATATTTCTCGTTACTCGGCTTATATAAAAGCGGTATTAAAAAGATAGACGGAAGAAGCATAACGAATTCGATTCCGTCATATACACCATCCAGCAAAACAGCCTGTGAACCTGTCACTATCGCCATTACAAGCTCCACTACGACAAACATCAAGTTCGCATACAGCGAAACAGACATTGCCTTTTTCTCTCTTTTTGAACTTTTTTTACCGATTCTCACAAAATCACCTTTATCTTTTTCTTTAGTCTATATCCATACTATATTACATCATATTCTCTCTTCTGTATATCCGGGATTTTATATTTCTTAGCGGAAAGCAAAAAAGACCATGCAGACGCTTCTCCATGATCCTTTTCCCAAATCCTATTCCTGATCTTTTTCTGACCCTGCTGCCTTGTAAAAATTGATTTACTCTACAACCACTGCCGTTCCGCTCACTGTCACCATCAGCATATTTCCGTCAGCCCCGAGAACTTCATAATCAACGTCAACTCCCACAACAGCATTCGCTCCTGCCGATGCCGCCCGCTGAGCCATCTCGTTAAGCGCATTCTGTCTTGCCGTCACAAGTTCTTCCTCGTATCCGCCTGATCTTCCGCCAAAAAAATTCGTGAAAGACGCCGCCAGATCTCTGACAAAATCCACACCTGAGACAACCTCGCCAAAAACAATTCCTCTGTAATCTACAATTCTTCTTCCCTCAATAGAAGGTGTTGTCGTAATAATCATACTTTTCCCCTTTCTTTTTTGTTTTTTCAATTAATAAGCAAATTATTACATATTTTCCATATGAAATTTTATATCTAATTTTCGATTATCAGCATAAACACTACACTTTCAAGTACTTTGAAATATAAGAAAACATTTAATTTACCACGAAATTACCACGATTGAATGAGCCTTGATA
>PPYF01103499.1_pt1 | contig 11067 bp, 11 predicted proteins | sample 1559871 | NCBI WGS metagenome assembly PPYF01 (sample SAMN08240021, study PRJNA423297) | Human gut metagenome, whole genome shotgun sequencing project.
GTCGTTGTCTTTGCAGAAGTTTTTCTTGCTCTTGTCTTTTTTTCTTCTGCTGCAGGCTCAGATTCCTGTAACACAGCTGCTCTTGTTTCAATTGCTTTTGTTGTGTCTTTCTTTGTCTCGATTGCCTTTGCCTTTCCTGCTTTTGTCTCAATCGCCTCTACTTTTGCAGGTTTTACTTCTTCTTTTTTCTCTGTCGCCTTTTCATTTGCAACAACTTTCTTTGCTGTCTGTGCTGATGTCACTTCTTCTGCTGTCTTTACCGGTGTCTGTACTGTTGTTTTCGCTGTTGTCTTAGATGCTCCTTTTTTTGCTGCCATATCAATTCCCTCCTGATAAAACACGAAACGGATATTGCTCCGCTTATCTTCCGGCTCTGCCGCAAACCACACGGCCGGAACATGACTGTTATCCCCTACTTTTCGCAGGTTCAGCAAATATTGTACCTCATTTTTCCAAAAACGTCAAAAAAATATCAGAGCTCCGTTTTCTTTTCCTGTTCCCGTTCCTGATAACCTCTGAAAAAATCGGATAATTTATCCAGTGTCTGCAGCAAAATTGCAAGCTCCTGCTCCTTTAGATTTTCAATCACCGCATTGGTCATCTGCATATGGAAATTCTTATGATGCTCATATGCTTTCTTTCCTTTTCCGGTCAACTGGATATAGACCACCCTGCGGTCTGTCTCGCTCCTCTGCCGTGTCACATATTTTTTATTGACCAGGCTGTTCATGGACGTTGTCAGGGAACCCGCTGTAATTCCCAGTGTTCTCGCAACTGCCGACATTGTGCTTTCCTCTCCCAGACCGATCGCTTCTATTATATGCATGTCGTTGTTGGTAATATCCTTAAATTCCTCTGTTATGATTGCTTTTTCTTCCAATTCCCAGATTTCGTTGAACAGGTGAACCAGTGTATCGTTAATGGTCTTATATGCATCCAAAGATGTATTCTCCTCTCCGTACCATTCACTTGTTCCTGTCCTTTACGTAAACAATGATGCCACCACTTCCTCTACGGTCTCGATCTTTTCTGCCTTCCATGCGTTGGCGCCGCAAAAGATAAGTCCGTTTTCTATATCTCCTTTCACCGCGGCGATCAGGCTGTCTGTAATGCAGTATGGTATCTGAGAAGGGTTACATTTTGCAAGACATCTGTGACAGGAACTGTGTTCTATTTTCTCTCCAAGCATAACACGTTTCATGAGGGGATTCAAGATGGCTCTTCCCGGCATTCCGACCGGACTTTTCACAATGTCGATCTCATCTTTTACAGCTTTCAGATACGCTTCTTTATACCGCCGGTGGGCATCACATTCTTTTGTTGTAACAAATCTGGTTGCCACCTGAACCCCATCCGCTCCAAGCTGCTCCATCCTTTGGACATCACTTCTGTCATAAATTCCGCCTGCTGCAATCACTGGAATCCGGCACTTGTACTTCTTCGCATACTGCCGCACCACGTCCAGAATATTCCTGAACTCCATATGGTAGGCATCTCCCTTCCACTTGTCCAGTTCCGCCTCTGTAAATCCAAGATGACCTCCTGCAAGAGGCCCTTCTGCCACGATCAGATCCGCCGTCCTTCCATATTTTTTATCCCAGTATTTCAAGATTACCTGCGCAGAACGTGCTGTGGATACAATGGGAGCAATTTTCACCGCACTGCCTTCTGTCAGTGCCGGAAGGTCCACAGGCAGCCCTGCACCGGATATGATCAGGTCTGCACCTGCTTTTACTGCTGCCTTTACATGATCTGCATATCCTTTTAAAGCTGTCATGATATTATATCCTATAATTCCGTTTTCTGAAATTTGACGTGCTTTTTGCATTTCTTTTCCAATCGCACGAAGATTCGCCTCCTCCGGATGTTTATCAAAATCCGGCTCCCGATATCCGATCTGAGCAGTGGATATCACTCCGATTCCGCCGGCTTTCGCCACACTTCCCGCCAGCCTTCCCAGACTGATTCCTACACCCATTCCCCCCTGGATCAAAGGAACTTTTGTTATTTTTTCTCCGATTTTTAAGTTTTCCATATTTTACTTCTTTCTATGGTATTTTTATGTTGTTACATCTTCCGGAAACGCTCGTAACGCTGCACTGCCAGCTCCTCAGGCGAGAAATTGCAGTGCGTGTCCAGAAACTCTGTGATCTTTTTTTGAAGAACAAAAACCACAGACTGCATGGTTTCTTCTGTATACACTTCTGGTTCCGCAATGACAGCTTCAATCACGCCAAGTTTCTTCAGATCTGCTGCTGTCAATTTCATCACCTCTGCCGCTTCACTTGCGCGTTTGCTGTCTTTCCACAAGATGCTCGCAAACCCTTCCGGAGACAGCACAGAATATATCGCATTTTCCAGCATCCAGACTTCATCCGCGACTGCCAGCGCCAATGCACCTCCGCTTCCGCCTTCACCGATCACAACAGACAGAACCGGAACCTTCATGGATGACATTTCAAACAGGTTTCTTGCAATGGCTTCTCCCTGCCCCCGCTCTTCTGCCTCTATACCGCAAAATGCCCCCGGTGTATCCACAAACAGAAGAATCGGCCGTTTAAATTTCTCGGCCTGCTTCATCAGACGAAGTGCTTTTCGATATCCTTCCGGAGACGGCATTCCAAAATGATGCGCTACATTTTCTTTGGTAGATTTTCCCTTCGCCTGTGCGATCACTGTAACCGGAATCCCCGCAAACCTCGCGATTCCACCAATGATTGCAGGATCATCTCCATAACAGCGGTCTCCATGAAACTCCAGAAAATCGGAAAAAAGTGTACGGATATAATCCTGTCCTACAGGCCGGTCATTTTTTCTGGAAATTGTGACCCGTTCCCACGCATCTTTTTCCTGTACAGACTGCCGTTCTTTTTCCACTGTCTGTATCGGACTTTGAGTAACAGAACCTTTAAAATTCTGATGCATCTGCAGAATATTTGCAAGAACAGTTCTCATCTCTTTTCGCTCTACGATACGATCGATAAAGCCGTGTTCCAGTAAAAATTCAGAACGCTGAAAGCCTTTCGGCAGTTTTTCCCCGATAGTCTGTTCAATGACTCTCGGACCTGCAAATCCAATCAGCGCTTTCGGCTCTGCCAGGATTACATCTCCCAGCATTGCAAAGCTGGCAGTCACCCCGCCTGTGGTCGGATCTGTCAGCACCGAAACATAGAGAAGTCCCGCATCACTGTGCTGTTTTAATGCCGCTGCCGTTTTCGCCATCTGCATCAGAGATACAATTCCCTCCTGCATTCTGGCACCGCCGGAACAGGCAAATATAATCACCGGGAGCTGTTCCTTTGTGGCGCGTTCCACCGCTCTTGTGATTTTTTCTCCCACAACCTGTCCCATGCTCGCCATCAGAAACCGCCCGTCACACACCGCGATCACCGCAGGATTGCCCTCGATAGATGCTTTTCCGGTCACAACAGCTTCTGAAAGTCCGGTCTTTTCCTTCAGACTTTTTACCTTTTCCTCATATCCCTTAAACTCCAGCGGATTGACAAATTCCATGTCTTTCTCCCACTCTTCAAAGGAATCTTCATCCACAGTCATCCGGATTCTTTCATATGCGTGCACCCGGAAGTACCCCTGACATTTCGGACAGATATAGCCTGCACTTTTTACCTCTTCCGTCAGAATCGCAGCGCCGCATTTATTGCACTTCTTCAGGAGTCCTTCCGGAACTTCCGGCCGTTCGCTTTTCAGCGGAATATAACTTTTTCGATTTTTCTTAAACATATTCTGCAGTTTCATACACTTGCTTCCTTTTTACTGATTTTCCATCGTTTCAATAAATTCAATATCGGTATTTCCACTTACAAAATCGGGATGATGTAAAATGTCATACTGATAATCCACATTGGTCTGAATTCCCTCAATGATCACTTCACCCAATGCACTTCGCATTTTCAGAATTGCTTCTTCTCTGCTTTTGGCATGCACGATCAGCTTTGCCAGCATGGAATCGTAATACGACGGCACTGTATATCCACTGTAGATCGCCGTATCAATCCGCACCCCTTTTCCGCCTGGCAGATAGACATCCGTGATAGTTCCCGGAGAAGGGCGGAAATTCTTTGCCGGATCCTCAGCATTGATTCTGCATTCAATAGCATGACCGTTTAAGGAAATGTCTTCCTGCGAAACTTTTAGCTTCTCTCCATCTGCGATCCGAATCTGCTCCTTAATCAGATCGATTCCTGTCACCCATTCTGTGACCGGATGCTCTACCTGAATCCGGGTATTCATTTCCATAAAATAGAAGGCTCCGCTTTTCTCCAGCAAAAACTCAATCGTTCCCGCATTGGTATACCCTGCTGCCTTTGCCGCCCGCACAGCGGCCTCTCCCATTGCTTTACGCAGCTTCGGATTTAACGCCGAAGATGGAGATTCCTCGATCAGCTTCTGATGATTCCTCTGGATCGAACAGTCCCGCTCTCCCAGATGCACTACATTTCCATGCTTGTCTGCCAGAATCTGAAATTCAATATGACGCGGATGCTCAATAAAATGTTCGATATACATGGCATCATCACCAAAGGCATTTTTTGCCTCACTCTGAGCCGTCAGAAATGCGGACTCAAATTCCTCCTCTGAATATGCGGTGCGCATTCCTTTTCCGCCGCCTCCAAGCGCTGCTTTGATCATCACCGGATATCCCACTTCCCCGGCAATTCGTTTCCCGTGCTCTGCTTCGTATATACATTCACTGCATCCGGGAATAACCGGTACATTGGCTGCTTCCATAGTCTGCCTGGCAATCGATTTATTTCCCAGTTTTTGAATCACAGAAGAAGACGGTCCGATAAAGATGATTCCACATTTTTCACAAAGCTCTGCAAATCTGCTGTTTTCTGACAGAAATCCAAATCCCGGATGGATCGCATCTGCACCGGATGTCAGCGTGGCACTTAATATATTTTCCATACTCAGATAGCTTTGTGCAGACGGCGCCGGACCGATACACACTGCCTCATCTGCCAGCTGTGTATGCAGCGCTTCTTTGTCTGCCTCTGAATAAACAGCCACAGTCAGAATGCCCATCTCCCGGCATGCCCGAATGATCCGGACTGCAATCTCACCTCTGTTTGCAATCAATATTTTTTCTATCATCTCTACTCACCTACCATAAATGTCAGCTGTGCACTGGCTACCATGTTTCCATTCACAGATGCCACTGCTTCCCCGACTCCTACCGGCCCTTTGCGTTTGATGATCTTTGTCTCCAGCTTCAGTTTATCTCCCGGAAATACCATTCCTTTAAATCTGCAGTTCTGCACGCCTCCGAAAAATGCAACCTTCCCCTGATTTTCCGGAACGCTTAAGATCGCGACTGCACCAACCTGCGCCAGAGCTTCTAAAATCAGCACTCCCGGCATCACTGCTTTCTTTGGAAAGTGTCCCCGGAAAAACTCTTCCCGGTAAGTCACACACTTGTAACCAACCGCAAATTCTCCGGGTTCGTAATCTTCGATCGCATCCACCAGCAAAAACGGATGTCTGTGAGGAATGATTTCCTGTATCTGTTCCACATTCAATGCTCTCATATTTCTGCTCCTTTTTCTATCTCACAATAAAAAGCGGCTGCCCGTATTCCACCGACTCTCCGTTTTCCACCAAGATTTCCTGAATGGTACCGTCAAACTCACTTTCAATCTCATTCATCAGCTTCATTGCCTCCACGATTGCCAGAATCTTTCCTTTCTGTACCTGCTCTCCCACCTGTACAAACGGATCTGCATCCTCGGCCGGTGATGCATAGAAGGTGCCCACCAACGGGGATTTGATTACCTTTCCTGATTTTTTCTCCGAAGAATCCTGTGGCTGCTCTGATACTCTGTCCGGCACAGACTCACTTTGCTCTGCAAGTCTGACTTCCCCTTTTTCTTTTTTTAAAGAAATCTTAAAGTCTCCCTCTTCATATTTGAATTCCCCGAGATTCGAGGATGAGACTGTCTGGATCAGTTCTATCAACTGCTCAAATTTCATATTATCTACACTACCCTTCATATTTTTTCAGCAACAGTGACGCATTGTGTCCTCCAAACCCTAGAGAATTCGTCAGCGCATATGTGATCTCTTTTTCAACCGGTGCGCCGATCGCATAATCCAGACTGCACTCTTCCTCTGTCTCTTTGGTTCCCATGGTCTGGTGGATGAATCCATCCTGGATACTTTTCACGCATGTAACAAATTCCACCCCGCCGGCTGCTCCCAGAAGATGTCCGATAATCGATTTTGTAGAATTGACAACAACCTGATCTGCCGATTCTCCCAGTGCATACCGGATTGCTCTTGTCTCATACAGATCATTGTGATGGGTACTCGTTCCATGTGCATTGATGTAATCGATCTGCTCCGGCTGTGCGCCTGCCTCTTCCATCGCAAGCTTCATCGCCATCCCGGCTCCCTCTCCGTTTTCTGCCGGAGACGTAATATGGTACGCATCTCCCGTTGCCCCGTATCCGACAACTTCTGCGTAAATTCTGGCTCCCCGCTTCTTCGCATGCTCCAGTTCTTCCAGCATTACGATCCCGGCTCCCTCTCCTAACACAAATCCATTTCTGTCTTTGTCAAAAGGAATGGAGGCTCTCTTAGGATCCTCAGAATCCGAAAGTGCCGTCAGCGCCGTAAATCCTGCCACGCCGCTTGGGCAGATACAGCTTTCTGCACCTCCTGCCACGCAGAGATCCAGATCTCCATATGCAATCGCACGAAATCCGTCTCCGATACAGTGGGTTCCTGATGCGCATGCTGTCACAACACTGGTACATTTTCCTTTGAATCCCAGCTGAATGGAAACATTTCCTGCTGCCATATTGGAGATCATCAGCGGAACCATCAGAGGATTCACTCTGGATGGCCCTTTCTGCAGAATTTTTTCGTAATTTGTCTCCACAGCCTGAAGGCTTCCAATCCCTGAACCAACGATCACCCCCGCCCGATACGGGTTCTCCTGACTCATATCAATTTTCGCATCTTCAAAGGCTTCCTTTGCCGCGGCTACTGCATACTGGGCAAACGGCTCCATTCTCTTCGCTGCTTTGAAATCCATCCGCTCTTTTGCCGAAAATCCTTTCACCTCTGCCGCCAGTTTTACCTTGTATTCTGAAGTATCAAACTTTGTGATGGGACCGATTCCCACCTTTCCTTCCCGCACACTGCTCCAGAACTCCTCCACTGTGTTTCCCACAGGTGTCACTGCTCCAAGCCCGGTCACTACCACTCTTCTTTTCATACTGTTCTCCTTTTCTACATTGCCATACCGCCATCCACATTCAATACCTGGCCGGTGATATATCCTGCTTTGTCTGATGCAAGAAACCAGACCGCTTCTGCCACATCTTCCGGATTTCCAAAACTCCCCAGCGGAATCTGACTCTTTGCATGATCCTGCACCTGTTCAGAAAGAACTTCTGTCATTTCTGTTTTGATAAATCCCGGCGCCACTGCATTGACTGTAATTCCTCTGGATGCGAGTTCTCTTGCCGCAGATTTGGTCAGCCCGATCACACCTGCTTTGGATGCACTGTAGTTTGCCTGTCCTGCATTTCCCAGAATACCGGATACTGAAGAAATATTGATGATCCGCCCCGCCTTCTGACGAAGCATCTGCCTGGATGCAAACCGGATTCCGTTAAAGGTTCCCTTTAAATTCGTCTGAAGTACCGCATCATAATCGGATTCCGTCATTTTCATGAGCAGTCCGTCTCGCGTGATCCCTGCATTGTTAACCAGAATATCCAGTCTTCCATAAGTTTCTATCACATCTTTAAAAAATGCTTCACAGGCAGAAAAATCAGAAACATCACATCCATAGATTCCTGCATTTCCCCCTTGTTCTTTAATTGTTTGCTGCACCTGTTTTGCCTGTTCTTCATTGCCACGGTAATTGATGACAACAAAAACGCCCTCTTCTGCCAGTTTTTCTGCAATTGCTCTTCCAATTCCACGGGAAGCGCCTGTTACGACCGCCACTTTCTGTTCTAACATAATTCTTTTCCTGCTTTCTCAATATCTTCCCATGTGGAAACCTGATATACTTTCACATCACGGTTGATCTTCCGTAAAAATCCGGATAACGTACGTCCTGGTCCAATCTCTACAAAGGTATCCACACCCTGTCTGATCATCTCTTCCACACTCTGCTGCCAGCGAACCGGTGCTGCGATCTGCTGTATAAGCAATTCTTTTGTTTCCTCGATATCCGAAACATACCGCCCGGTCACATTCGTCACATACGGGATCTGAAGTGGTGAACATTCAATCTGATCCAGTACCTCTTTTAACTGTCCTGCTGCTTCCTGTAACATCGGGGAATGAAATGGACCACTGACGTTTAACGGCAGTACCCGTTTTGCTCCTGCATCCTTTAAAACTGCCCCTGCCTGCTCTACACTTTCTTTCCATCCGGTGATCACAATCTGCCCCGGGCAGTTATAGTTTGCAATACTCACTCCTTCAATTCCAGCGATCGCGGCTTCAATCTTTTCGGCATCCAGGCCAAGTACCGCAGCCATCGCGCCTTTTCCATCCGGAACGGCGTTCTGCATCAAAATGCCTCTCTTTCGAACTGCCAGGATCGCATCCTCGATCTGCATCCCTCCTGCCGAAGCAATGGCACAATATTCTCCCAGACTCAACCCTGCCGTTACATCCGGCTTCACACCGGATGTACGCAGCACCTGCTCCATTGCCATACAGACCGTAACAAGTGCTGCCTGGGTATATTCCGTCTGATGAAGATTTTCATTTTCCTCAAAACACAAGGATTTCATATCCAGCTTCAGAAGCCCGGATGATCGGTCAATGATATTTCTCGCAATCTCGCTGTGTTCGTAAAAATCTTTTCCCATTCCGGCTGTCTGCGCTCCCTGTCCGGGAAACATAAATGCTATTTTACTCATGCTTGGAAACTCCTTTTAACAATTTTTCTGCCTGCTCGGTGAGATTCTGTATGATCTCCTCACAGGAAAGTATCTCTTTTACCATTGCCGCAGACTGGCCTGCCATCACACTTCCATTTGTCACATCTCCGTCCACAACCGCTTTTCTAAGCCCCCCCAGCGTCAAAAGCTCCAGTTCTTCAAACGGAACCCCCGCCTGTTCTTTTTCCAGGTATATTTTTGTCATCTGATTGCGAAGCGCACGAACCGGATGCCCAGTACTTCGTCCGGTGACTCTGGAATCAATATCTCTGGCTTTTATAATACATTTTTTATAGTTTTCGTGAACCTGTGCTTCTCTGGATGCCACAAACCTGGTACCAATCTGTACTCCTTCTGCTCCCAGCATGAATGCCGCAGCCATCCCCCGTCCGTCTGCAATTCCACCGGCCGCAATGACCGGTACATTCACCGCATCGACTACCTGAGGTACCAGCACCATGGTCGTATTCTCGCCGATATGCCCGCCTGCTTCTGTGCCTTCTGCCACCAGTGCATCTGCTCCGCACCGCTCCATCCGCTTCGCAAGGGCAACAGACGCAACCACCGGAATCACTTTGATTCCAGCCTCTTTCCAGAGACTCATATATTTTTCCGGCGAACCCGCTCCCGTTGTCACAACCGGAACTTTTTCTTCTGCCACCAGCTCTGCCACTTCTTTCGCATAAGGGCTCATCAGCATAATATTGACGCCAAACGGCTTGTCGGTTCTTCTTTTCACTTCCTGAATCTGAGCGCGCACCCACTCGGCAGGCGCACTGGCTGCTCCGATGATCCCAAGCCCTCCGGCATTCGAAACTGCCACTGCCAGATGACTCTCCGCAACCCAGGCCATACCTCCCTGTACAACAGGAGATTCAATCCCCAAAAGTGTGGTAATCTTTGTCTTCATGCCAGTATCCTTCCTTCTATTTGTGTGCTTCCAGATATTTTACAACGTCTCCTACTGTCTGGATCTGCTCCAGATCTTCCGACGGAATCTCTACCTCAAATGCTTCTTCAAACGCCATCACCATTTCAAACAGATCCAGAGAATCTGCTCCCAGATCTTCTTTAAAGGATGTCTCCTCTGTAATTGTTCCTACGTCTGCTCCTAATGATTCTGCTGTAATTTCTTTGATTTTTTCTAACATAATTTTGTTCCTTTCTTTTACCATTCCAACAGACTTCCCGCCCAGGAAAGTCCTGCTCCAAATCCTGCAAGCACCAGCTTATCTCCCTTTTTGAGCAATCCTTTTTTGTTCCACTCATCCAGAAGAATGGGAATACTTGCCGCTGAGGTGTTTCCGTATTCCTGCAAGTTCATAGGAAATCTCGAAATATCCACTCCGGTCCGCTTTGCCGCAGCCTCAATAATCCTTCTGTTCGCCTGATGTAAAAAGAAATACGAAATTTCTTCTTTTTGGATTCTGGCTTTTTCAAGCAGCTCTTCCACAATTTCCGGCACCCTCCTGACTGCAAATTTAAATACGCTTTGTCCGTCCATCTGAATATACGCTGCCTTTGCTTCATCCGGATGATCCCAGTTTTTTCTGTGCCGGCTGCATCCTGTCAGGACATCTCCTTTTGCGCCGTCCGAATGAGCAGCCTGTACAAACAGACCTCCCTTCGATTCGCGAAGCACCACAGCTCCGGCCCCGTCCCCGAACAAAATGCAGGTACTTCTGTCACTCCAGTCCACCATATGTGACATACTGTCCACACCAATCACCAGCACTGTCCTGTAAATTCCTACCTGAATGTACGCCTGTGCAGTCTGAAGCGCAAACAAAAATCCACTGCACGCCGCATTCAGATCAAATCCCGCCGCATGCTCTGCATGAATCTCTCTTTGTACCTCACATGCCGTGCATGGAAAAACATTCTCGGGTGTGGAGGTTGCCACCAGGATCAGATCCACATTCTCCGCCGGGATGTCTGACTGTGCAAGTGCTCTTTTCGCCGCCTCTGCCGCCATATACGAAGTCGTCTCATTCTCTGCAAGATGTCTTCTTGCAATTCCTGTCCGCTCGCGAATCCAGGCGTCATTCGTATCCACCAGATTTGCCAGCTCGTCATTTTCTACAATTCTGGCCGGCACATAGGAGCCGGTTCCGCATATTCTTCCTGTCATCTTTCT
>PPYF01550077.1_pt1 | contig 11067 bp, 6 predicted proteins | sample 1559871 | NCBI WGS metagenome assembly PPYF01 (sample SAMN08240021, study PRJNA423297) | Human gut metagenome, whole genome shotgun sequencing project.
TGTGGTGACGCTGAAAGTGAATGCTGATGACCTGGCTTCCTACGATGAGGCTGCATCGGCATGGGTGGTAACTCCCGGAAACTACAAGTTCCTCGTCGGGGCTTCCTCACGCGACATCAAGGCTACGCTGGAGGCTGAAGTAGCTGCCGCAACGCAGAAGACGAACAACATCTTGAAACTTCAGGAACCGATGAGCCTCTTGAAGAGATGAGAGTAGGATTGTCTGAAAAGATAACAAATCATACCCTAAAAAACATCCTGTTGTACCCTTTGGTATGGCAGGATGTTCTTATCTTTGTGCCTCGTATAAACAGATAGTGCAACTATTATAAACCAATATCACAACCATGAATAAAAAGTTAATCTTATCTTTAGCCCTATCAGGGTTAGTGCTTACTGCTACGGCGCAGACCACTGTTGCGCCTGCCATTCCAAGAGACGAGAAAATAGAACAGCAGATTGAGACTTTGCTGAAGAAGATGACGCTTGACGAGAAAGTCGGTCAGATGTGCGAACTCACTATCGACCTCCTGCAGAAACGCGCCAATCCCTTTGCCGGCCTCGACCCGAAGAACATCACGGTGAAGGACCTGCAAAAAATCATCAAGAGATACAAGCTTGAAAAGGAATTCAAGCTGGGCAAGGAGATGCCTTCGCAGGATGTGATGATGAAGCTCTATATGCGTATCCAAGGCATTGAGAATGCCAAGGGCTTCCAGTTGGATGAGGCGATGCTCGACTCTGTCATCGGAAAATACAAAGTAGGCTCCATCTTGAACGTGCCCAACGGTGTGGCACAGAGCGTGGAGAAGTGGCAGGAAATCATCAAACGCATTCAGGAGAAATCCATGGAGGTGATGGGTATTCCTTGTGTGTACGGTGTAGACCAGATACACGGAACTACCTATACGCTGGGTGGTACTTTCTTCCCGCAAGGCGTCAATATGGGAGCTACCTTCAACCGTGAACTGACACGTGAAGGTGCACGCATCTCCGCTTATGAAACAAAGGCGGGAAGCATTCCCTGGACGTATGCCCCGGTGACCGACCTCGGGCGTGACCCGCGCTGGCCGCGTATGTGGGAAAACTATGGTGAAGACGCCTACGTCAATGCCGAAATGGGACGTGAAGCCGTTATCGGTTTCCAGGGAGAGAACCCCAACCTGATTGGCGGGAACAACGTTGCCGCTTGTATGAAGCATTATATGGGTTATGGTGTCCCCGTTTCCGGTAAGGACCGTACGCCGTCTTCCATCACCGAGCAGGATATGCGTGAGAAGCATTTTGCTCCTTATCTGGAAATGGTGAAGGCAGGTGCCCTCTCCGTGATGGTGAACTCCGCCATGAACAACGGCCTGCCTTTCCATGCCAACTATGAGCTGCTGACCAAGTGGCTGAAAGAAGACCTCAACTGGGACGGTATGATCGTGACCGACTGGGCGGACATCAACAACCTTTATAGCCGCGACCACATTGCCAAGGACAAGAAGGAAGCCATCAAGCTCGCCATCAATGCCGGTATCGACATGTCTATGGACCCGTACGACTGGAAGTTCTGTACACTCTTGAAGGAGCTGGTGGAAGAAGGTGAAGTTTCCATGAGCCGTATAGACGATGCTGTACGTCGTGTGCTGCGTTTGAAGTACCGTCTCAACCTATTTGAAAAGCCCTATTATGACTTGAAAGACTTCCCGTTGTTCGGTAGTGCGGAACATGCCGCTGCTGCATTGCAGGCTGCCGAAGAGTCTTTGGTACTCCTGAAGAATACAGACGGTATATTGCCGTTGGCAAAAGGCAAGAAACTGCTGGTTACCGGTCCGAATGCCAATTCCATGCGTTGCCTCAACGGTGGCTGGTCCTATTCATGGCAGGGCGACAAGGCCGACGAGCATGCAAGCCAATACAATACGATTCTTGAAGCCTTCACCAATAAATTCGGTGCGGACAATATCATTTACGAAGCCGGTGTCACTTATAAGCAAGGTGGCAACTGGTGGGAAGAAAACACTCCGGAGATAGAGAAAGCTGTAGCTGCCGCTGCCGGTGCCGACTACATCGTTGCCTGCATCGGTGAGAACTCTTACTGCGAGACTCCGGGTAACCTGACGAACCTCTTCCTCTCCCAGAACCAGCTCGATTTGGTGAAGGCTCTTGCCAAGACCGGGAAGCCCATCATTCTGGTGTTGAACGAAGGTCGTCCTCGCCTGATTGCTGACATCGAGCCTTTGGCTAAGGCTGTTGTCAATACTATGCTTCCGGGCAACTACGGCGGTGATGCGTTGGCAAACCTCATTGCCGGTGACGCCAACTTCAGCGGAAAGATGCCTTTCACTTATCCGAAGGAAATCAACTCTCTGATTACGTACGACTACAAACCGTGCGAACACATCGGCAAGCAGATGGAAGGTGCTTATAACTACGATGCGCAAGTATCTGTACAGTGGGCGTTCGGTTATGGATTGAGTTATACTACTTTTGCATACAGTAACCTCAAGGTGGATAAGTCGGACTTTACCGCTGATGATGTGCTTACTTTCACTGTAGATGTGAAGAATACCGGTGACCGTGTCGGCAAGGAGAGCGTGTTGCTCTTCAGCAGTGACCTCGTTGCCTCCCTTACTCCCGATACCCGCCGTCTTCGCGCTTTCGAGAAAGTGGAACTGAAACCGGGCGAGACAAAGACCGTGACTCTGAAACTGAAAGGCTCCGACCTTGCTTTCGTAGGCTATGATGGCAAGTGGATTCTGGAGAAAGGTGACTTCCGCATCCAGACGGGTGACCAAACGGTGAACGTGGTTTGTACGGATACCAAGAAGTGGGAGACTCCGAATAAGTGATACGACAAGGTCTTTTAGACCTTTAGAACCATAGTAAAAGGGCCGATAGCATGAAACAAGCTATCGGCCTTTTATTTTTCCGCGTTGTCTTTCAACAGTATCTTCTTTCCGTTTGTATCTCCTTACTTCTTTTCCTGAAACAATAGAGATTGTATGCTTGAGATGTACATCTCATGTTGTCCGAGATGCACATCTCGTTGTGCTTGACATGTGCATCTCATGCAGTATGGAACGTGATAATTCATTTCATAAAGTATAAGCTTCTGTCTCATAAGATTATATGTTTTACCCCTTATCTTGAAGTGTTGAAAGGGTGTGTTTGTAATATAATTCCCGTTTGAACCGTTAAATCAATCTTTTTTTCTCTAATATTTTGTAGTCGAACAGATTATTTATATCTTTGCAACCGAAAACGGATGAAAGGTGGAGGGGCGATTAAGCTCCTCTTTTTTGTTCCTAATGGTTAATCTATGATAGAAAAGAAAACTGTTTGTCAGATTGTTGACGAGTGGCTGGCAGGAAAGGACTACTTCCTTGTGGAGGTGACAATCAGCCCGGATGACAAGATTTTGGTGGAAATAGACCACAAAGAAGGTGTTTGGATTGAGGACTGCGTAGAGCTGAGCCGCTACATCGAGTCCAAGTTGAACCGTGAGGATGAGGATTATGAGTTGGAAGTCGGTTCGGCCGGCATCGGACAGCCCTTCAAGGTACTGCAGCAGTACATTAACCACATCGGCAAGGAAGTGGAAGTGCTGGCAAAGGACGGCCGCAAGCTCAGCGGCGTGTTGAAGGAAGCCGACGAACAGCATTTCGTCGTGACCATTCAGAAGAAAGTGAAAGAGGAAGGTGCCAAGCGTCCCAAGCTGGTGGACGAGGACTTGACCTTTACGTATGAAGAGATAAAATACACTAAATACTTAATCAGTTTTAAATAAGACTATGGCCAAAAAAGTAGAAACTGTCAGCTTGATAGATACATTTTCGGAATTTAAGGAACTGAAGAATATCGACAGAACCACGATGGTAAGCGTACTCGAGGAGTCGTTCCGTAGTGTGATTGCGAAAATGTTCGGTACCGATGAGAATTACGACGTAATTGTAAACCCGGACAAGGGTGACTTCGAAATATGGCGTAACCGTGAGGTAGTGGCAGACGAGGATTTGGAAAACCCGAACCTGCAGATTGCATTGTCCGAAGCACAAAAGATTGATGCTTCTTATGAAGTGGGCGAGGAAGTGACGGATGAAGTTATCTTCGCGAACTTCGGTCGCCGTGCCATCTTGAACTTGCGCCAGACACTGGCCTCCAAGATATTGGAACTGGAGAAAGATAGTATTTACAACAAATACATTGATAAAGTGGGTACCATCATCAATGCGGAAGTCTACCAGATTTGGAAGAAAGAGATGCTGCTGCTCGATGATGAAGGCAACGAACTGTTGCTGCCCAAGACCGAACAGATACCGAGTGACTTCTACCGCAAGGGCGAGACCGCCCGCGCCGTAGTGGCACGTGTGGACAACAAGAATAATAATCCGAAGATTATCCTGAGCCGTACGTCGCCCGTCTTCCTGCAACGTCTGTTCGAAATGGAAGTACCCGAAATCAATGACGGACTGATTACCATCAAGAAGATTGCCCGCATCCCCGGCGAGCGTGCCAAGATTGCCGTTGAGAGCTACGATGACCGTATCGATCCGGTAGGTGCTTGCGTGGGTGTGAAGGGTAGCCGTATTCATGGTATTGTCCGCGAGCTTCGCAACGAGAATATCGACGTTATCAACTATACGTCCAATATCCAGTTGTTTATACAGCGTGCCTTGAGCCCTGCCAAGATTTCTTCCATCCGCTTGAACGAGGAAGAACGCAAGGCTGAAGTGTTCTTGAAACCCGAAGAGGTGTCGCTGGCTATCGGTAAAGGCGGTTTGAATATCAAGCTTGCCAGTATGTTGACTGAGTACACCATCGACGTGTTCCGTGAGTTGGATGAGGCCATAGAGGATGAAGACATCTACTTGGACGAATTCCGTGATGAAATAGACGGTTGGGTTATCGATGCCATCAAGGCTATCGGTATCGATACGGCTAAGGCTGTGTTGAACGCTCCCCGTGAGATGTTGATTGAGAAGACGGACCTCGAAGAAGAGACGGTGGACGAGGTATTGCGCATTTTGAAACAGGAGTTTGAAGAGGAGCAAAAAGGAGTTTAGTACAGATAAGGACCTTAAGATAAAGTCGGAGCGTTTCAGCCAGGAACGTCAGAGCAAGGACCGCAACAAGGCGTCCGTGTCTATTGACGGCTATAAGGAAACGCAGGAGAAAGCGAAGCCCGAGGAGATTAAGACGGTTGTTCCGGAAGACGCACGTCCGAAGTTCAAGCCGGTAGGCAAGATTGATTTGGACAAACTGAACCGTAGACCTGCTCCTGCTCAGGAAAAAGAGAAAGAAGCGGAAAAAGCGGTAGAGGAGAAGAAGGTGGAGGAACCGGCAGTTGTAGAAACGCCGAAACCGGAACCTGCTCCTGCTCCCCAACCGGAACCACAGCCGCAACCGGAGGTACAGCCGGCATCTGAGTCCGAGCCGCAGCCCGTTTCGGAACCGCAGCCACAACCCGTTGTCAAGGAAGAGCCTGCTCCGGTTGTAGAGGCTCAACAAGAATCTAAAAAGGAAGAAATGATAGAAGCGCCTGCTCCCGTACCGGTGGCTGAAGAAGCACCGGTTGAAAAAGAGGGGAAAGAAGAAGGAGAAGAAATCTTCAAGATACATCAGCCTGAGTTTGTTTCGAAGATTAATGTCATCGGACAGATAGACCTGGCGGCTCTGAACCAATCCACACGCCCGAAGAAGAAATCGAAAGAGGAGAAACGCAAGGAGCGTGAAGAGAAGGAAAAGATTCGCCAGGATCAGAAGAAGCAGATGAAGGAAGCTATCATCAAGGAAATCCGCCGTGATGACAGCAAGTTGAAGGATACCGCTGCCGGCGATGCCAACGGCAAGAAGAAACGTGTCCGTATCAATAAGGAGAAAGTGGACATCAACAATGCTTCCAACTTCCAGCGTGGTGGCAACGACCGTGGACACGCTGGTGCCCAGCAAGGTCAGGGTGCCCGCCCGCAAGGTGGAAACCAGCCTGGTGGAAACAATGCCAATAATAACCGCAACCGCAATAAGGACCGCTTCAAGAAGCCGGTCATCAAGCAGGAGGTTAGCGAGGAAGATGTAGCAAAGCAGGTAAAGGAAACTTTGGCACGCCTCACTTCCAAAGGAAAGAACAAAGGTGCCAAGTATCGTAAGGAAAAACGTGACATGGCTTCCAGCCGTATGCAGGAATTGGAAGACATGGAAATGGCAGAAAGCAAGGTACTGAAGATTACGGAATTCGTGACGGCCAACGAGTTGGCAAGCATGATGGATGTTTCTGTTACTCAGGTCATCGCCACTTGTATGAGCATTGGTATGATGGTATCCATCAACCAGCGTCTGGATGCCGAGACCATCAACTTGGTGGCTGAGGAATTCGGCTTCAAGACAGAATATGTAAGCGCAGAAGTGGCGCAGGCCATCGTAGAGGAAGAGGATGATGAGGAAGATTTGGAACCTCGCGCTCCGATTGTAACGGTGATGGGTCACGTAGACCACGGTAAGACTTCATTGCTCGACTATATCCGTAAGGCGAATGTGATTGCCGGTGAAGCGGGTGGTATCACACAGCACATCGGTGCCTACCACGTGTCGCTGGACGACGGACGTAAGATTACATTCCTCGATACTCCGGGCCACGAGGCGTTTACCGCCATGCGTGCCCGTGGTGCCAAAGCTACGGATATTGCCATCATCATTGTGGCTGCTGACGACAACGTGATGCCGCAGACAAAGGAAGCCATCAACCATGCCATGGCTGCGGGTGTTCCTATTGTATTTGCAATCAATAAGATTGATAAACCGACTGCCAACCCCGACAAGATTAAGGAAGAGCTGGCTGCCATGAACTTCTTGGTGGAAGAGTGGGGCGGTAAGTATCAGTCGCAAGATATCTCTGCCAAAAAGGGTATCGGTGTACCCGAGTTGATGGAGAAAGTGCTGCTCGAAGCAGAAATGCTGGAGTTGAAAGCAAACCCGAACCGCCGTGCTACCGGTTCCATTATCGAGTCCTCATTGGATAAGGGTCGTGGCTATGTGGCTACGGTACTCGTTTCCAACGGTACCTTGAAAATGGGCGACATCGTGCTGGCGGGTACCAGCTACGGTAAGGTGAAGGCTATGTTCAATGAGCGTAACCAACGCATGCAGGAGGCTGGTCCTTCTACACCTGCCCTGATATTGGGCTTGAACGGTGCACCTGCTGCTGGCGACACGTTCCACGTAATCGAAACGGAGCAGGAAGCACGCGAGATTGCCAACAAACGCGAACAGTTGCAGCGTGAACAAGGTTTGCGTACGCAGAAGATGCTGACGCTCGACGAAGTGGGCCGCCGTCTGGCGCTGGGTGACTTCCATGAGCTGAACGTGATTGTGAAGGGTGACGTGGACGGTTCTGTGGAAGCGTTGAGCGACTCTTTAATCAAGCTGTCTACGGAGCAGGTGCAGGTAAACGTAATCCACAAGGGTGTCGGTCAGATTTCCGAATCGGATGTCTCGCTGGCTGCCGCTTCGGATGCGATTATCGTCGGTTTCCAGGTACGTCCTTCGGGTGCTGCCGCCAAGATGGCAGAGCAGGAGGGTGTGGATATCCGCAAGTACTCCGTCATCTACGATGCCATCGAAGAGGTGAAGGCTGCCATGGAAGGTATGCTGGCACCGACATTGAAGGAGCAGATAACGGCAACCATCGAGGTGCGCGAAGTGTTCAACATCACGAAGGTGGGACTGGTGGCAGGTGCCATGGTCAAGACCGGAAAGGTGAAACGCAGCGACAAGGCCCGTTTGATACGCGACGGTATCGTAATCTTTACGGGTGCCATCAATGCCCTGAAGCGCTTCAAGGACGACGTGAAGGAGGTAGGTACCAATTTCGAGTGCGGTATCAGCCTGACAAACTGCAACGACATCAAGGTGGGCGATATTATCGAATCTTACGAAGAAATAGAAGTGAAGCAAACATTATAATTGAATAATGTACAAATATGCTAATGTGCCAATTGGCTGCGCGTACAGAAAATGCCGCAGGGCAATTGGCACATTTTGCATATTAGTTATTTGCTCATTGACCCATTAGCATATTGGCACATTAGCATATTGTCACATTGGTACATTAATTTTATGGCAATTATAGATATCATCATATTGGCTGCTTTCGGCTTGGGCGCAATCATCGGCTTCATGAAAGGTTTTGTGAAGCAATTGGCCTCTCTGCTGGGGCTGATTGTCGGTCTGCTGGCGGCAAAGGCTTTGTATGCCTCGTTGGCAGTGAAGCTGTGCCCCATGTTGACAGACTCTATGACAGTGGCGCAAGTACTGGCATTTGTCTTGCCGGGATATTCTTTCCCGCGGCAAAGGCGGTTACGGAGCAGATTGTAAACGGAGACTTTGACTGATACCGTGAACCGTGATTTTGTAATTCATAATTTGTAATTATAGAAGTGATGCAACAAGAAGAACCCAATAAATATGTAAAGGAACTCACTCAGGAGAAGTATAAGTACGGTTTCACGACCGACGTGCATACAGACATCATTGAGCGCGGGCTGAATGAAGATGTAGTGCGGCTTATCTCTGAGAAGAAGGGAGAACCGGAATGGTTGCTGGAGTTCCGCCTGAAGGCATATCGCCACTGGCTGACATTGGAGATGCCTACATGGGCACATCTCCGCATTCCCGAAATAGATTATCAGGCCATATCCTACTATGCCGACCCTACGAAGAAGAAGGAAGGACCGAAAAGCATGGATGAGGTGCACGCGGCCATTGTGGAAATTGTGGTGCACGACCGTGCAGAAGTGAAATACAGCACCGTGCAGAACTGGTATCCCGGTGATGCCGAGGGCCGGGGTGGTGTCTATAACTTTGTGACGAAGCGTGGCCATTGTAAAGGGGTGGACAGTAAACTGTCTTGGACGCAAGTGGAAACAGGTTCGGCCATTACCTGGAAGTATCCGTCTTGCATCCTTTCCGGCGACAATTCGACAGCGGAGTTCTATAGTGTGGCAGTAACCAATAACCATCAGCAGGCAGACACGGGAACAAAGATGATTCATCTGGGCAAGAATACCCGGAGCACCATTGTGAGCAAAGGCATTTCTGCCGGAAAGAGCGAAAACTCTTACCGCGGCTTGGTGCGCGTGGCACAGAAAGCGGACAATGCTCGTAATTACAGCCAGTGCGACTCCTTGCTACTTGGTGACAAATGCGGCGCGCATACTTTCCCCTACATGGATATTCACAATGAAACGGCCATCGTGGAGCATGAGGCCACTACCAGCAAAATCAGTGAGGACCAGATATTCTACTGCAATCAGCGCGGTATTTCTACGGAAGATGCCGTGGGGCTGATTGTGAACGGTTATGCCAAAGAAGTTTTGAATAAACTTCCGATGGAGTTTGCCGTAGAAGCGCAGAAATTGCTTGCCATTTCGCTGGAAGGAAGCGTGGGGTGATTTATAAATAGTAAATTGTAAATAGTCAAATAGTAAATATAAAGATGTTAGAGATAAAAGACCTGCATGCCAGCATCAATGGCAAAGAAATATTGAAAGGCATCAACTTGACCATACGTGATGGAGAAGTACATGCACTGATGGGACAGAACGGTGCTGGTAAAAGTACGTTGAGTAATGTGTTGGTTGGCCATCCTGCTTACGAAGTGACGCGCGGCTCAATTACCTTTAATGGCAAGGACTTGCTTGCCATGAGTCCTGAGGACCATGCACATGAAGGAATCTTTCTTTCTTTCCAGGCTCCGGTAGAGATTCCGGGCGTGTCGATGGTGAACTTCATGCGTGCGGCTGTGAATGAGCAACGCAAGTACCGCCATCTGCCTGCTTTGTCGGCCAGTGAGTTCCTGAAGCTGATGCGCGAGAAGCGTGCCATTGTGGAGTTGGACAACAAGCTGGCCAACCGTAGCGTGAACGAAGGTTTCAGCGGCGGTGAAAAGAAGCGTAACGAGATATTCCAGATGGCGATGTTGGAACCGACTTTTGCTATTTTGGACGAGACGGATTCCGGATTGGATGTGGATGCTTTGCGTATTGTGGCCGACGGTTTCAACAAACTCAAGACTGCGGAAACCAGTGCTATGGTCATTACCCACTACCAGCGGTTGTTGGACTATATCAAACCCGATACGGTACATGTACTGCTGGGTGGACGTATCGTAAAGACCGGTGGACCGGAATTGGCGAAGGAGATTGAAACACGTGGCTTCGATTGGATAAGGAAAGAAGCAGGTGAATTATAAACTCATAATCTGAAAACATGAGTGTAGAGCAACAATACATAGACCTTTTCTCCCAAACGGAGGCGATGATATGCCGGCATAGTGCCGAGGTGCTGAATGCTCCGCGTGCCGCTGCTTTTGCTGACTTTGAGCGCTTGGGCTTTCCCACCCGTAAGGAGGAGAAATACAAATATACGGATATCAGCAAGTTCTTTGAGCCGGATTATGGCTTGAACTTGAACCGGTTGGAAATTCCGGTGAATCCTTATGAAGTGTTCAAGTGCGATGTTCCCAATATGAGCACTGCTCTTTATTTTGTGGTGAACGATGCTTTTTATGGCAGGGCTTTGCCTAAGTCCCATCTGCCTGAAGGGGTTATCTTCGGCAGCCTGAAGGAGGTGGCCGAGAAACATCCCGATTTGGTGAAGAAATATTATGGCAAGTTGGCTGATACGGCAGAGGATGGGGTGACGGCGTTCAACACCGCTTTTGCACAAGACGGCGTTCTGTTTTATGTTCCTAAGAACGTGGTGGTAGAGAAACCTATTCAGCTGGTGAATATCCTGCGTGGTGACGTCAATTTTATGGTGAACCGCCGTGTGCTGATTATTCTGGAGGAGGGTGCACAAGCCCGCTTGTTGGTGTGTGACCATGCGATGGACGGCGTGAACTTCCTGGCAACGCAGGTGATAGAAATCTTTGCCGGTGAGAATGCCATTTTCGATTTTTATGAACTCGAAGAGACACACACCAGTACGGTACGTATCAGCAATATGTATGTAAGGCAGGAAGCCAATAGTAATGTATTGCTGAATGGTATGACCTTGCACAACGGAACTACACGGAATACAACC
>PPYF01546034.1_pt1 | contig 11066 bp, 7 predicted proteins | sample 1559871 | NCBI WGS metagenome assembly PPYF01 (sample SAMN08240021, study PRJNA423297) | Human gut metagenome, whole genome shotgun sequencing project.
AATCAATGTTCTCTGGTATTTAACTAAATACTAATATTTTAATAACAGTGGTTAGATTTTTATCGCACCACTACTAATTTGTACTTACTTATCATGTCTTTACTTTTAGAAGTTGAACATGATAATAAGATAACGCAACCCACATTATCCGCAATTACCGGATAATTGGGCTTATATCAGCCTCGAAGACATCAATGAATATCGTTCAAAGTCGATAACACCAGCAAATAATCCGGAAGAGATATTTGAGTTGTACAGCGTACCGACATATCCAACAGGTGCTCCTGAATTGCTGAAAGGCAATGAGATTGGTTCATCAAAGCAACTTGTTATGATGGGAGATGTATTAGTGTGTAAAATCAATCCTCATATCAATAGAGTTTGGCATATTACTAAACAATCAGACATCATACAGATTGCATCATCAGAATGGATTACAGTGCGCAACTCGAAAATAAGCTCCGCTTTCCTAAAATACTATTTTGAGTCTCCCGCATTCCGAAGTTTATTATGTAGTAAGGTTTCCGGCGTTGGCGGAAGTCTCACAAGAGCGCAGCCTACAATCGTTAAGAATTATCTTATCCCTATACCTCCATTAAAAGAGCAATTTCGTATTGTGAAATTCATTGACGAAGTAATGATAAGATTAAAGGCTATTGAATCGACTATATGAAAAATTCCATATCTGATAATGTAGAGAATATATTTCTAACTTTCTCAATAATACGAGTTTGTTCATTTAGCGGTGGTAATGGAACAATTCCATTACGAGCGTCAGACGTACTTAAACGAGGCATCTTGACTCCATAACCACATTGTAAGGTATATGCCATAAAGTGTGGGGAGCGAAGCCAAGAGCAAAGATACTCGGGTAATATACAATCGTATGCCGTTATAGGAATAATCTCGGCAGTGCAATAACCATCTTCGGGAGCCAATAATACCTTGTTAAGGTACGTTCGCAACTTTGAGTATAAGACATCTGATTTGCTAAATCGGTGTCTTATACCGCTTACACTGCGGTACTGCTTGGTCTGGCGGGAAAGAATCCTGCCTGAATCTTTTTCGATGTCTTCAAGTTCCAGAATCCAATCATCTGATGAAATATCTTCGACATTGACGGAGTCACAATGACCATAATTGCATACTGATTCCAAATTGGTTAGCACCCAATTATCCGGTAATTGCGGATAATGTGGGTTATCAGTTATAATCTTTGCCTTCGGATTGATGCGAAGGAGCATGTCGGCAGCCGGTTCATCCGCCGGATCCTGCGGCACGAGTTTGCCTTGCATCGCAAGATCAAGAATTTTAGATTTTACCAATGAAATATGGTTCTGCACCGTGTTGGCCTCCAATCCCATTCTGTCAATTATGTTCATAGCTATAGCAACGCTATTGACGATTCTTATTTGTTCTGTCAAGGGTGGTAATGGAATTGGAAATTTTAGTAATAAATCTCTTGGTAGTCCAGGAATTAAACCATTGGCTTGTGAGCAGATTATTTCAATCCCTTTCATCAGAACAACTCTTATGTACTCTAAATTAACATAGTTAGAGAAAGGACGTAACGCTTGAATTTGACGGGCAATGTGAGCTGTTCCAATTTGATTTATTCCCATTTTACCTACCCCTGCTCCTTTGCAGACAATTAACAGGTCATTCTTTTCAGATAGGACTGTAGGACTTTCCGTCCATCGTGTTACCACAACTTTCCCGTTTTGTATATTGCTCGCACCAATGATATATGGTACTCCATTTAATGTTGAATTGTATTTATCCTGCGGAAAATCTTGCCCAGAGATAAGGATAATCAATTCTTCAAGAGTTGACCATTTCCACGATGACGGAATTTCGAACTTCTGATAATGGGACTCAGCAGAAGATGCTTTTGACTTCTTGGGGCGTTTGATTTTGCCTTCGGCAATAAGACGTTCTTTCTCGGCGCGAATGCGTTCGAGAAGTACGGATGCCGGTTCGTCGTTGGGGTCTTGCGGAACCAGCTTACCACTTATGGCGAGGTCGAGTATCTTTTGACGCAGTTTCTTTATATCCATAGTTATCATTCTTTATCCAAAAACAGATTGCAAAACTCATTAAGCTGTTGTTGCAGTCGTTCTTGCGGAATAAGAATTCGTTTATATTCAGCTATCATTGTCGGGCTCATGCTTCTGCTCATAGCATACTCAGCCACGACCCTGTCAGCCTCCGGACACAGGATTATGCCTATAGATGGATTTTCATTCGACCTTTTGACATCTCGGTCAAGGGCCTCAAGGTAAAATTCCAACTGACCGAGATCTCGGGGATGGAATTTTGTTTTCTTCAATTCCACTGCTACCAAGGCCTGCAGTCCCCTGTGAAAAAACAGTAAATCTGATTTAAACGTAGAAGCTCCCACATTCAGATTATATTCCTGATCCATGAATATAAAATCCTTGCCCAGTTCAAGAATAAACTGCTTCATGTGGTCTACAATCCCTTTCTTAAGTTTTGACTCACTATGTTTTTTAGGCAAATTAAGGAAATCTACAAACAATGTATCTTTCAACATTACCGCGGCTCCGGGATAAGTCTCAAGCAATCCTTTCGATAATCCGGTCTTTTTGCTCAGCAAAGTGGAGTACGTCTGATTGGAAATGCAGCGCCTAAGCTCCCGTGTTACCAAATGCTCTTTGTTGGAGTAGAGTATATAAAACAATCTTTCCTCATTGCTCTTGCATCGGCAAAGTATCTCCATATGATTCGTGAGAGTCGTAAGACTCAACACTTTTGGCATCGCACTACTTACTGCAGGTTCTAATTGTGCAGTTTTTGGCTGCACAATTATGTCATGGGGCTCCGTTGAACGGCGGAATTCGATTTGTGCAGTTGTTGGCTGCACAAATTCCTGATTAAGGTAATGCTCTACAATAACGATGAATTTATCGGATGAATACTCGTCATAAAACATCACCATATTATAAATATTCCTGCGACTGAAACCTTTTATGTCAGGGCGTCTGGAACGGATATATTCCGAAAGTTGCATAACAACCTTGCTTCCCCACGCCTCACTTTTCAATTTGGCAGAAACATATTGCCCGACATGCCATGCTGTCTGCAAGAGTTCCTCATTAACCATTCTTGCGGCACGGCTTTTGTGCTGAAGGATAATTCCGATAACTTCATCGAACTGCTGTTCAATGGGCATACTGAGGTTCTTATGTTCCATAGTTCAGTTTTCCTTGATATTCAGTTGTGCAAACAGTGCTTCGAGTTTTGCCACTGCGGAAGCGATTTTGTCGCTTTTTTCTTTGATATCAGCCATGAGTTCGGCGAGGGTGACATTTTCCATATCATTACCCCGACGAATCCATGTAATATCAAGGCTGGTTTTGTCGCGTCCGAGCAATTCCTCCACACCATATTTGCGCCAACGCCCGTTCGGATTGGTCTCAGCGTCATAAGTTTCTTTACGAGCCGCCAGGTTTTCGGCATTGTAACAGGCCACGAAATCATCGAGATGATGCCGTTGCATGGGGTTTGTAGCGAGTGTATGCTTGATATCAGTGCGGTAGTCGTAATACCATGTCTCCTTCGTCGGCTCTCCCTTGGTAAAGAAAAGCACATTAGCCTTCACTCCGTTGGCATAGAAAATACCGGTGGGAAGACGGAGAATGGTGTGAAGATTGAAGTCCGTAAGCAGACGGCGGCGTATGGGCTCTCCCGACCCCTCAAACAACACATTGTCGGGCAACACGACTGCGGCCCGACCTCCCTGCCGGAGCATCAGCATCATATGCTGAAGGAAGTTGAGCTGATTGTTCTTGGTGTCGATATAGAAGTCGGGGCGATTAATCTCCACCGACCCTGCAGCGCGGGTGCCGAAAGGTGGATTCGCAAGTATAACATCGGGATTTATCGTCGATTCCTTTTCAAGCGAGTCCTCACACACAATAGGGCTACGCTCGATTCCCACACCATGTAGATAGAGGTTCATCGAGGCAAGAGTGACAACCAGCGGAGTATTGTCGCTGCCATGCAAGGCTTTGTCACGCAGGAAATCACGCTTTGTCTTATCCTGACTCTGTGGCTTCATGAAATCGTAGGCAGCCAATAAGAATCCACCTGTCCCACAGGCTGGGTCGCAAATGGTCTCGCCGATTTTTGGGCGGATGCAATCCACCATCGCCTTGATGAGCGGGCGTGGCGTGAAATACTGGCCGGCACCGCTCTTCTTATCCTGTCCGTTCTTCTCCAGAATCCCTTCGTATATGGCTCCCTTGACATCCACATCCATGCCGAGCCAGTCTTCCTCGTCAATCATTGTGATGACTTTTTTCAAATAGACCGGCTGCTCGATTTTGTTGACAGCTTTGGTATATATGGTTCCTATAAGCCCCTCTTCCAGACTCAACCGTTTGAGAATCTCTTCGTAATGGTCAAGAAGGTCCATGCCGTCAAGTTCACAGAGCGAGTTCCAGGTGCAACCGTCAGGGATAGCCGATTCCTCATCAAAAAGTTCCACGTTCTCCTCGTCCATCTTCAGGAAGAGGAGATATGTGAGTTGTGTGATGTAGTCAGTGAATCCAACTCCCTGTCCGGCGAGGACCGTGGCCATGTTCCATACTTTCTTGATAAGCGACTGTTCGGATGTAGCGTTCTTTGCCATTTATGTTATGCTGCTGTTTTTCTGAATACTATGAAACTGAAGAGAGAGTTGAGCGCGGCATTGGCAGTCTGCTTGTTGCCGAAAGCCTTTATAAACTGCGCAGCGCGAGTCTTGTCATCCTCCTTTATGTCGTCGATTGAGCAGGCTCCGTTCGACGCGATATAATCCACGACCTGACTGATAATTTCACGCTGTTTAGGGGTAAGTTCGCGCTGATTCTGGCCCATCCAGAGGTTGAAATACTGACGGGCTGTACCTATTACGCTTTCGAGGCGCTCTATCTGTCGGAATGCGAAACGTACCAGCTGTATGATATTGGTCAAAGCCTCTCGTTCCGAACTGTTGGCATAACGTTTCACATTGTCGGGCTGAAGTACGGCATATGAATTCCATAATGCTCCGGGACGGAAGCTGCTGTTGACCTGTTCCATACGCCGCTTCAAATCCTGAAGCATAGCGAATGTAACCGGTGTACCTTCGTTATTGTAGATTATGCGCAACGCCTCTATCTCGTCGGCATGGGTTCGACAATATTCTTCAAAAGCTTGCGTTGTGGCGCTTGCCTCTTCAACCGAAAAACCTTTGGATATGAGATTGTCCTCTCTGGGTTGCAGGGTCTTAACAAATCCGTCAGCAAGAATAAGAAGCCATTCGCGAGCCTTCGGATTCATTGAAAGCGGACTCACAAGCCATTTACGCTCGTTGTTGGGATGGTTAACATCGATGAACGGCGGCAGGTCTTGATTTTCAAGAGCCTGATAAATCCGGGCGGCAAGATCGCGCATATCCGTTCCGTGAGAGCGAAGCATGAATTCGTTGCGCTGTTCATCATCGGCTTTGTTATGAAGTCGAGCCAAAACACCGGCGAGACGGTTAAGATATTCATCAGGGATGTAACCGTGTGTTATTTCTTCCAGTAATTTCTTCAATGTTATGCGTTGGTCCGGCTCTTCATCGTGAATCGGTATTCCTTTAGAACTTTCCACAACGCCAACGCAGTCAACGAGATAAAAACAGTCTTTTGTATCGGCGTTCGGGGTGACATTACGGAGTGCCTCATCACCTATTGTCCTGACGCCGCGACCTTTCATCTGAATGTAAAGAGGCAGCGAGGAAACATCACGCATAAACATCACCACTTCGAGCGGCTTCACATCCGTGCCGGTGGCGACAAGAGTACAGGTCACGGCTATACGAAAATCCTTATCGTTGCGGAAGTCCTTGATGAGTTTACTGCTGTCGCCGCATGAATACGTGATTTTCTGCACGAATATATCATCTTTGCGACCAAAGACATCTTTGGCAATCTTGACGATGTTGTTGGCGTGAGCTTCATTGAGCGCGAAAATCAAGGTTTTCGGGATATAGTCCATATTCGGCTCACGCTCGGTGAACATATCCGTATAAATGCTGTCACGGAAAGTTTCAAGCACAAGTTTTATCTGTGCAGGATTTATAATACTGCGATTAAGTTCCTCACGCGTGTATGCCGATGTCTCTTTGTTTTCGATGAGCTCGACCGTGCCGGTATATCTTGTTTCCTTGCGGAGTTTGTCGCCTTTGCGGATGGCACCGCCATTGGTCGTTGCCTCTGTTTTTATACTGTAAACGCGATGTCCTACATTAACGCCATCAAGTATGCTTTGTTCAAGAGTATAGTTCACTACGACATTGTTATTGAAGAACGCCAGCGTTTCCGGAACAGGAGTTGCTGTAAGTCCTACTAACCTTGCCGTGTAGAAATAATCGAGGACTTTTTTCCAGTTGCCGTAGATTGAGCGGTGGCACTCGTCGATTATTATCATGTCGAAATAATCGTGAGGCAATTTCGGATTGTCGGGTAGCGTAACCTCAGCAGGCCCGTCAGCTGTGGATTCTTCATCGGAATCATCAATGATAGGCTCTCCTTTCAGAAAGGCAAAAAGGCGCTGAATGGTGGAGATTATTACGTTACTGTCCGATGGAATCTCGTTGCTCGTAAGTCGAGAGACACCGTATATGGTATTAAAAGCATCGCCGTTCTGAGTCAGACGGAATGTACCGAATTCCCCCTCTGCTTGTTTGCCGAGATTGTTGCGGTCAACGAGAAAAAGCACTCTCTTCATGCCAACATGAGCGAGCATACGATATGCCGCCATACAAGCTGTGTATGTCTTGCCGGCTCCGGTGGCAAGTACCATCAGAGCTTTTTTATGACCTATCCGGAAGCTGGCTTCAAGGTTGGTTATGGCTTCAAACTGACATTCACGAAGACCTTTCTTCGGGACAGAGGGCAATCCGGCAAAGGGATCGTCAATGCCGAGCATTCCGACAATTTTCTTCGGCGACGGCATCTTGACAAGTAAATCGTAATTGGAGCCAGACTGCCGCATGTCGCGAATATAAAGTTCGCGTCCGTTGGAAGTCATGACTATCGGGAGCGGATTGGAGATGGCAGGATAACATGGAGGAACACTCCGGGCATAATCCTCCGCCTGTTCGCATACGCATTGGTCCGTCACATCCACTTCCGAGCGTTTCGCTTCGAGGACGCCTACGGCTTTACCGTTGAGGAATAGAAAATAATCAGCTTCTTTATTGCCCTTCAGCAAACCCTCTCGTATCGCCACAGCTGTCATTCCGGCCGAGTATTCCTCACGGTCGATGACATCCCACCCGGAATCGTTAAACATCCGGTCTATTTTCTGTCTCGCTTTTTCTTCCGGTGTCATGGCTATCTTCTGATAAATAATTTTTATCGGAACTGATTCAAAGTTACTAAATCCTATGCAAATGTAATCAATCATTTAACGGAAATCTAAGAAATCCAGGGTAACTGGAACAGTAGGATCAACCTCTTTGCTCCCACTCGCCGGCATAATCAAATGCACCTCTTATGGATTGTTGTCTGGCTTTGTGTTTGTAATCTGCAATTATTTTGCGGAGTAAGGGAAATGTGTTATCTTTGCTGTGTGCGCTCTGTGAGGGGCGCGCGGACATGTTGAAAAAGCGTTTCGTGCTTTATCATTTCAAGGAAATCGCCAATTTTTCAATTCACGAATGAGAAAGCAGTCAGAGAGAACGCTCATGCTTGTCGTGTATCCACTCCCCGACAAGGGGGATTCGATATCCGATAAGGCGTGGGAGTGGACTGTGTATTTCGTGAACAGGCGTTTGGCGATGCCTCCTTGAAGATAGACAGGAACATCATTCCACGCTTTTTTTGTATCACGATCTAATCCAACAGTCGGATCGGGAATGGAGACGACACAGCGACACAACAGCATGAAATCCCCGAAATTCATCCTTTGCTTTTTAGCCTTTCTGGCTGTTTCATTCTCAGCCTACGGGGCAAAGAAAATCACCATCAAGACAGTGCCCGAAAGTGCCAGCATCTTCGTTGACGGACAGCATGTGGGCACCGGCACTTATCAGGTGAAATTCGACAAGAACACCGATTTCTATGTGGTGACGGTCACGGCGCCGGGCCATATCGGACGCCGCTACCGCCTGCTCAAGGATAATCCCAAAAACACGGTGGTCTACACTCTTCCTGAAGACGATGCCGAAGCCGCATCATCATCGGGCGAGGAATCCGGGGTGGAGGCCAACAAATGGAAAGATATCCGTTGCCGCAAAGGGCTGTCGGAAGACCTGATCTGGAAACGCCTGATGAATATCGCCACCAGCTACTTCGACGACATCGAGGTGCGCGACAAGGGCGCAGGCTGGATTAAATCGGGATGGCATTATAGCAGATTCAGATATCAGACGGTGCGCACGCGTCTGGAGGTAAGAATCTCGTTCACCGACGATGAGGTGGTAAGCTACCGCGCCCGCATTGTATCGGAGATAAAGGACAACGACTGCACCGGCAACAACTGCTACGAGAAATATGACCGCACAATGCACCGCTTTGACCCGATGATACAGGAACTCCAGACCACCGTCGGAGGTGGCGAATGAAAATCAACGTACAATCATTGTCACACCAAATCATACCACTGCAATGAAAAATCTGTATAAATGGGCGATATGCCTTGCGGCCGCATTCGCCGCCATGCCGCTGACATGCGGAGCCAAAGGCCACTATCTTCTGAAATATATCCCCGTGAGCGACACCGAACTTGAATGGGCTCAGTTCGACGAGAAAGACGGAAAGGCCATCATTGACAAGGATGTGCTGAAACTGGAATCAAAACACAAGGAGAAATTCACTGTGTCGTGCGCCGATTTCCAGCTCCGCCCACAGGATGAAGACTTCATAGCCGATTTCATTTTCAAACCGGAAAACGTGAACGACGACAACCCCTTCGGCATCGTGTTTGACTTCAAGAACGACCGCAACTACTCGCTGATCACATTCGGCAAAAAGAACTATACTCTCTACACGTGCGAGAAAGGGGAACTGGCCGTGGCCAAGAGGGGAATCTATAAGCTGATAAGCCGCGGCAAGGAGAATATAAGATTCTCCAAAAACCTGACCGACGATTCCACCCCCGACAGCACCGACGATTATGCCTCCGCGCTGTCATCGCTTCTCAAGGATAAAAAAGTATGGGAAGTGACCCTTATGAAGGAGCGCGGATTTCTTATGATCTTCATCAACGGAATCGAGATTGCACGCTTCTCTAACCTCTCGCTCACGAATCCCGGCATGGGCTTTTACGCCGGCCCCAAAACCAAACTCGAGGCCTACGGCGTGCGCTATTCCCCCATCTCCTACGACAACGAGGAGGAAAGCGACTGATTCTCCCCCAATATAACTTCGGAATATTTTTAAAACCAATTACAATGCAAACAGCGGCGTGCCGGGGTGGCATGCCGCTGTTCTGTTTTTCAGATTGGGAGGATGAGGTCTGAACATCCTTAATACTCTTCGATGGGGAGCGGGGGTTAGCGGGCGATTTTGAGGACGGAGTTGCCGGCTTTCACCACGTAGACTCCGGCGGGAAGATGGGAGATGCTGAACTGGGGTTCGGTGCTCGATGTGAGGGCGTTGCCGGCTACGTCGTAGACCATGGCGAAGTCTGCGCCATCTACGCTGACGGTGTTTGTGTCACGGTCGTAAGAGAGTGCGGCACCGTTGGCCTTGACGGCTTCCACGCCTGAATTGGTGTTTTCCTTCACCATCAGTTTATCCATGCAGAAGTAAGCGGGAGTGTTGTCGCCATAATCGCCGGAATCGGTGGATTTGATGGTAAAATAGAGTTCGTTGATGGTGCCGAGCGATGTGATGTCGACATAACTCCAGCCGCGGTTGATGGTGAGGTTGCCGTTGGTGTACGATGCCAGTTCTACTGTAACCTCTTTCTCGGTTTCATCGGGGGCGACACCGTGGATGGTGAGGGTGAATTTGTCGCCGTTGTTGAAGGCACGGGCAAATGCATCGCCATACTCGATACAATAGTAGGGATAGCTGTTGAGGTTGACATAAACGCCCACGGCGTCGTATGATTTGCCGGTGTTGAATGTCATATCCACCGGTCGTTTGGCAAAATAGGAGCCATAGTATCCTACCAGATAGGGCATTTCCGCGCTTGTGACAGGTGCGCCGAAATCATCGGTCTTCACCGTGCCGTCCTCGTTGAGAACGATGCCGCCTTTGGCCATGTTGCTGAACTGGAATGTGAGTGTGTCGTCCTTACGCGCGTTGTCGGTGGAGTTGGAGGCTGTGAATCCCCACCAGGTCTTGTATTCGCCCATTGAACCCTTTACGAACGAGAAGCACTGACTTTCGATAGCGGTCTCATCATCGTCGTAGGTTCCGGTCCATGCGCCGGTTTCGGCGTTGAATGTCAGAGGAGTGGTGGCCTTTGCAAGGTCAAGGGTGATAACGTTGCTGTCGGCTGCATTGGCTGTGAGACCTGCAAACAGAATTGCAAGAGTAAAAATCTTTTTCATTGGCTTATAAATAGGTTCTTAAAAAAATGAATATTCCCGTTGACACATGGCACAACGGGAACTTTATCGGAACCGGCTATAAGCCGATATGAATGGCGGATTGCTGAAACGTGACGCCAAGCCCATAATCCCGTGGGCAATGCTGTTGAAAAAGACCGTCAAGGCAGGTTTTCTGACTTGCTCCAGATTGTCCGGCCTTCCCGGCGGCATACGCCAGTGACATTTCGGACATTCTGACACCGGGAAACATTTTCCTCGGCATCCACAGCAACGTTGCCATTAAAATGCAACATCGCACGGGAACTTACAGCAGCGGGTACTGTTCCGGATTCACACCGGATTCCCTCGCCTGACACCGTATCAATAGCTCAGGCTACCTTGAAATCTTGCGACAAAATTAATCAAATTCCGCAATCCTGCAAAATTATAGTCAAAGTTTGTATCCAAGTTCGCGGCTCACCTTTTCAAGCGTGCGGCGGGAGTTGAGCAGTTGCGAATAGCACACGCCATCGCTGCATTGCGAGGCTAT
>PPYF01188578.1_pt1 | contig 11064 bp, 11 predicted proteins | sample 1559871 | NCBI WGS metagenome assembly PPYF01 (sample SAMN08240021, study PRJNA423297) | Human gut metagenome, whole genome shotgun sequencing project.
TCTAATATGTATAGCGAACGAAAGGCCATATTAGACATAGCAAAAGCGACATTTCAATCTGTAACAGGATTGTAAAATGGCGCAAAGAGCAGCAAAAAGTGGATAATTTCTATACCCGTAAATTATTAAACATGAAATGCTTCACATTTTTTGTGGATTAGATGATAAAACTGGTTTTTGGTTAAATAAAAGTTACAGGCTGGATTTATATGCTAATTCGATGGGTTGGGCTGAAATTTTCAGCCCAACATAGCGTTTAGCGGTGGGTTTTTCCCGGCATTCTCGGGTCGTCTTTGTACTCTGCGGTGGCAATCCACGCAGCGCAGAACAGCGTCAGACGGGCGAAGAAGTAGAAGAACGCCATCAGGCCTAGCACCGAGCCAAATGCGGCGCCAGAAGGAGATTTCACCAGCGTTGGCAGCGTCCAGGTCATGATGATTTTGATCACCTCAAAGCCGATGGCAGCGATAAAGGTGCCGCGGATTAACGCCTTTTTACGCGGGCGATGGCGAGGCAGTCGCCAGAAAATCCAGAAGAACAGCAGGTAGTTGGCGAAAATTGAAATCGCCAGGCCAATCAGCCGCCAGGCGGGCTTCAGCCACTCAATGCTGTCGAGATACAGCGCTGAGATAATCATTTGCTGTGCGGAACCTGCCACCGACGTAATCGAGAGGGTGACAATCAGCGCAATCAGCAGGCCAATCAGCGAGATGAAGTCGCGCAGGTACTTAATCCAGATGGCCTCCTGATCCTGCGGCGTACGTTCCCAGACGTCTCGCGACTGGGCGCGAATGGCCTCGCGCAGGTTGCCCATCCAGTTGATCCCGGAGTAGAGCGCAATACACAGACCGACGAGACCAACGGTGGTACGCTGCTGGACGGCGGTGTTGATGGTGCTTTTGAGCGTGGCGGCGAGCGTTGGGTCGCTGACGTTGGTCAGGATCTTATTGAAGATGTCCTGCAACAGCGTCGGGTGTGAGGCGAGGATAAACCCGGCGGCAGCGAACGACACCATCAGGATGGGGATCATCGATAAGAATGAAAAATAGGTGATCGCCGCGCCAAACTGATTTCCCAGCCGATCGTTGAAGCGCTCGGCGGCGCGAATCAGGTGCGCGATAATCGGCTGGCGCTGAATCTTCTGCGCCGTGGTGGTGACGCTATCCAGCGCCTTGCTAGCCTTTTGCTGTAGACGTTTATCGTTGTTTTCCGACGTCATCAGGTTGATTTTCCTTTTTATTGCTTTTACTTAAGTATAGAAGGTTCCCGGAGTCGGTGCGTTACACCTCGTCCGGGGGACCCATCGCGACCTGTAACCCGGCCAAGCAAAGCGCCGGCGGGATCAATCCACATACCCCTGCAACACCCCGGTTAACCACTCCATAAACAGGTGCACCCGCCGCGAAAGATTCCGGCGGTGCGGATAAATCAGCGACACCGGCATCGGCTCCGCCCGGTACTGCGGGAGAATTTCAACCAGCTCACCGCTGTGCAGCGCCTCGCGCACGCCCACCCGTGGCACCTGAATAATCCCCAACCCTGCCAGGCAGGCGGCGTGATAAGTCTCGGTAGTGTTCACCGTCAGCACCCCGCCGGTTTTGACCCACTGGGTGCCGTTCTCTTTGGCCACTTCAAACCCCTGCGGGCGTACGCCAAGACTGGTGGCGTAGTGGACCAGCGCATGGTTGCTGAGGTCGTCCAGTGACTCCGGATAGCCAAAGCGCGACAAATAGCCTGGGCTGGCACAGTTGATGACGGTCAGCTTACCGAGCGGGCGGGCAATCAACCCGGAATCTTTCAGCGAACCCACGCGCACTACGCAGTCGAAGCCTTCCCGAATGACGTCCACCAGGCGATCGCTACTGCTGAGTTCGATCTCAATACCGGGATAGTGCTGTAAAAAAGCGGGCAGTTTGGGGATCACGATTTTACGCGCCACGCTGACCGGCATGTCCACGCGCAGCCGCCCGCTGACGCTGCTGGGGTCACTCTGAAACATGCTGTCCAGTTCGTCGAGGTTGCTGAGCAGATCCTTAGCGCGCTCGTAGTAGACCATCCCATCCTGAGTCAGCAGCACCCGCCGAGTGGTGCGGTGTAGCAGGCGACAGCCCAAATGGTTTTCCAGCGCCTGAATTTGTCGCGATACGCTACCTTTAGGAAGGCCAAGGGTATCTGCCGCGCGAGAAAAACTCTCCAGTTCAGCGACGCGGATGAACAGCTGCATTGCGTGAATTTTATCCATCAGAATGCCCTATTGTTGTTCCAGATGAGACAGTGAAGCGTAATCAGGGATATTTATTGTTCTTTTATCACCTAATAAGCTTGTTCTCAACGAACACACCCACTCAAATGAGGTTTCCCATGACTCAACGTATTGCATTAGTAACCGGCGGTAGCCGCGGACTTGGCAAAAATGCGGTGCTGAAGCTTGCCGCGCAGGGAACGGATATTATCTTCACCTACAATAGCCAGCGTGATGCTGCACTGGAAGTTGTGGCCGAAATTGAGCAAACAGGGGCGAAAGCAGTCGCATTGCAGCTGAACGTCAGCGATGTTGCTAGCTTTGCTACTTTCACCCAACAGGTGAAAGAGGCACTGAATCAGGTCTGGGGTCGCGAGACGTTTGATTATTTAGTGAACAATGCTGGCATTGGGCTCTACGCCTCCTTTGCCGAGACGTCAGAGGCGTTATTTGATGAGCTGATGAATATTCACTTTAAGGGACCCTTCTTCCTGACCCAGGGGCTGCTGCCGCTGATAGCAGAGGGTGGGCGTATTCTGAACGTCTCGACCGGACTGGCGCGTTTTGCCCTGCCGGGTTACGCCGCTTACGCTTCAATGAAAGGGGCAATGGAAGTGCTGACCCGTTACCAGGCGAAAGAGCTGGGCGCGCGCGGTATTTCAGTCAACAGCATTGCACCGGGGGCGATTGAAACGGATTTCGGCGGCGGTCGCGTTCGCGATAATGACGATCTGAACAAGTATGTCGCCTCGCAGACTGCGCTGGGCCGCGCAGGCCTGCCGGATGACATTGGCGATGCGATTGCCGCACTGCTCAGCGATAACCTACGCTGGATGACCGCGCAGCGTATTGAAGTCTCGGGCGGTATGTTCCTGTAAGCCACCGGATAACGCCTTTGAGAATCAAAGGCGTTATTTACACATCGTGCCAAATAAAGTCCTATTCCGGACTAGCCACTTCCCATTCTCCCGAGAATAATCTAAATTCCACCAATTAATATTTCCTCATCGACAGCTATATCATCCAATTCTTAATTGGTATGTGATAACTTATTTGAATGCGTAATTGCAGTGAGAGGGTTGTAAACATTCATAATCGTGATGTTTAGATTGCCAGATATCTACGTAAAATGACCCAGGCCAAACGACGGGTTCTTATTTTATGCCGTGAGGATTACTCTTCACGCCATTAGAATTCGTTTTACATTTTTATGGGGAATCCATTATGCAGGTAGTGATGTTTGACAGGCAGTCAATATTTATTCATGGAATGAAAATAAGCTTACAGGAACATATTCCAGGAATTGATATTTCTGCTGTTAGTCAGGCCGATGACCTGTGGCGGCAGCTGTTACAGCACCCGGATGCGATACTGATTCTGGACGGTGGTCTGGATCACGACTTCTGCCAATGGTTGTTGCAGGAAAAACATCAGCAGTTTCCGGAGTCAAAAGGTATCATTATTGTGAATGATTATAACCGCACCTGGCTGAATGACATGCTGGCCTATAACGTACAGGCTATTATTCCACGAGATGCCAGCGTTGAGATATTCGTGCAGACAATCAAAGGTGTGATGCGGGGGCTTATTTGCCTGCCGGGCGACTGGCGTATGGATTATGAACATGATAAGCAGGGGTTGGATAATCTCAGCCAGCGTCAGCGTGAAATATTATTGTTGTTGGCAAACGGTGAGTCGAATAAAGAGATCAGCCGGGCGCTGGATATTAGCGCCGGAACGGTGAAGGCGCACCTTGAGTCGTTGTACCGCCGGCTTGGCGTTAAAAACCGCACACAGGCTGCCATGCTGCTAAATAATCGAAAATCTTCAGGTAATATCTGCCTGGAATAATTCTGCTTCAGCCTGGCGCTCTGTCGCCAGGCTGCTCTGCCGTTTCCCTTCCTGTTGCCAGCCTGCAATAGCGTCAGCAAACAGGCCTTGATTAATGCTATGCAGGATAGGGGATTGTTGTAACGCCTCGGGCCCAAGACTGAATGCCAGCGATAGCAGGGCATCGAACTGGCGCTGGCTGACTGGCACCCGTAAGCATTGATGGAGTAAATGCTGGTAATCTGCGACATCCTGCTGAAAGAGCATTTCAGCCTGGCAGAGAGTTATTGCGGTCTCGAAGCGCTCATGGCCGCGTATCAGATGCCCGTAGCCTATCACCCACAGTCCCCCTTCATCCTGGTATGGTTCGCGCGACAACCCTTGATAACGCTTAATAAACTCTAATCCCGGCTGGCTCGGCGTAGCGATATTCAACATCTTTTCCCCTCATTTAACAGAATGAAAAGTGTAAAAGAGCCGTTTTGACACCGCTATTAGCCAGATGTCTGTGAATGATTATATTCATGACTCAATAGGCTGAAGAGCCAGTCATTTTGCCACTCTCCTGCCAGGAAGTAGCTTTCTCGTAGCTCGCCTTCAAGCACAAATCCCATTTTTTCAAGCGTTCGCCGCGAGGCGATATTGCCCGCAGTGACCGTTGCCGTCAGGCGGCGTATGCCGCCGTGTTGAAAGGCGTAGTCACATACCGCACGAAGAGACTCGCTGCCATAACCTTTCCCCTGCGCTTCAGGGGCGAATAAAAAACCCACTTCCGCACAGTCGCTGTCCCGATGGATATAGCCCGTCACGCCCAGTGGCGTTTGCAGAGAGTCGCGCACCACCAGACATAACCAGTGTTCAGCGCCGGGTGACCAGGGACGCAGCCTGGTGTCAAAAGCGGCCCTGATATCCTCTTCGTGTCGGTTATCAGCCACATAGCGCATGACCTGTGGATGCTGCTGTAGCGATAAGAAAAAAGACCAGTCGCTTTCGACGATTGGGGTACAGACTAAACGTTCTGTGGTGAGCGCGATCATAATTTCACATTCTGAAGGGGGGCCGGGACTGCTAATTTGCCTGAATTGCTCTATGGTGTAACGACAAAAATAACAAATAAGTAACCTATTAATCCTAAGGCGAAAAACCTTGCTGTTGATTAAGGAATGGGAAAATGTCGACGTTATCGCGACAGGTTGGCCAGCAGTATGAGCATTGCCTGAGCGTGATACGTCAGGCTTCGCTAGAAATCCTCACGCTGCTAAAGCTGCGCGTGACGGAAGGTAAAGATCCCCGTTGGTTTCTGGAGCAGCTTGATCAAGCACGACTTAACCTCGGCGGCTGGGGAGCCGTGGCCAAGCGGCTTAATATAAACGACAGCCAGTTGAGTGAATTTATGCTCCAGTTGAGGCATCTCCAGCAGGGGATCCCCTCTTATGAGCATGGCCTCACGGCAACGGAAAATCAGCTGATTGCCGCCGAACGGTTTGTGGTGACGCTTGAGCAAATCAAGCAGCAGCAGCCGTTACTGATGTTTAATACCGGCTATGCTGGCGATGCCGAACAGCTACAGGAACAGGCCGAACGGCAGATTCGCACCATTCAGCTTACGCTGCGCGGGCTAGTGATGCAGGTCTGGCCGGATATTCCCCATCTCCACCAGTATCTTAGTGCCCAATTTGGTTCACACGATGTGATGCGCTGGCGTTCGCGCAGCCCGACGGAAAACGTCCTTGATGGCATGACGTTTAGCGAGCTGGCGCTGTTAATTGTGGATAAAAAGGCGTTCACGCGTTACTACTCTTCGCTTTTTAACCATTCTACCTCACTGACGTTTCTCGCCGAGCAGCGTCTGACGCTGCACACCTTTCTCGACGATGTGCGCCGGATGCGTAATACGTTGCTGGCACACCACCCGTTGACGGAAATGGAGTGCCAGCTATTAGATCTCTATACCGAGCAAATCACCACCCCGGTTCAACACGCCTACGAACAGGGGCGCACGCGGGTTAACCCTGCCAGCCTGATGGTGGCGGACGGCAGTGAAATTCAGCGCTACTGGACGCTCGCACGGGACTTTACCCATGCCTGGGGCGTTGATGGAAAACCGATTGCCGATAGTATTGAGCGTCTTTCGCATAAAGCGCGTGAACGCGCTGACACCCGCGAGCGGATTGCCGCAGCGGTACTGTGGGGGGCGGTTGCGGTATCGGTGTTAGGGATGGCGCTTGGCGGTATCAGTTTGCTGACTTCATCGCCGGAGCCGCGGCCCTACGTTGAACCTCCGCAGCCGGTTGTCGTGACCGAAGCCGAGAGTCCTTCGCCGACATCACCTCGTGAGATGCTGGCTCGTCGTGGGATCCTGTGGGATCGCAATGCGCTGCGTTCGGCCATTGATCGTAATGATACTGAAGTAACCACGCTGTTTTTACGCGCCGGCATGACCTGGCAGCTTGCGTGGACGGATGCGGCGATGGCGGCCCAGCATGAGGACGTGTTGAATCTGTTGCTGCGCTACCATTTGCAGATGGATGAACCTAAGCCCTGCCGGCGGTTTATCAACACGCTGACGCACGAGCTTTCACAGGGTGCGCAGCTTACCGCGATTCGTAAATCTTACCTTCAGTCTTTCTGCACCACGCCTGCGGTGGTGGCGCGTCAGCGTCTGGCTGTGGATAACGCCGAGCGGCGCAGTAAAGCGACGGGAGATGCCGATAGTAAAAAATGGTTGGCGATTCAGAAATCGGTGTACGACGTTATCCGCTGAGGACAGGCACGGTGCGGTTCTCTCCCCCATAAGGAGAGGGAACCGCACGATTGCAACTCAAAGCAGCCGGAAGTTCGCATCAGGCGTCATTTTTGCCGGAACCAGACTGTCTTTCACCATTTCCTTCAGGTCTATCTCAATAGCGTTGCATATCGCATTGAGCGGCAGGTCGTTATCTTCAGTACCGAAAGGGTCCTCGAGTTCGGTGGCGATAGCGTCGAGTGCCAGTAGTGCGTAGGTGGTGAAAATAGAAAACAGCAGCGTCATAAAGCCAAAATCATGAATCAGCAGCAGCGGATAGACGGCGCAAAAAATACCGACCGTCCGGTGAAGCAGCAATGAATAGGCGTAGGGAATTGGCGTATTGCTGATACGCTCGCAGCCCCCCTGAATAGTACTCATCTGATTCAAATAGTCATTGAAATTACGGTACACAAACTCGTTGGGCCGATGCAGATAAAGCCACTGCCCGATATTTTGCAGCAGGGCGTTGCAGGGCGTCGTGAGGTGTTGGTAGTCCAGCGCGCGTGAAACCGGTACTGGCCCATGACGCAGTTTGGCTTTTAAGGTTGCGCAGTAGGTGACAACCAGGTCCAGTATCACCATTTTCTCTTCCGGGCTGGCCTTGGTGGTATTGATCACTTCCCGCATGAGCGATCGGCTCGCGATGAGCAGATCCCCCCACAGTTTGCGCGCTTCCCAGTAGCGCAGCCACGCCGTATTGTTGCGAAACCCGATAAAGACCGATATTGAAATCGACACGCCGATAAAATAAAACGAACTCTCTTTTGCGATAATGCCGTGCAGGTGCATCAACGGCAGCAAAAATAGATACGCGATGTTCAGCATGATGAAAAAACAGAGCTGGGGGGAAATTTTTCTCATGATAGAGCCGCGCCATGAGAATAACTTACGCAACCAGGTTTGCTCCGGCCTGACGATCATGGGTTATGCCTTCTCTGGGGACAACGCTAAAATCGAGTCATAAACCATCTGTAGGCGCTCCAGGTAATGAGCAAATACGCGGGTTTTGTCATTAATGGAAATATGGCGGTCCAGATTACCCTGCATGTCGATGCAGGCAGACGGTAGCTCAATACGACCAAGCTCGGCGGATTCCGCTTCGAAGTGGATCTCTATTTCACCAAAAAGACGTGAACGAATAATATTGATGTAGACGCCATCGAACACGCACACGCAGAGACGGCCTTTTTCACTAGGCTGAATATAATGATGGTATAAACGTCCAGTGGTGGTGATTTGGGTGATAAGTTCCATGGAATAGAGATTCCAGTATTTATCCATTTTATTTTTCTGATTAAAAATCAGAAGCGATTTTTCTTCCGCAGAAATAGCGCTAGTGGTCATCTTATTTACTTATCGATATAGGTGGTTTAGGTATATGTAATGCGGCAACGCCACATTACATGGCATTATGGATAACGTCGTACTGGGTCACAAAATTGATATAGTCACGAAGTACCGCAGGGTTATGCGTTTTGCTCTGGTAAATCATCCAGAGATCTATCTTTTGTACTTCCCATTGCGGTAAGAGGGCGGTGAGCTGGCCGCTTTGCAAATAGGGTTTAACGATATATTTGGGCAAAATCGCGACACCGGTTCCCTGCAGCGTTTGCTGCAAGATATAGGTCAGATTATCGCTGGTATGGCGCAGCGGCATCGTCAATTCATAGGACTCATCGCGCTGGAAGAGCGTAATGCTTTTCCAGGTGCGGTGGATTATCAACTCGCAGGTTTTCAGCGCGTCAGGATGCTGAATATCGTGCAGTGATTTGTACTCTGGCGTGCAGACGATAAAACGGTTAAACGTCCCAAGAAAACGGCCAATGCAGGTATCATCGGATGGTTTACCGATGCGGTAGGCCACGTCAAACTCACTGCCCACTGAGCCGTAAAAGGAGTCGGCGGTTAACAGCTCAAGTTCGATATCCGAATGCGTCTGCAAAAACTGATGGTGTACCGCGGGAAGAATGCTCGCCATAAAACCCGGTGGCGCGATGATTTTCAGCTTTCCTCCGGTCTTGCTATGCAGCGCCTGGACCGTTTGGTCTCCGCGAACGCTGGCATCCACTATCTCATGGCAGTAGGCGAGGTAGCGCTCTCCGTCGGCCGTCAGCGATATTTTGCGCGTCGTGCGATTTAACAATCTGAGGTTGAGATACTCCTCAAGAGCGCTAATTCTCTGGCTGATGCGAGATTTTGTCATACCTAGTTCAGCGGCGGTTTTCGTAAATGAACCGTTTTCAACCAGCAGCGCAAAAAGCGCCATATCCTGAACGTGCTTGAGCATAACTTAACCTTAATGTATGACAGCGCGAAATTATACGGAGGGGTAATTGTCCTGTATATACCGGATTGTTTAATTCCTCACAACGAATTGTTTAATTATCCGCACTAACAAAATAACATACTTCCGATATGAACAACGTGGCAATAAGCGTAAATAATAAAGTAGCTGTTGAATGCCTCTTACTGGTTATAAATATAATCAATGATGATTATTTTTGCTGATTATTTTCCTCGCCGTGATAGCCGGGTTAAAAAACAGTACGAAAGGAAGTGAATAATAAATATATGTTTCTAAAGCGTAAATAAGGTAGGCCGGATAAGCGAAGCGCCATCCGGCTCGATGTTGCACCGTGCCGGATGGGTCTGTCTGCCTGGTTAGTTCAGCGTAATACGCGCGACGCTATCCGGCCCTTTGGTGGAGTTATCTTTGTTGAAGTCCTGCTTCAGCGTCACGTACAACGTGTTGCCATCATCAGAAAGCAGCAGGCTGTTCGGATGCGTACTGAAATCCCAGCTCTGCTTCACGGCATAGCTGGTGGCATCAAGACGCAGGACTTTTTTCGACTCGCGCTGGCTGATGAAGATCTCATTGCGTTTCGCGTCAAACTTAATACCCAGCGCATCGCCGTCAATACGTTTAATCACTTTGCCGGTGTGCTCATCAAAGACCAGCGTGGTTTTGGCCTTAGAATCATCGGTGACGAACAGGCGGCCGGTTTTTGGATCTTCCGCCATATTCAGTAGTAGATATTCCTTACCGTCGCCAGGCGTCCAGCGCTGCTCGATTTTGTAGCTTTGCGGGTTAATGACCAGCACTTCGCCGCCGCCGTTGGTCGCGTAAATGCGTTTGGTCACCGGAGAATAGATGATGCCGGTAACCCATTTACCTGCGTTATCGATACGCGCTTTCACGGTCATGGTTTTAGCATCAACCACCGAAATATAGCCCGGGTCGGCGACGCGGCCGATAAACAGCAGACCTTCGTGGAACAGCACCTCACGTGCGCCCGCAGGGTCACCGTCTTTGTCTTTGCCGTCGAGCATCAGACGTTGCATCACCTTGCCGCTTTGCGCGTCCACTTTTGAGACCCCGCCATCCAGCGAGTTGGTGACGTAGAACGTCTTGCCATCGCTATCGACCGCCATGCCAAAGTTTTTCAGATCGGTATGGGTGATGCCGGTGACGGCAAGCGAGGTAGGGTCTACGCGATAAATCACGCCGCCGTTCACATCTTTAAAGCTCTGCGCGCTGGCGACAAACAGTGATTTCTTGCCGGAGAACAGCGCCATTTCATACAGACCATCTCCCAGCGCATTTTGCGTGACGCCAGCAGCGGTTTTCAGCGCCGCGGCGCTCTCGGCAGGCTGCGCATTTTCAGCAAGGGCAGGCAGCGAGTGGAGGGTAAAAGCAGCGACGAGTGCGGCGCAGAGCGCCGTTTTGCGCGGGCTGAATAACGTTACCATTCGAAACTCCATCATTGGATAAGCGGTTCCCGGCAGAGGCTGTGCGGTGACGGGATAATGTAATAAGAATGAGAATCATAATTATTTATCACAAATGCGCAAATTCGCCGATCCTATTTTTCAGTGGTCACGCACCCACATCTGTGCAAATTGAGCGCAAGCGAAGCGGGGAATTATGTCAACACTTTGATAATAAACATGTATACATTTTCTTACATTTAACTGACAAAACAGACTGCTTCATTTAAAGCGAGTAATTATCATTGGCATTCTCATTTGTGGTCGTTATCGCTTTTTATGCAGCTCAAAAGCTTACGGAAAAGCGCGTCATTTCTTGGCGCTGCGAGCGGATAGACCTCACTCACAACAACAAGATCTAATGGGACCTAATATGTTTTTTAACGGCAGGGAAATCAGCGGGAAACCGCTCACCGTTTCGCTTCTTGCGCTAGCG
>PPYF01221062.1_pt1 | contig 11063 bp, 9 predicted proteins | sample 1559871 | NCBI WGS metagenome assembly PPYF01 (sample SAMN08240021, study PRJNA423297) | Human gut metagenome, whole genome shotgun sequencing project.
CATTTTTGACTTAATTTTTCTTTCAAACATGTTGCTTCTTCTTTTGACTGCTGCAAATATGTTTATGTCACAAATTCAAGCAATAATTCAGCACTTACTATTTATGTAAAAAATCATTTCAGAAATTGATATATTTTTTCTTTTCTCTGTTTACATATTGACGGCTAAAGTGTAAGAAAGATGCGATTTCACTATCTGACCACCCTAAAATCAAGTATTTTAAAATATCCCTTTGGTTTGAAGTCATTTTTAAGGTTATATTTTTCAGATCAAATGCTAATTCCACAGATGAATAATCCGCTCTATAGCTTTCTTGTAAATCACCTTCATTATCCATATATGCACATTCGTATTTTTCTTTTTTTAAGTTTCTCTTGCAAAGATGAGCAAATTTATATTTCACTGAATTGGTAATGAATTTCAAGCACTGATAATCGTCTTCACAAGTGGCGATTGTTTTTACTGCTTCTATAATTGCCAAATTCAATTCTTGAGTTGCGTCATCCCAATCTAGAAAGAATATTTTTTTTGCATATGATTTTACTAAAGGTTCCATTATGCAAAGTAAGCTTTGCATGTATTTTGAATCATTTTTTGCCTGTATAACCAAATCTTTATATCCCTGCATCATATACCCTTTTATTTTTTAAAGAGTATCTGGGCATAAAAATGTAAACTTATTTTTTGTTCAGAATCAAAGGTTTCTTATATCTATAAAAAAAGGAATATTGTATTTAAACAATATTCCCCAGACTGTAGACAAACTTGGTGTTGGGTGTTATACCCAGCACCAAGTTTGTCTACAGTCTGAGGCGCTGCATATGCAGTGCCTTTTCCGAGAAAATCTAATATTCACTGGGAGGGGTATCTTCAAAATCTTCGTTTTCCGATTCACTCACATCAGGTACATATTCGTCGGCCATTTTCTGCGCTTCCTCTAATGTACTGGAAGGTAAATATTCCTCCCCATCACTCGTAAGCATGATTACTATATTAACGTTATTCTGACTATAATACTCCAGGTCAACATTCAGTCCGGATCGTACAGCACTCCCATTAGCTATATTCAGGACGGCGTTTTCTATATTAAAAACCATATTATAATAATTTCCTGATTCGCCCACTTCTACTGTTATCGTATTTTCATCGGAATACAGAATATTACCAGTGATATATTGGGTATCATAAGTTTCTTCCTGTGCAGATTCCTGATCTGCGGGATCTCCCTGGCTTTGGTAAATTTCCGCTTCTGCGTTATTTCCAGACTGTTGATTCTGCACACTGTCTCCTGGATTTGCTGCCACAGCTGTGGGCGTTGGCTTCCTGGTAACAGCCGTAGTAAGATTTGGAATAAACTTTACAGCATCCTTACCACTTTCGCTTTCCGTTTGCGCGGATTCGTTGCTTCCTGACAATTCACATCCTGTCAGGGTCACCGTGATACCTGTCAATATCACAAAAAACACTTTCAGAATCTTTTTTCTCATTTTTTTATCCTTTCTTTTTTACTGGTAGTGTCAAATTACTACCTGATTTTTATTGTTTAAACCTTGATTTTATGGGAGTTCGCAATAAAAAGAGCAATGACCTCTTTTTTGGTATAATGCAATCACCACAAGCAACACTACCAAAGGAGACATTGCTCATGGACATTATACTCTATTTACTTCAATTCATTCAATACCAACATAAACAAATTTGCTGGCTTATTAACCTTATCTGTAGATATATCCCTCTTAAGCAGTGGGCTTTCGATGATTCCCATTCTCCAAAGTACCAGAAGTTTAAGATTGATGAACTTCCCAAAGTCATATCCTATCAGCAGGACTGGAACTGGAAAGACCTTATCTCTTACTACCAGCAACGCTACCACAAGACCATTCGCCCTATATTTCGTCGAGTTGAGTGCGATATACCCAAACACTGCACTTGCCCTGCCTGTGATGTGCCTGTGGACTATCTGATGTGGAACGATGGCAGGAAGAAAAGTCAGGTTCTATGCAAGGTCTGCCAAACGCTTTTTTCTCCAACCAAAGATAATCGTTTTTCCAAAAACACCGTCTTGAGATGTCCTCATTGCAACCACAGCCTGGTGCATAAGAAAGACCGTAAACACTTTATCATCCACAAATGTGTGAATCCCAAATGCCCTTACTATCTCCACAACTTGAAGAAAGTGGATAAGAAACATCTGGACGAAGACTATGGCAAAAACAAATACAAACTCCACTATATCTACCATGAATTTACGATAGATTTCTTTAAACTGGACTTAAACTCCCTGACGAAGAACGCTTCTTCCCTAAAATTCACCAAGTTTGATTCCAACACCATGTCCTTATGCCTAACTCTTCACGTAAATCTTGGTCTATCTCTTAGAAAAACGAAACAGGCTCTCAAAGATCTGTACAACATCGATATCTCACACCAGAGCATTGCTAACTACTGCAAATCCGCCGCTATGTGTATCAAACCCTTTGTTGTCAACTATGACTACGGAACTGGCAAGGTATTTACTGCTGATGAAACCTACATCAAAATCCGTGGTGTAAAAGCTTATATCTGGTTCATCATGGATGCTTCCAAACGTTCCATCATTGGCAATCAAGTCTCTGATAACCGCGGCGTTGGTCCCTGCATTCTAGCCATGCGAATGGCTTTCCGGCACTTGAAAAAGCTTCCTGAAAACTTCCACTTTATTGCAGATGGTTACAGCGCCTATCCATTAGCTGCACAACAGTTTTTCCGTGAGTTCGGTGATAAGTTTAAGTTTGATATCACTCAAGTAATTGGACTTACCAACGACGATGAAGTATCAAGAGTATTCCGACCATACAAACAGATGATCGAAAGATTAAACCGTACATACAAGGTTTCTTACAGACCTACAAACGGCTTTGATAACATCGACGGTGCCAACTATGACCTGGCTCTATGGGTCGCCTACTACAACTTTCTCAGACCTCACAAGCACGCAGGATGCAAAGTTCTAAATAAAGTAGAGATGTTGGAAGGTGCAGAAAATATGCCAGGTAAATGGCAACTGTTGATTTTCCTTGGTCAGCAAACTATCTTAAATCTACAAAATCAGGCATCTGCATAACTGGAGCGGAACCGTTGTCAGGAGAACCGTGGAATACCGCAGCACCTGTGGTGCGAGGATATGCCGCGAAAGTCTCTTGACATAAGGTTCACGGATTATCCTATTTCAGCAGAAAAGGGGGCAACTGCGCCCTTTTCCTGCCTTCCGGCGAGGATGGGTTCGGGCAAAGCCCGAATCTGGGTCAAGGGACGAGTCCCTTGCGGGTACTTAGGGCAGCGCCCTAAGCCCTCGGAGAGCTTATTGTTATCAATATCTACAATTTTCAAGGTTCGTTTGAGCCTTATTTTTGGGCTCAGTTTTTTCATAAATCATTTGACACTATCACGTTTTTTAATTCTCCGTATCATACTACTACTTCACCAGAATATTTTCAGAAATTTTACAAACAAAAAGATGGACATAAGCAAGATTATACATGACAGAAGCACTCCTTGCATTGCCAATCAGATCCGGATTCGGGTATTCATCAACGATGGATACCAGGTTGTGTTTTGTATATCAGCTGTCACAAGGGATGATGACATGATCTTTGCTGTGAAATTCAGGCATAACCTGCCGGATCATGGAGGCTGCCAGTTCCAGTTTAGACTCTTTTTTCTGCCACATACGATAACCAAGAGGAACAGAAAAAATTTCAAAATAGATCAAAAAATATTGCTGAAGTCTACCTATCAGTGTTTTTTCGCTGTATAATGTTTTTGCCGTACAGGGTCACTTTCCTTTGTAATGTTTTATACCAAATTCATTATACATCAGGAAATCCTGTACGATATTTTTTTATAAAGAAGTTGTAAAGTGGTGTATCAATATCATAATTTTCTAAAATTGAAACTTTTTGCTCTTTGACAGGATATATAAGAATGTAAAGGTTAAAGTTTTGATGCAAGACGACGTATTCCGAGATTTTGAGAAAATTCCTCCTCTGGTAGAATTTTCTTTACAAAAAAGTCGAAACTCATGCTATACTTATAAAAAATGATCACAACACATAAAAGAGGTAATTTCTATGAAATACAGAGACGAAATTCATATCGCACTCATGGCACTTGTCTTTTCCTGTGCCATGTTTGCAGTCTATGCAGTTGTCCCAAAAGATGCTGCTGTTGCTGCCAGGGCAAAGGCTACCGTTAAAGAGGCGCCAGAGACAGCTGCAGAAGCAGAGGCTCTTCGTTCCAGCCAGGATGAAGATGCCGGATTTAACATCTATACAGAAGACAGCAACTATGACGATAGCTCCGATTCCTCCGATCAGGCTACTTATAATCCTGGAACTGATTATTCCGGTGACACCAGCGATGGTGACGTTGCAGATGAAGGCTCTTCCGATCAGGGCGGTTATGATTCTTCAGATCAGATCGATTATCCATCTGATGACGGATCTGAAGACACCTCAACTGATAACAGTTATGATGATTCCTCGCAGGATAGTGGGGATTCTTCTACCGATACCAGCGGCAGCGATACTTCTGACACCACAGACAGTGCCCCTTTTGATATTGCCACTGGAGACAGCAATTATTAAAAAGTAAAAAGAAAGGCAATGAGTACATGAACAAAATACTCAAAGCCTTTCTTTTTTATAGAATTTCTGTTTTTTATAATCAAAGTGATTCCATTTACTTACTCTGTGTTCCTGTAAATCTGCAATTTGCAAACAGTTCATTTACTGCACTCTCATATGCCACACATCTCTCGCTTTTTTTAATCTTTTTGGCATATTTCTTACTGTCCGCAAACATTGGTGCCAGATAAAACCAGATTTCTTTCATTTTGAAAAGAACATTTCTATCCCCGGACACTTCCTCACGGTATGTATGATACAGAAGATCGTGAAATCTACGGATATCCAACTGATCTGCTGCCTTTCCGCCCCTGATTTCACGGGCAAGTGAAGGATCTGCTAGAATACCTCTTCCCATCATAAAGCATTCTACATTCGGAAATTGAGCATGAATTCTTTTAAAATCATCTGCCGAAAAAATATCTCCATTATAACATACAGAGTTTTTGCTGATGGCAAGTGCCTCACCAAATATCTCCAGATTCGGAATATTTTTATAAAAATCCTTCTGTACTCTCGGATGAATGATCAGTTCTTCCATGGGAAAACAATTGTAAATTTCCATCAGCCTTGAAAATTCCTCTGCATTCTCCATCCCCAGACGAGTCTTCACCGAGATCTTCATATCTGTTTTGCTGAAAATCCTGTCCAGAAACTGTTCCAGTTCCTCCGGTCTGGCCAAAAATCCTGCTCCGCAGCCCTTTGTCACTACTGTTTTGGATGGACACCCAAGATTCAGATTCACTTCCTGATATCCATACTCTTTCAGTTGATTCGCTGTACGTAGAAAATCATCTGCATTTCGGGTCAATATCTGAGGGACTGCATACATCCCGGAATTATTTTCCGGAGAAATGTCTTTCTTTTCTCTCCCGCTGAAATTCAAGTTCTGTTTTGCTCTGATAAATGGAATAAAATATTTATCAAATCCATCAAAACACTGATACAGTGCTTTTCGATAAATATAACTGGTGATTCCTTCCAGCGGTGCAAGGTATAATTTCATGGATTATAAGTTACCAAGATCTACTTTATATTCGTCAGAACCTTCCTGATTTACTGTATAATATGCAGCTCTTCTTTCTGCATTGATATAAATACAGATATCACCTGTCAGTCCTTTTTCTGCAACATCTTTCTTAACTGCTTTCTCTACATCTTTCAGAGATACATTCGTTTCGAAAATTTCAAGAGATACTTCTTTTACTCTTGCACCAGCAGCTTTACGTACTGCTTTTGTTGCAGTCTTGGTTGCAGTTTTTACAGTTTTCTCTGCCTTCTGAACTGCTTCCGGAGCTTTGTTAACTACTTCTTTCACAACTTCTGCTGTTTTTTCAGCCGGTGCAGACTCCTCTACCTTTTTTGCTGCTGCTTTTACAGTTTCTTTTACTTTTGCTGCTGTCTCTGTGATTGCTTCTGTTGATTTAGCTGTTGTTTTTACACTCTTTTTTCTCATAATATTTTCCTCCTGTAAACAATTACAACTACTGTTTGTTGTACCGCTTCTTCGTAACAGTACCACAAAACCTTACAACCTGTCAAATTTATCCATTTTTACGGTTTCTCCGTTACCATATCCACAATCCGTCATGTCGATTATTCTTCCACCAGAGACCCCATATAATAGAATCCATGACATTCATCCAGGCTTACCTTTACATATTTTCCAAGAAGATCTGCTGTTCCCGGGAAATGTACAAGAAGATTATATTCTGTTCTTCCTGTAAATATTCCTTTTTCCCTGCTCTCTTCTTCTACCAGAACTTCCTGCACAGAACCTTCAAATCTGGAAGAACGAATACGTCCCTCCTGCTGTACCAGCGCAAGCAGGCGGTTAAAACGTTCCTTTGCAACATCCTGCGGTATCTGTTCCATTTCGGCAGCAGGTGTTCCGCTTCTTCTGGAATATAAAAATGTAAATGCCGTGTCATAGCCACATTTGGATACAACATCCAGAGTTTCTTCAAAATCCTCTTCTGTCTCTCCCGGGAACCCGACAATGATATCTGTTGTCAGAGAAATATCCGGAATCGCTGTACGGATCTTATCGACCAGATTCAGATATTTTTCTTTATCATAGCGTCTATTCATAGCTTTAAGGATACGGCTGCTTCCTGACTGCAATGGCAAATGCAGATGATGACAGATTTTTTTACTCTTTGCCATTGTTTCGATCAGTTCATCCGAAAGATCTTTCGGGTGTGAAGTCATAAAGCGAATACGCTTCAGACCTTCCACATCTTCCAGCATTTCCAGCAGCTGAGCAAATGTTACCGGATGTTCCAGTGTCTTTCCATAAGAGTTTACATTCTGTCCCAGAAGCATAACCTCAGATACTCCATCTGCAACCAGACGTTTTACTTCTTTTACGATTGCCTCCGGCTCACGGCTTCGCTCACGTCCACGCACATATGGGACAATGCAGTAACTGCAGAAATTATTGCATCCAAACATAATATTGACGCCTGATTTAAATGTATAATTTCTTTCTGTCGGAAGATCTTCCACAATCTGATCGGTTCCTTCCCAGATATCTACGATCTGCTGCTCAGACTGGAGCACCTCATAAAAAAGTTCCGCATATTTAAAAATATTATGTGTTCCAAATACCAGATTGACAAATGGATAGGATTTCTTAATCTTATCTACTACATGCTGTTCCTGCATCATACATCCAAAAAGAATGATCTTCATATCCGGATTGTGATCCTTCAGACTGTGCAGGTGTCCCAGTCTTCCGTATACCTTCAGGTTCGCGTTTTCACGAACAGTGCAGGTATTATAGATCACAACATCTGCTTCTTCATTGTCCTGTCTGTGATACCCGATCTCATCCATAATACCGGCCACTGCCTCTGACTGTTTTTCATTCATCTGACATCCAAATGTTGTCAGGCAGTATGTCAATGGACGTCCAAGAGTATTGGATTTCTGCGCCGTCAGTGCCTGTGCAAGCTCTATAAATGAACGCTGACGCAACGTTTCTTCTGCACTCGTATTCTGTCCTTTAGAGGATTCGTTTGTCATTTTGTATAACTCCTTTGTTTTATAAACATATTAATCACTACCAATTTCTTTTTTAAGCACTATTCTTTAATATACAGGAATTTTTTGTCCAACGCAAGCGTTATAATGCCGTCCGGGATACATTCTTGAAAAATCAGAGTGAAAAAAGATATTCCAGCGGTAATGTATGTATTTCCTCATATTCTGCCGGATCAGGAACCATCTCATTTCCTCTGCTTCTGCGTGGTATCTCAATTCTGAACGCTGGCTGTCTGCATATTTCTGCATAAAACTGTTCCGGAGAACCATACCCTCGTTTTCCTGTTGGTTCTACATCGTCCAGATGATATTTTGCTTTATCTGCATTCAGTCCTGCCTGTTTTTGCAAATGTCTTGCAAGGCGATAGCTTTTTTGATTTGCAGCAAATGACTGCGATTGTCTGAAATAAACAATTTGTCTCTCAGAGTAGCCAAATGACAAAAGTCCTCTTCCTGTATTTTCCTGAAAAACTTTTATAAGTGCTTTTGTTTCATTTTCACTCGCCGGCTGACTGTGAATTTGTTTTCTTCTGTAGTACTGTGTCGGGAAATTTTTTCGCAGATTTACCCCTCTGCTGTTACAGATAAATTCTTTGCATGGAATCTCCTGCATTCTCAGCATCTGTCGATAAATCGGATTCCGGATCGCATAGAAATCTTTCTCATAAATTTCATATCCATCCGGATTCAAAAGTGGAATAAAACAGATTTTCCAGTCTTCCAGTAATACCCGAAGATCGTACAGATTCTCCAATTTCCATCGGCATTCCCATGCTTTGACATATTCTTTCAGCATATGCATAAGATATACCGGCATACATTGATCCCGTCCACTTAAACCTGCAATACAGAAAATAGTCTCTGCACCTTTTCCAATCTGCACCATTGGAATCATCCTGTCATCATGGCTTTTGCCAATTACCCGAAACTGCGCGATTTCTGTATACCGCCCTGCTATTTCCCACATTTCGTAATAAATATTCTCATATGTACAGAATGTCTTGTCCGTATTGATCATCATCTTTCCCTCTGCATGTATAAATAAAAATCATTTTACGGGTTCCTGTACTATTATATGAAAAGAGACAGGCCAAAATGACCTGTCTCTCAAATCTTTTTGTATTTAATCAGAGTTAAATTACAGTTCTTCTTTTTTACGTTTGCGAACAACGATATATCCGCCTGCCAGTAAGGAGAGTGCTGCCAGTGCAGACATTGTTCCGATCGGTGATTCATCGGCTGTAGATACCGCAGATTTGGATTTGGAACCTGCATCTTTCTCAGATGCTGCAGCAGTTGCTGTCAGTTCTGCATCTACCTCATCACCGGAGCCGCCATTTCCACCATTAGCGCCACCATTATCCGGAATTGGTGTTCCAGAAAGTTCTGCAATATATGCATTCCACTCTTTATCACTGATTGAAGCCGCTGTGAAAGTAAGTGCCTTTCCGTTACTTCCCGTAATATATTTAATATCCTGTGGTGTAGCATCTTCCCATTCTTTTCCATTATAAACCTGTTTTTTCAGGAAAATATAAATGTTATAGCTTGCACCGTCTTTAATACCTTTACCAGAACCAATTCTCCAGGTTGTATTCTGCTGTTCTGTCGTTGGATTCTTCTTTGTACTCCAGTATACCGGATACCATCTCTCATCTCCCTGAACAGGACTGGTGTTATCCATACCCGCACCATTTACTGTAAATTCATAGAATTTACCTGGGAAGAACTTAAGTTCTCCATCCAGACCAGTAACAGTACTTTCACTGACCTTATATGTTTTTGCCGGTCTCGTAGTAGTGGTTGCAGCAGCTGCCGGACGTTTCTTCTTAAAACTGCTGCCATCTAATTTTACAACACTCATCTTTGCTTTTGCTCCGGAATCCGGTTTTGCACAAATTACCAGCCAGGAATCTTTTTCCGGAACTTTTACTGCTGTCACATCAAAGCTTCCACTTGTGGACATTACATTCGTAGCATCGTTTGCGACATACATGTTCTGGATTGTTTTAGTATCTGTTCCTGCATCTACAAAGAAATAATACCATTTACAAGGTCCATCTGTTGTCATCTGCAATGTTACTGTCGTATGGTCTTTCCATTTTAAAGTACCGCTCTTATATTTCAGTGTCAGCGGTGCCGGAGTTGGTGTCGGTGTAGCAGTTGCTTCTGCCGCCTTTTTCTGTAATGTAGCAGAAAGGCCATTCTCTGCTAATGTCAGTGTATAATCTGTAGTATCATATTTAATCTGACCAACTGCTGTATTAAAATCTGCTGCTGCAAAATTCTCCACACTCTTAACAGCAACCTGCTTGTCTGCCGCCTTCTCCTGTGTAAAGGAGATATCAGAATTTGTCATCGCACCTGAAACAACCAGTGCAGAAGTTCCTGCCAGATAGATATTCGCCGGCTGATTTTCTTTTACAACTACAGTTCCCTGTACTTTAATATCTGAATCACTGTATACAGCACCTTTTGCTCCGTTATTTCCTGTAATTGTGCCGCCTTTTAATACAATATTTCCGCCAACATTTGTGATTGCACCACCGTTCGCTGCTGAGTTATTTTCTTTCAGTGTTACGCCGGCATCCATTCCAAATGCAGCACCTGGACCAACAGAAACGATGGATCCCCCTACAGAATCACTTTCATCATCACTGATCTTACCGGAAACCGTAAAGGATGCTCCCTCAGCGCCTTCTTTCACATCAAACTGAAGTTCAGCATTCTCACCGGATACGTTGAACATGTTATCCCTAAAATTAGCATCTTTTCTTGTGATCGTTACAGCATCCTTCGCTCTGATGCACACTTTCTTATCAGCAAGTACGGTTACTGTATCGTCAAGAGCAATCTGTCCGGATATTTCAATCACTGTAGCGTCCTTTGCAGTCTCTGCATTATAGCCCGGAGCTGCATTGATTGCATGCTGGATTGTATCGAAATATCTTACTTTATCTTCAGCACCTTCTTCTGTAGACTTCAGTGTGATAGATATTGCTGTCGGCTTTGTTGACTCACCTTCTGCTAAAGTTGTTTCTTCTCCGGCTTCCGGTGCTTCTGTTGTCTCTGCCGCAGGTGTTTCCTGTACAGCCGGTGTCTCTTCTGTAGTCTGCTGTGTCTGCTCTGACGGTGCTGCTTCCTGAGCCGGTGCCTCTGTAGCCGCTGCCGCTTCCTGCGCCGGTGCCTGTTCTGCCGGTGCCTCTGTAGCTGCTGTAGTATCTGCCGGTGTTTCTTCTGCCGGTGCTTCTGTAGCTGCTGCAGTCTCTCCATCAACCGGATTTTCTTCTGATGTCTCCGCTGTAGCTACCACATCTCCTTCTGCAGCAAATACAGCCGCCGGTGCACTGCTTG
>PPYF01370942.1_pt1 | contig 11063 bp, 10 predicted proteins | sample 1559871 | NCBI WGS metagenome assembly PPYF01 (sample SAMN08240021, study PRJNA423297) | Human gut metagenome, whole genome shotgun sequencing project.
AGCCACTACGGGGCGACGCGTAACCCGCATGACCTCTCGCGGATCGCCGGCGGCTCCTCGGGCGGGTCGGCGGCGGCGGTTGCCGCCGGGCTGGTGAATTTCTCGCTGGGCAGCGATACCAACGGCTCCATTCGCGTCCCGGCCTCGCTGTGCGGGATCTTCGGCCTCAAGCCGACCTTTGGCCGGTTATCGCGCTCCGGCAGCCATCCTTTCGTCGCCAGCCTCGACCATATCGGTCCGTTTGCCCGCTGCGTCAGCGACCTTTCGGCAGTCTACGATGCGCTGCAGGGTCGCGATCCGGGCGATGGTTTTCAGGCCGACAAGGCCAGCGAGCGCACGGCGAATCTGCTGTCGCGCGGTCTCGAAGGCCTGCGCTGCGCCACCCTCGGCGGTTATTTTACGACATGGTGCGATAACGACGCCCGTGCGGCCGTCGCTCGCGTCGCCGGGGCGCTGGCGGCGCATGAGGCTGTGATTTTCCCGGAGGGGGAGCTGGCCCGCTCGGCGGCGTTTATTATCAGCGCCGCCGAGGGCGGAAATCAGTACCTGCCCGCGCTGCGTAGCCAGCCCGAACGTTTTGAGCCGAACTCCCGCGAGCGCCTGCTGGCGGGCGCGATGATCCCGTCGGCCTGGTATCTTCAGGCCCAGCGCTTCCGCCGCCACGCGCAGCAGGCGTTTAAAGCCCTGTTCGCCCATGCGGATGTGCTGATCGCCCCGGCCACGCCGTGCAGCGCGACGCTCATCGGCGCGCAGACCATGGAGATTAACGGCCATCCGCTGCCGATTCGCGCCAGCATGGGGATGCTGACCCAGCCCATCTCCTTCCTTGGCCTGCCGGTGGTCACCGTGCCGCTGCGTACGGCGAACGGTCAGCCGATTGGCCTGCAGCTGATTGCCGCGCCTTTTAATGAACAAGCCTGTCTGCGCGCGGCGCGGGCGCTGGAGGAGATGGGCATTACCGACGCCCGCCCGGTGGAGATAGCAGCATGATGACGCAAGAGCAGATTAATCGCCCGTTGGTTCTCGCCGAGGTGACGGCGGCGTTTTACCGCTATGAGGAAGCGCTGGTAAGCAACGATATCGCGGTACTGGATGAGCTGTTCTGGCACGATAAGCGCACGGTGCGGCTGGGGGCCGGGGAAAATCTCTACGGTATCGACGAAATCCGCGCCTTTCGCGCCGCCCGCCCGGCCGCCGGCCTGCAGCGCGCGCTGCGGCACACCACCATCACCACCTTCGGCGAGGATTACGCGGTGTGCAGCACCGAATTCACCCGCGAAGGCAGCGAACGCATTGGCCGACAGCAGCAAACCTGGGTGCGCTTCCCCTGCGGCTGGCGCATCGTCGCCGCCCACGTGAGTTTGATGAGTTAAGCCCCGCGCCTTTCCCGGTATCCCCCGGGTTGCGCTGCGCTTACCCGGGCTACGGATCCGCAGAGGGTGATGAACCCGTAGCCCGGGCAGGCGCCCGGCGCCGCCCCCGGGGACATAGCGCAGGATGGCGTCATTTCCCGGAGGCGATGCTGCGCATCTGTCCGGGCTACCGGATTGCGGCCGTTTGCAGAGCTGTAGCCCGGGTAAGCCGCTTGCGGCGCGACCCGGGGAACGCCTTTACCCCCGGAACGGATGAACGTCGCGCCAGTGGTCGGCAATCTGCTGACGAGTGCAGACCCAAACCTGGTCGTGCTGCTGCACATAATCAAGGAAACGCTGCAGCGCGCGGAAGCGGCCCGGGCGCCCCAGCAGGCGGCAGTGCATCCCGATGGACATCATCTTCGGCGCGCTGGCCCCCTCGGCGTACAGCACATCGAAGCTGTCTTTCAAATAGGTGTAAAACTGCTCGGCGGTATTGAACCCCTGGGCGGTGGCAAAGCGCATATCGTTGGCGTCGAGGGTATAAGGTACGATCAGGTGCGGCTTACGCGTCCCGTCGCCGCAGGCCACCTCGCTCCAGAACGGCAGATCGTCGCCATAATAGTCGCTGTCGTAATCAAAACCGCCGTGCTCCACTACCAACTGGCGGGTATGGGGGCTATCGCGCCCGGTATACCAGCCGGTGGGCGGTTTGCCAAACAGATCGGTTAACACCTGCACGGCTTTATGAAGATGCTCCCGCTCCTGCTCGATAGGCATATTCTGGTAGTGGATCCAGCGCCAGCCGTGGCTGACCACGTCATAGTTCGCCGACTTAATCGCCTCGACCACCTCGGGATGACGCGCCAGCGCCATGGCGACGCCAAACACGGTCAGCGGCAGTCCCCGCTGGCTGAACTCATTATGGATGCGCCAGAAACCGGCGCGGCTGCCGTACTCATACAGCGAATCCATCGACATATGCCGGTCAGGATAGCTGGCGGCGCCAATAATATCGGACAGAAACTGCTCAGAACCGGCATCGCCGTGCAGCACGTGGTTTTCCGAGCCCTCTTCGTAGTTCAGAACAAACTGCACGGCGATGCGCGCATTGTTCGGCCACCGCGCGTGCGGCGGCTGTCCGCCGTAGCCGCGCAGATCGCGCGGGTAATCGTCTGCCAAAAATGCCATCTGCTACCTCTTCATATTAAAAGGGATTTAATGCCTGAAATTTGCCGCTCAACGCCTTGGCTTCCGGAAACCCTAAATCGCCCTGCTTGCTGGTCGACAGGCCTAACGCCACCAGCGACTCAACCATTTTGACCGCCGCGCTGACGCCATCGATCACCGGCACGCGCAGCTCGCGGGTCAGCTCCTGGGCCAGCGTCGCCATCCCGCCGCAGCCCAGCACGATAGCCCCGCAGCCGTCCTCTTTTAGCGCCTGGATACAGCGCGCTCGTACTTTCTCCTGCGCCAGACCGCTGCCGTCCTCCAGCGCCAGCACCGGTAAATCAATGGCGTGCAGGGCGGCGCAGTGGTCATGAAAACCATACTGGTGCAGCAGATGACGGGCGATGATCAGGGTGCGCGGCAGCGTGGTCACGATGGAAAAACGGGTGGCCACCAGCGTCGCCATATGCATCGCCGCTTCGGCAATCCCCACCACCGGCCCCTGCGCCAGCTCGCGCGCCGCCAGCAGCCCGGGGTCGCCAAAACAGGCGATCACGTGCCCGTCTACCCCCTGTTGACGACCGGCTTTGATCTGCTCCAGCACGCCCACGGCGGCGATGGCTTCATCAAAGTGGCCCTCTATCGACGGCACGCCCTCGCGGGGGCAGACCGCCAGAATCTCGGTTCCCGGCGCGGCAGCCGCCCGCGCGGCGGCACCGATGGTTTCCGTCATAGCCAGGCTGGTGTTGGGGTTGATGACTTGTATACAAACAGCGGCCATTACGGCTCCTTATAGCCGGCAAACAGCCGGGCAAAATCGGGCAGAGTCACGCCAGAGCGCTCAAAACAGAGGCTGGCGACAATATGTTCAAAATGGTGGCTTAAGGCGTCACTCAGGGGCTGGAGCGCCTTGTCGCGCAGCAGCTGGACAAGCTGTTCGTGATCGTCGCAGCGGCAGCCCTGACGCCACGGCGATCCCCACGCCGCGATAACCAAGGATGAACGCTGGCTCAGGCGGGTCACCATCTCGGTGAGCACCTGATTGCCGGAGATCGCCTGCAGCTGGATATGAAAATCGGCCGAATAGCGGATCGCCGCCGGGCCGTCATAGCGTTCATGCGCCTGTTGCTCCTGACGGATAATGGCCTCCAGCGCCGCCAGGTGCGGCGGCTGGCAGCGGGTCAGCACATCCGGCAGGTTGGCCACCTCCAGCAGCGCGCGGGTACGGAAGATCGCCTGCGCCTCTTCGACCGTTGGGCTGGCGACCTGTGCACCACGTTTGGGCGTCAGGGCGACCATTTGCACAGTCGCGAGTCGTTGCAGCACTTTTCTGATCCCGGTGCGGCTTACGCCAAACACCTCCGCCAGCGCCTCCTCCGGCAGTTTGCTCCCCGGCGGCAGCTGATGCTCGACGATCGCGGTCATCAGCGCCTGATAGATGGATTCGTCTTTATCCTGCAGCTCTGGCGCGGCCTGCAGACGATGTTGGTTGCTCATTAACCACTCCGACTTTCACTTTTTGATATCGAATCGTATACATAAAATTTAATTCTTGCATACAAAATTAACTGTTTTGGCCTGATTCCTGCAACAGCCTCGGCAATCCATTTAAACGGGTGTTCACTTACAGGAGCAGGTTTCATGCCAAATCAACAAAATACGCATCAGGTTAAGGCCGCTGATCCCCACGCTGGATACAGCCCACGGCTTTGCAATGAGGATCTGGCGCCGACGCGCGACCAGAACTGGAGCTGGTACAACATCTTTTCTTTCTGGATGTCGGACGTGCATAGCATGGGAGGCTACGTGGTGGCGGCGAGCTTCTTTACCCTTGGTCTTGCGAGCTGGCAGGTGCTGCTGTGCCTGCTGGTGGGGATTTGCATCGTTCAGCTGTGCGCCAACCTGGTGGCGAAGCCCAGCCAGATGGCGGGGGTGCCCTACGCGGTCATTTGCCGTCAGGCGTTTGGCGTCTTTGGGGCCAATATTCCGGCGGTGATCCGCGGGCTTATCGCCTTCGCGTGGTACGGCATTCAGACCTATCTCGCCGCCAACGCGCTGATGCTGGTGCTGCTGAAGTTCTGGCCCTCGCTGTCGACGCTCACCGCTTCCAGCTTCCTTGGCCTGTCGCATCTGGGCTGGCTCTGCTTCGCCACCATGTGGCTGCTGCAGGCGATGGTGTTCTGGCACGGGATGAACGCCATCAAGCGCTTTATCGATATCGCCGGCCCGGCGGTCTACGTGGTGATGCTGGCGCTGGCGGGATGGATTGTATACAAAACCGGTTTTGACGGGATCTCCTTTACCCTCGCCAGCAAATCGCTGAGCGCCGGGGAGCAGACCTGGCAGATGATCACCGCCACCGCGCTGGTGGTCTCCTACTTCTCCGGCCCGCTGCTCAACTTTGGCGATTTCTCGCGCTACGGCAAAAGCATGGGTGAGATCCGCCGCGGCAACCGCTGGGGCCTGCCGTTTAACTTCCTGCTGTTCTCCATCGTGACCGTGGTGATTGTCTCCGGCACGCAGTCGCTGTTTGGCCGCATGATCACCGACCCGATTGAGACCGTGAGCCGCGTGGGTAACGACCTGGCGGTCGCCATTGGCCTGCTGACCATGATCACCGCCACCATCGGGATTAATATCGTGGCCAACTTTGTCTCCCCGGCGTTCGATTTCTCTAACTGCTCGCCGCAGAAAATCAGCTTCCGCACCGGCGGGATGATTGCCGCCGTGGGATCGATTTTGCTGACGCCGTGGAACCTGTTTAACTCGCCGGAGCTGATCCACTACACCCTCGACGTGCTGGGGGCGTTTATCGGCCCGCTGTTCGGTATCCTGATCGTGGACTTTTACATCATTAAGCGCGGCAAGGTTTCCGTTAACGACCTGTTCGACGACACGCCAAAAGGCCAGTACTGGTACCGCAACGGCTTTAACCCGAAAGCGATCGCCGCCCTGGTACCCTCCGTCGCGATTGGTCTGGTCATCAGCTTTATTCCGGCCCTGCACGAAGTGGCTAACTTTAGCTGGTTTATCGGCGTATTCCTGAGCGGCGCGGCCTACCGCTGGATCGCCCGCGACGAGCGCGTCGGCGCCACCGCCGGCTTCAGCGCCCTCGCCCAGAAAGAGTAACCCGGCTTTCCCGCCGCGGCGTCACGTCGCGGCGGCTCTCCGCCTGCGCAAACTGGCATTAATCTTGCTCAATCAACCTATCCTTTCGCTAACCCACAGGGCAGCTATGATGATGGACTACCATGCCGCAGTTCGCGGCGCATTTTTCGATATCGCCGGGGTTGCCGAGAGCGCCGACGATATCGCCCGCCAGGCGCGCTATCTCGAGGATGGCGTGCTGTTTCTTCGCGGCGGACGCATTCAGGCGCTGCTGCCGTGGCAGGAGGGCGAACGCTTTCTGCACCCGCAGAAGGGCTATCGCGACCTGCGCGGTAAGCTATTGCTGCCGGGGTTTGTCGATGCCCACGTCCACTATCCGCAAACCGAGATGATCGGCGCATTTGGCGAGCAGCTGCTGGAGTGGCTCACCACTTATACCTTTCCCGTGGAGAGCCAGTTTGCCGATGCCGACTACGCCGCGGAGATCGCGCAGTTTTTTGTCAACCAGCTGCTGAGCCACGGCACCACCACCGCACTGGTTTTTTGTACGCTGCATCCGCAATCGGTGGATGCCCTGTTTAACGAAGCGCTGCGCCTGAATATGCGCCTGCTCGCCGGCAAAGTGATGATGGATCGCCACGCGCCGGACTACCTGAGCGAAAGCGCGGAGCAGAGCTACCGGCAAACTCGCGAACTGATTGAACGCTGGCACCGGCGCGGCCGCCTCGGCTATGCCATTACGCCGCGCTTCGCGCCGACCTCAACGCCGGAGCTGCTGGCCGCGGTGCGGCAGCTGCGGGAAGAGTTTCCCGATACCTGGCTGCATACCCATTTGAGCGAAAACCTCAACGAAGTGGCCTGGGTAAAAAGCCTGTGGCCGGAGCATGAGCACTATCTTGACGTCTACCATCACTATCGGCTGACCGGCGAGCGCAGCGTGTTTGCCCACGGCATTCACCTGGCGGACGCCGAGTGGCAGTGCCTGCACGAGACCGGTTCAGCGCTGGCCTTCTGCCCGACGTCAAACCTGTTTCTCGGCAGCGGGCTGTTTCGTTTACCGGCCTGCTGGCAGAACAAAGTGCGCATGGGCATCGGTAGCGATGTTGGCGCGGGCACAACGTTCAGTATGCTGCGCACCCTCGGCGAGGCGTATAAGGTCAGCCAGCTGCAAAGCTATCGCCTGCGCGCCAGCGAAGCCTTCTACCATGCGACCCTTGGCGGCGCGCGCGCGCTGCGCCTTGACGAGAAGATTGGCAATTTCCAGCCCGGCAAAGAGGCCGATTTCGTGGTTATCGACCCGGCGGTCACGCCGCTGCAAAGGTTACGCAGCGGGCGCTGCAAAGATATCTATGAACAGCTGTTCGTGCTGATGACCCTGGGCGATGAACGTAATATCAGCGAGACGTGGGTAAACGGCGAGCGCGTGTGGGGGGATGCGGCTGCGCAGTAGTCCCTTTCCCGGAGGCGGCACGTTGTGCCTGTCCGGGCTACCAGACCACAGACAGCGCCGAACTCATAGCCCGGACAGGCGCGCAGCGCCGCCTCCGGGGAAATTTAGCTGCCGCGATAGGTAGACCAGCCGCCGGGGGAAATTAAAAACGGTAAATGATAGTGCTCGCCAGCCGCTTCGCGGATGACGAAATCAATCTGCGCGCTCAGGTAGAGCGTCTCGCGCCCGCTGGCGGCAAACCACTCGCCGATTTCCGCGCACAACCGGTAACGCCCCGGTGCCAGCGTCCCGGCGCCGAGTTCGCCAATGCGGCCGTTATCATCGGTGACGCCGCGGGCAACCAGCGCGCCTTCGCGCTCCAGCGCAATCTTTACGCCCTGCGCCGGCCGGCCGGTGGAAATATCCAGAATATGGGTGCTTAAGGTACTCATTCGCCAATCGCTCCTTCCAGTCTTAATAGGGTGATTTCGCGCAGCTGCGCTAACGCGTCCTCGACTTCTGCGCGCTCGCTGTTTTGCAGGCGACGCGACAGCGCCGCCAGGATTTCATCCCCGCTGCGCCCTTTCGCGCGAATCAAAAAGACCCGGCCAAACCGCGCTTCGTAGCGGGCGTTGCCCTCTTTCAGCGCCTGCGCCAGCGCAGCATCGCGGTCATCAACGCTTCCCTGTTCCTGACGCGAGAGCGCCGCGTGCGCCTGAGACCCGGCGGGCTTTTCGCCGATACGCGGATGGGCGCTTAGCGCCTCGGTCAGCTCCGCTTCGCCCCACGCCGCCATCAGCCGCCGGGTGGCGCTGAGTAAATCAGCGCGGCTGCGCCAGGGCCGGCCGGCGGCCAGCGCCGCCGCCCAGCCGGAGACGGCCACGCAGGGTTCCAGCACGGCGACGGCATGTTCGCCGCTCAGCTGATTAAAGTGATTCAGCGCGATCATCGGTGCTCCTTGTGGCCGCCGCCGCGGCCGGTTTCTCTTCCGGAATAATCAGATTCAGGACAATCGCCACCAGCCCGCCGCTGGTCGCCGCGGAACCGAACAGGTTACCCACGATCGGCGGGAAGTGGGTCAGAAACGCCGGAACCGCTTCAATGCCGAGACCAAAACCGAAGGCCAGGCCAACGATCAGCATATCGCGGCGGGTCAGCGGTTTCTGGGTGATAATGCGGATCCCCGCCGCCACAACGCAGCCAAACATCACCATCGTCGCGCCGCCCAGCACCGGCGCCGGGATCTGGCGCAGTATCTCGCCGAACGGCGGAAACAGGCCCAGCAGAATCAAAATCACCCCGATGTAGCGGCCAACGTAGCGGCTGGCGACGCCGGTCATCTGAATCACGCCGTTGTTTTGCGCAAAGGTGGTATTGGGGAACGCGCACAGCATCGCCGCCACCATGCAGCTTATGCCATCGGCAAGAATGCCGCCTTTCAGCCGCGAACGAAAGACCTCGTCATCTATCGACTGCTGAGAGATCAGGCAATTGGCCGTCAGATCCCCCACCGCCTCAAGAATGCAGACCAGAGACACCAGCGCAATCGGCAGAAAAATCGCGCTGTTAAACTGAAAACCAAACGGGAACAGCTGCGGTAAGCGGAACCAGACATCGCCGACGCCTTTAAGCTGGAACGATCCGCTCAGCGCCGCCGCCGCGCAGCCAACGGCAATCCCCACCACCACCGAAGAGAGACGCAGCCAGCGGTTTTTCGCACAGCTCAGCAGGACGATGGTCCCCAGCGTGCCCGCGCCGAGGGCGATATTGCTCATGCTGGCAAACGCTTTAGCCTGCTCGCCGCCGCACCAGTTAATGACGCTGACTTTAATCAGGCTAATGCCGATCAGCGCAATTACGCTGCCGGTAATCACCGGAGTAAAAATGCGCTTCAGCGGTTCAATAAAGCGGCTGACGAGACAGGGCACCAGCGCGGCGACAACGTTGACGCCAAACAGCATGGCCATAATATCCTGCGGCGTGCCGCCCTGCCCTTTTACCCACATACCGCCGGCAATGGCGACGCCGAGGAACGCAAAGCTGGTCCCCTGCATACAGATCATGCCCGCGCCGATCCCCCACAGGCGGTTGGATTGCAGGAAGGTCCCGATGCCGGAAGCCAGCAGGGACATGCTGATCAAATAGGGCAGCCACTCCCCCAGCCCCAGCGCCGCGCCGATAATCAGCGGCGGCGTAATAATGCCTACCAGCCCGGCGAGTACGTGCTGTAAGGCGCTAAAAAAAGCCGGGAGCGGCGGGATCCGCTGCTCAAGACCGTACAGTAAGCCGCCGTTTTTTTCATCTGACATGGTCGTTTCATCCCGTTGCGAATAAGCGTGCGGGAACGGGTGCACAAAACAGGCCAAACTCGCTCACATTTGCGCAACATTTAATTTTATTCCGTTTTTTCAAGCAGATAAACCATCACTTTTGCCAGACCCCTGGCGTCTGACCTCGGCGCGACAATGAAACATTAGATTCTCCATTGCAAATTTAGAAATTATTGATTCATAAAAAGGCAATAAAACCCGCTCTGCGCACCAGCGTTGTGCAACCGCACGGTCGCGGGGAGCCCGAATCGGCGAAATCAGCGCCTGCGCCAAAGTGGTACGCAAATTGCTCAAGCCAATAACGACGTATGTAAAGGAGAAGCAAATGAAAGCATTAGTTATCGGCGGCGGAATCGGCGGCCTGAGCGCGGCGGTGGCATTAAAAAATGCCGGTATCCACTGCGAAGTCTTTGAAGCGGTGAAAGAAATCAAGCCGGTGGGCGCGGCCATCTCCATCTGGCCTAACGGCGTTAAGTGCATGAAGCATTTAGGCATGGGGGATATTATCGAGAGTTACGGCGGCCCCATGTATTTTCTGGCTTACAAGGATTATCTGCGCGGGGAGACTCTGACGCAGTTCAGCCTAGCGCCGCTGGTGGCGCGCACCGGCGGCCGTCCCTGTCCGGTTTCCCGCGCCGAGCTGCAGCGCGAGATGCTCGACTTCTGGGGGCGCGACGCCGTGCAGTTTGGTAAACGCGTCACCCGCTGCGAAGAAAACGCCGACGGGGTTCGCGTCTGGTTTACCGACGGGTCGATGGCTGAAGGCGATTTTCTGATCGCCGCCGACGGTAGCCATTCGGCGCTGCGCCCGTACGTGCTCGGCTATACCCCTGAGCGCCGCTACGCGGGCTACGTTAACTGGAACGGTCTGGTGGAAATTGATGAGGCGATTGCGCCGGGCAACCAGTGGACCACCTTCGTTGGCGAGGGGAAAAGGGTGTCGCTGATGCCGGTCTCCGATGGACGGTTTTACTTTTTCTTTGATGTTCCGCTCCCGGCGGGGCTGGCCGAGGATCGCAGCACCCTGCGCGCGGATCTCAGCCGCTACTTCAGCGGCTGGTCGCCGCAGGTGCAGAAGCTGATCGCCGCCCTCGATCCGCAGACCACTAACCGCATTGAAATCCATGATATCGAGCCGTTTGAACGGCTGGTTCGCGGCAAGGTGGCGCTGCTGGGCGATGCCGGGCACAGCACCACGCCGGATATCGGCCAGGGCGGCTGCGCGGCGCTGGAGGATGCGGTGGTGCTGGGGGATCTGTTCCGCCAGAGCCGCGATATCACCGAGGTATTGCGCCAGTACGAAGCGCAGCGCTGCGACCGGGTCCGCGACCTGGTGCTGAAGGCGCGTAAGCGCTGCGATGTGACCCATGGCAAAGATATGGCGCTGACGGAAGCCTGGTATCAGGAGCTGAAATCCGAAACCGGAGAGCGGATTATCAACGGTCTGTGCGAAACCATTCAGGGCGGCCCGCTGGGGTAAAGATGCTGGCATCAGCCCCCTTCCCGGCTCGCGGCGTAAACGCCTTAGCCGGGCTACCGGATCGCAGACGCCGGGGAGCCCGTAGCCCGGTCAGCTCGTAGCCCGGCTAAGCGCGGCGCGAGCCGGGAAGAAGCCACGCCGATGCATCACCCCGACACCATCCCGGAGGCGGCGCTGCGCGCCTGTCCGGGCTA
>PPYF01103500.1_pt1 | contig 11060 bp, 10 predicted proteins | sample 1559871 | NCBI WGS metagenome assembly PPYF01 (sample SAMN08240021, study PRJNA423297) | Human gut metagenome, whole genome shotgun sequencing project.
AAATATATATAGTTTCATCATAGCACAAAGAAACTTATAGTGTTACTGAGAGCATAGTAAACAGTAACGTTATAGTTTAAATTCCCACAGAAATTTGCCTGCAACAAAAAAACTGCTAGTAGACTATGTACTAACAGTTTTTTCAGTTACATTACCCACAGGAAAAATCTCATATCCTGAACTATATTCTCTTTCAGTTAAAGCGAATCTCATCCGCTAATTCCTTTGCTTCTTTTACCATAACCTGAATCTGATCAAATTCACCGTTTCTGATCATATCTCCCTTTACCATCCAGCTTCCGCCACAGCACAGAATCTTATCACAGGATAAATAGTCTTTCAAATTTCCTGTGTTAATCCCGCCTGTCGGCATAAACCGGATATTATGATATGGAGCTGCCATTGCTTTTATCATGGCAATTCCGCCTGCCTGTTCTGCCGGGAAAAATTTAACTATTTTTAACCCACGTTTTACAGCCTGTGCAACTTCTGAAGGAGAAATGCAGCCCGGAAATACCGGGATATTTTTTTCCAGACAGTAGTCCACAATTTCAGGATCAAATCCCGGGCTTACAATAAACTTCGCACCGGATTTCACTGCAAGATCCACCTGTTCTGTTGTCAAGACTGTTCCTGCTCCCACCAGCATATCCGGATATTTTTCTGACATCAGGCGGATACTTTCTGCCGCTGCATCTGTACGGAATGTTACTTCTGCACATGGAAGTCCTCCCTGAACCAGTGCCTCAGCTAAAGGAACTGCGTCTTCTTTGTTCTCCAGAACAACAACCGGCACGACTCCTAATTCTTCAAATTGTTCCCCTATTGTTTTCATGGCTATTCCCTTTCTGTCTTTTAATATTCTATCTTTTCGTATTCTACCTTTTAATATCAAAGTTCATCTGCATCACATGTCGGATCAGTGAAACATCATCCGTAATGTTTCCATCTCCGTGAAGTGTATGTTTGATCGCACTGCTGGCAACTCCGAAATTCACGATATCTTCCGGAGAAAACTCCTGCATAAGTGCATAAATGATTCCACTGACAAATGCATCTCCGCCGCCAACACGATCCAGAATATTAAATGTCAGTTTTCTGCTTTCATAAGTTTTTCCCTGATACCATAAGTACGCTTTCAGGCTGTTTTCACTACAGCTTGGAGAATATCGTACATGTCTGGCAATACATTTCAGATTCGGATATCTTTTAACAAATGCATTGAAGACTATCTCTTGCTGCTCTAAATCCGGCTGAAATGGGATATCATCTTTTACATCTCCTGCGCTGTGGTTATTTTCCTCTTTCCACAGATGATACGGTTCTATTCCCATCAGTACATCTACGTAAGGCAGACACGCTGTACAGAATCCTCTGGCTTCTTCCCAGCTCCATAATGTGCTGCGGAAATTTCCGTCAAAGCTGACTGTCATTCCATTTTTCTTCGCGGTTTTCAGACAGTCCATGATCATTTTTCGGTGTCTGAGTCCCAGTGCTGGTGTAATCCCGCTTAAATGCAACCAAGTATATCCATCCAGAAGTTTTTCCAGATTGATCTGTTCAAAGTCAAACTCATCAAACGCACTATGTTTCCTGTCGTAAATAACCTTGCTTGGACGGATTCCATATCCTGTCTCCAGATAATAGGTTCCCAGTCTGTGGCTCGGTGTTTCATCCGGTGTGCTGAAGATAACAGGTGTGCAGTCTACATCATTGCTTTTCAACATTCGCACTGCACTTTTTCCAAGACTGTTATCCGGCACAACCGTAAAATATGTGCTGTCTATCCCAAGATTCGCAAGAGATAAAGCTACGTTTGCTTCACTTCCTCCGTATCTTGCCTCAAAACAATCTGCTGTCCGGATTTTCTCACAGTCAGGAGGTGTCAGGCGCAGCATGATTTCGCCCAGTGTTATAAATTTCTGTTTTTTATTTTCTTCCTGATACATAATCCATTCCTTTTCTATATCCTGTCTGATACTGTCAGACTGATATTTACAGTTTCACCGAACCAAGTAAGTCTTCTGCTTCAATTGTCAAAAACAACAGGCAATAAACAGGAACTTACTTATATCAAGAGAAACGTAAACTCCTCCCGATACACCGCGACACAGTTATTCGGTTATAAACAAATAGTAAATCGTAAGATTTTCCACTTAAATTAATATTCCAGATATGCACCTTTCATCGGGCTTGCAGCATGCTGGCTGAACAGTCTGAGAACTCCTCTTTTATACTTCGGCTCTCTTGGCTTCCAGTTTTTACGGCGTTCTTTCAGAATTTCATCAATTTCTTCCGCAGACTTTCTCTCTCCTGCGATTCCAATAATGTTCAACTTACGTTCCATAACATCAATCTCGATCAGATCGCCCTCTTCTACCAGTGCGATCGGACCTCCGTCTACAGCTTCAGGACTGCAGTGACCAATCACCGGACCTGTAGATGCACCTGAAAATCTTCCATCTGTGATCAGCGCGATACTTTTTCCCAATTCTTTATCACTGCTGATTGCCTCAGATGTATAAAACATTTCCGGCATTCCGCTTCCTTTTGGTCCCTCATAACGGATAAATACTGCATCGCCTTTCTGTACTTTATGTTTGAGAACTGCATCCAGACATTCTTCTTCACTGTCAAAAGGTCTTGCACGGAGAACAGATTTAAACATTTCCTTCGGGCAGGCAGTGTGCTTGATCACCGCGCCTTCCGGTGCAAGATTTCCTCTTAAAACTGCGATACTTCCATCTGTACCGATTGCTTTGTCATATGGATGGATAATATCTTCTTTTGAAATTTTAATTCCGTATCTCTGGTTAAATTCCTGCAGCCATTTATCACATTTTTCATAGAAGCCATTCTTTTTCAGATTATCCAGATTTTCTCCAAGAGTCTTTCCTGTTACAGTCATGACATCAAGATGCAGATGCTGTTTGATTTCTTCCATGATCGCCGGTACGCCACCTGCATAATAGAAGCATTCAGCAGGCCATCTTCCTGCCGGACGGACATCTAACAGGTACCTTGCATTTCTGTGAAGACGATCAAAGGTATCACCTGTAATCTCGATTCCAAATTCATGGGCGATTGCCGGGATATGCAGGAGACAGTTAGTACTTCCTGAAATTGCTGCATGAACCAGAATTGCATTTTCGAAACTTTCCATTGTCACGATATCGCTTGGACGCATATTCTCTGTCTGCGCTAATTTTACTGCCTGTCTTCCGGCTTCTCTTGCATATGCAAGAAGGTCAGGACTTGTTGCAGGCATCAGTGCGCTTCCCGGAAGAGCAAGACCTAATGCTTCTGCCATAATCTGCATGGTAGATGCAGTTCCGATAAAAGAACATGCTCCACAGCTTGGGCAGGCATTACATTTTGCCCAGTCCAGCTTCGCTTCATCGATTTCGCCTCGTTCATATTTTGCACTGTACATTCCAAGCTGCTCCAAAGTAAGCATTTCCGGTCCTGCATTCATGGTTCCGCCCGGAACTACAACTGCTGGAATATTCACTCTTGCCAGACCCATCAGATTTCCCGGCATTCCTTTATCACAGCTTGAAAGATATACGCCTGCATCAAACGGAGTGGCATTGGCATGGATCTCAATCATATTTGCGATCATTTCACGGCTTGCCAGACTGTAATTGATTCCGTCTGTTCCCTGGCTTTCGCCATCACAGATATCCGTGCAGAAATAACGGGCTCCGAATCCACCGGCTTCTACCACTCCTTTTCTCACTTCTTCTACTAAAATATTCAGATGCCCGCTTCCCGGATGGCTGTCTCCATAAGTACTTTCAACCATAACCTGCGGTTTTCCAAGATCTTCTTTTTTCCATCCGGTTCCGATTCTTAACGGATCTAATTCCGGAGCTAATTTACGCATTTCCTGACTTTTTAAATTCATGATCTACTTCCTCCTGATGTCAACAATCGCAAGGCCAGCCAGCAATGGAATGGAATAGCAGAATACTGATTTTCCGGTTTTTCTCGCAATACCAAATGCAACCGGGATCAGGATCAGAAGTCCGGATTCAAAGAATACTGGCATTCCTACCACCAGACCTATGATCAGTGCAGATGACATGATTGCAATAAAGGGCTGCACCTTAACCTTGATAATTAAAAACAGCAACACAGCAAATCCCAGAAGTGCACCTATAATCAGCCTTTCCGGGGAAGCAACAAAGTCACTTATAAAAATTCCTCCCGATGAATATGTGTTAGTTATTACTGTCCATATTTCTTATTATAAACAGTAATGATGTTGTTATATCTGGCGCCTTACTTGATCATGGATACACTATAACAACCGACTTTTCAGCTTTCAATACATATGACGTATATATAAATTTTTCTGCAAAACGACAAAAACAGACAGTGATATTGCTTTGTTCACTGCCTGTTTTTTGTTTATTTTTACTATATTCTTTTTTAAACGTTTTTACACTGTCCAATACATCAGACGTATTTAACATTTCCCTTTAATTGTGGAACTGCCATTTAATCAACGTTTTTTTTTCTGGATTTTTTTCTCTTTTCCAGAAGTTCCATGATTACCTGACGGTTATAAGTCAGGTGCATGCTCATCGCACATTTTGCCCCTACAGAATCCTTATGCTCAATGGAAGTAACAATTGCTCTATGCGTCTCCAGGGTCTCCTGCATCAGACTTCTGTATGTAATATTAGCAAATATCACAACAGACGTGTTAATTACAGGAATCAAACGCTCTACCACCATATTTCCACTGAGCTTCGCCAGATAGCTGTGAAATTCTATATCTTTCTGAATATGATTATGTCCCTGTTTATACAGCATCTCAACTTCATCACATAATTCCCGAAGTTTCGCAATCTGCTCTTTTGTTGCTTTTCTGCACGCCCATGTAACAATCTCCGGCTCAATCATTAGTCTGACATCGAAAAGGTCCAGTGCAAGTTGATAACGGTCTTTGATCTGGCCAAATCCAAGAACATCATTTTCTATATAAACAGTACTGATCACATAAGTTCCATCCCCACGCCTGACTTCCAGAATTCCACGGCTTACCAGGCTTTTTACGGCCTCCCGGACAGTACTTCTTCCTACTCCAAAAATATCAGCAAGTTCGAACTCATTTGGTATTTTCTCACCAATTGCAATCTGATTATCTAAGATGTACTTCATTAGCTGATCCTCGATTTGCTGACCAAGAGTCTTTTTTATTTGTACTTTTTTCTGACTCATTGTTTCCTCCTTATGAAAAAGAAGTATTCTGCTCCAGATATTTCTGCAAAGAAGATACATACAGTTTCCCCATATTACTGAGAATGGAATTCTTTCTTGTAATATAGCCAATCTCCATGTCGCTGTTCTGGTTCTGCTCATCGCCCTCGAACGGGATTGCCAGATAATCGCTTCCGTTTAATTCTTCGCAGATAATTCCTGAACACAGGGTATAGCCATTCAATCCCACCATCAGATTCAGCATTGTTGCGCGGTCTGAGGCTTTGACAGTTCTGGTATATTCATTCGTAGACAGAATCTCCTCTGCCAGATAAAAACTACTCTTATCACCTTGCTCAAATGACAGACACGGGTATTTTTCCAGTTGGCTGTAACTGATAGATTTCTCTTTTGCCAGCGGATGATTCTTCCATAAATACACATATGCCTGGCAGTCTATGAGATGATGGAATTCCAGATTCGCGGAATGAAGAAGTTTCAGCAGTGCCTTGCGATTGAAATCACTGAGATAAAGTACACCGACTTCACTCTTCATTGTGCTGACATCACTAATTACGTCTGCTGTCTTTGTCTCTCTGATGGCAAATTCATATTCCGACATGTCAAATTCCTGCGCCATATCTACGAATGCTTTCACTGCAAAAGAATAATGCTGGGTAGAAACACCGAACTTCTTCTTATAAGAACCACCCTCGCTGTATTTCTCAAGAACGCTCTCGTACTGTCCGTAAATCTGACGGGCGTACATCAGAAACTCTGTACCGTCATTGGTCAGCGTCACACCACGGCCGCTACGGTTGAATATAATGATTCCAAGCTCCTTCTCCAGCTCCTTCACTGCATTGGTCAGAGAAGGCTGGGAAATATACAACGCCTCCGCAGCTTTATTTAATGAACCAGTTTCGGAAATTGTGATGATGTAATTCATCTGTGTTAATGTCATATGGTTTCTCCCTTATATACCATTAATTTTTTTCTATAGCAATCCTCATAAATAATTCATCTGAGACAATTCTGCTAAATTGATTCCATTTTACCCATATAATTATTTTCCTATTTGTGACACTACCAGTGGCATAAATAGTTACTGCAATAATTTTACTATATCTTCTCAGGTTTCTCAACATTGCAATTTCTACAAAAGGGAAACATAAAATTACAATTTACTATGTGCCTCAAGTTTTTTGTTTTTATCAGTCTGTAAGAAACCGGCAATGATAAAAACTAACAATTGTATCCTAAACACATATAGGATACAATATCAATAGACAGCACAATTCCCTGAAGAATTCATATAATGGAGAAATTATCATGCAGATAAAAATAGATCACTCCCTTGCTACACAGATTGTCAATACTGTAAAAGACGTATGCGGCCAGGATATTAATTTTATTGATCAGTCCGGGATTATTTTTGCCAGCACTAATCCGGAAAGAGTTGGAACTTTCCACGAAATCGGGCAGAAAGCTGCAGCCACAGGAAATACTATCGAAGTATCTTCTGACAATAGCTTCTACGGCAGTCAGAAAGGGATTAATATGCCGGTTTACCATAACCAGTCTTTACTGGCTGTGATCGGTATTACCGGTGAACCAGATACCGTGAGAAAATATGCCCATCTGGCAGAACGCATCACCAATCTTCTAATCCGCGAACAGGAGCTGAATATGATCAGCCGTAATCAAAATGATAAACGTCAGTATATCATCGATTCTCTGATTCGTAATCAGAATCTCAATATGGAATATATCCAGAGTCTCCTGGCAGAGTTTTCTGTAGATGTTCGAACTTCCAAACGACTCATATTACTACAGATAAATGCAAGATATAATATGGCTAATTTTTCACTTCTGGAACAGAAAGTAACTCAGATGTTTTCCATTTTTCCTCTGAATTTATATGCCTTTCATTATCCAGATCAGTATCTGGCAGTTGCAGATTCTGAACTTTTTGACAGAAAATCCTTTATCCTAAGGCAGTTTGCCGCAGAACAGCAGAAGCTTCTGAAAATCGCAGTTGGAAAGAGCACTTCCATCTATCAGCTGGCAGAATCTTATTCTTCCGCTGTGACGGCTTTGAAAAGCATAACTAATCCTGACAAAAATTTTGTAATGTATGATAATCTCACGCTGGAACTCCTTCTCTCCGGATCAGGGAAACAAGAAAAAGAAGAGTTCCTCTCCCGGACTATTACAAATCTTACCGGAGAAGAACTCAAAATTATAACCACCTATTTTGATCAGGATATGTCTCTGCATAATACCTGTGAAAAGCTTTTTTTACACAAAAACACACTTCAATACAAACTCAATCATATCTACAGAAAAACCGGGCTGAATCCACGTAGATTTAAAGATGCCGTTCTTCTGTACCTGGCTGGGAAACTGTAGTATCAGGATTTGATATCTTTATATCAGGTACACAATTACCGCCACAATTGTACTCGTAAGACCAATACATGCCTCAAACGGAATCAATTTCATTCTTTCCTTAATATTCATTCCTACAGAACCACCTGTCGCGTGGAAAAAAGAACCATGCGGCAGAGAATCGATTACTGTTGCACCGGCATGAATCATAGCTCCTGCGGAAATAGCCGGAATTCCTGCATTTAACAGTGTTTGTGCAAAAGTCTGAGACGCAATGGTCGCACCGGCTGTAGTAGATGCAGTAGCTCCTGCCATCAGAATACCTGCAATCGGCGCAAGAATAAATGCCGGCATCTTCATCATTTCCAATAGAGAAATCACATCATACTGTAAAGCAGATGCTTTAATGATTCCTGCAATAGTTCCTGTTCCAATAAGAAGAATGGATACTCCTGCCACCTTACTAAGACCAAATTCTGCAAACTCACGGAATTGTACCAGGCTTCCACATGCAATTGCACACACCAAACCGCCAAGTGGAAGGGCGATCAATGGATCAATTACAATAGAAAATATCGGACGCAGTGCCAAAAGTATAATAACTGCCAACGGACCTGCAAATGCCTGAATAAAAGTTGGAAGTTTTTTATTGTCTGCATGTTTTTCCAAATCCTGATCACTAACCATCGTTCCTGCTTTTTTAGACAGTATTGTTGCAATAATTACAGTTACAATTAATGCACAAACTGCCGGAATAATATTTTTTATCATCAGAGATGTAAGATCAACCTGGAACGCCTCAGAAATAGCAATTGTATTTGGGTTTGGAGAAATAATATTTCCTGCTTTTCCTCCACCAATCATTGCCAAAAGAAGAGAAGCTTTATTATATCCTGCTTTTTTTCCAATCGCCAGTGCAATAGGTGCTACTGTAATAACTGAAATATCCACAAAAACGCCTACTGCACATATTACCATTGTTGCAGCCGCAACAGCAATAAGGGCTCGTTTCTCTCCCAATTTCTGTACAATTACTTCTGCAATTTTTTCCGCAGCTCCGGTTTTAATAAGAGTCCCCGCCAGAATACCGGAAGTCATAATTCTCAGTACAGAAGAAATCATACTCTGCGCTCCACTTACCATAGTATCGACAGTCAATATCAGATTTCCACTTCCGATTACTCCGCCAATAAGAGCTCCCAAAATCAGACTATAAGCGGGCTGAACTTTTTTTATGATCAGAATAATCGCAACTGCCATTCCAATCAGAGCACCTATGGTTGTAAAACTATAATCCATTCTTTATTTCCTCCTTATGTTCAGCAGACGAAATACCTGTTCTACCGTATCCGCCATGTTAGCCTTTGCATTTTCCGGTTTCATAGCATCTTCCAGAGTAGTTACTCCTCTTAAAATCGGGAAAAATGCATCAATTCCGTTCTGATTGCAGGCAATGGCCTCTTTTGTAACACTTCCTGCAAAAGCAGTCACAGGAATGTTATGCTTCTTTGCCAGACGTGCCACACCTACAGGTGCTTTTCCCATGGCAGTCTGACCATCCAGTCTGCCTTCTCCTGTAATCACAATGTCAGCATTTTCCATATATTTTTCCAGAGAAGTTTCTTCCAGCACAATCTTAATCCCAGACTCCAGAACTGCATTGGTAAAACTCAAAAATGCAAATCCCAGGCCTCCTGCTGCACCCGTACCAGCCTGGTTGGCATTGATCTTTGTGCATTTTTTCTCTGCAAGTGCGGCATATTTTTCCATCCATTTATCCATCTGCATAATCATAGAGGGAGTTGCCCCTTTCTGCGGTCCGAATACTGCACTGCATCCTTCCTCTCCACAGAGAATATTTGTTACATCACAGGCAACACGAAATTCACATTCTGCCAGTTCAGGCAGTACATATGTATCGGTAATCTCCTCCAGTACCTCCAGTCCTCTGGCACCAAAAGGAACCTGTTTCCTTTCTTTATCAAGAAAACCATATCCCAATGCCTGAAGCATTCCAATTCCACCATCATTGGTAGCACTTCCTCCAATTCCTACAATAAACCGGCGGCAGCCTTTGGAAATAGCATCTTTAATCACTTCTCCTACACCATAAGTTGTAGTATAAAGTGGATTTCGTTTTTCATCAGGAACAAGTGTAATACCTGCCGCACCTGACATTTCAATCACAGCGGTATGACTGCTTTCAATGATTCCATATTCACAATTCACCGGCGTTCCAAGCGGACCTGTAACCATCACATTCTGTATGATACCATTCATACCACTCACCAGTGCTTCCACTGTGCCTTCCCCGCCATCAGCCAGTGGTCTTACTATAATTTCTGCATCCTGACCATGAACTCTGCGGATTCCGTCAGCAGCAGCATATCCTGCTTCCATGGAACTCAGACTTCCTTTTAGAGAATCAATTGCGATTACTGCTTTCATTTTTTTCTCCTTTGATTGTTTCTCTTTGTATTCATTTTTATACAATTTCAGCATACATTTAGTATAGCGGTTTAGAGATTAGATTGATATATTACATGTAACATATTTATATATATTCTATGTGTTTTATTGTTATACATACCATTTACAATTATGTGGTAATCCGACGTATTACAGGAACATTATGGAGTAATTTTTATGAATGATATACAGCAGTTGGGCTTTCTGTTTCATTCATTTAAGACGGATGATACATATTATGCTCTTTCTCCAGTTCTTTATAAAGCTGCATACAGTTCCAGTTCTGATTATGCTCCGTCAGAACCGCCTTGTAATCCACAGGTGTACCTGCTTTCCGCAAGGTATAGAGCACCTGGTCAAACAGATTCCCCGTGATTCCTGCAAGGATCAGCATTTCCTTCTCCATCTGCTCCTGAGGGATCAGCGCTGATGGAATCTGCACCTGAGAAACCTCTTTCACTCCTGCCAGATATCCGATTGGCTGACTATAGTCCTGAGTTTCTACAGTTTTTAAACGTATCTTAAAAGGCAGCAATGCCATCTTTAACTTGCGAAGCTTCTGCTGATCCTGAAAATTTATTAATAAAATAGTTGGTTTCATATAAACACTCCTTCTGATACAAGTAAATCCCCACCCACTACTTATTGCTCTTTACAATTGAAGCAAGGACTTCCTTGATTTGGTTAAATAATTACAACTATTATACCCTCTTCACCTGCACCTGACAATCATAATAGCCTGCATAGGACTTTTTATGTCACAGGAATATTACAAAATAATTTCCGGCAACGCAGAAAAACAGGCTTCGATATCTGTTTCATCGATGCCTGTTTTTCTGTGTTACAATTTGGAGCGGCATGGCTTTATCAATTACAAACTATTTCGCAGGATATTCCTTGAGCATTTCGGAAACACGTTACTGTTCACTCCGTTCACAGTAACGTAGCCAAAATTCATTCCAGATTGCCTGCGGCAATGGAATTTTGGCTTG
>PPYF01422036.1_pt1 | contig 11060 bp, 9 predicted proteins | sample 1559871 | NCBI WGS metagenome assembly PPYF01 (sample SAMN08240021, study PRJNA423297) | Human gut metagenome, whole genome shotgun sequencing project.
CCCAGCTGATCAATTGCCGAAAAAATGGCTATCAACGTAAGTGTCAGTAACAAGACAACCACAATTACAGACATGATTTCTTTATAGTTGTCTCTTTGCGTGATTTTGTTTTTCACTGTGGTCGCATGCATTTCAAATGTGTTTATTTAGCGGATAACGTTAAAAATCGTTAATCAGTATGATTAATATAACAGGCTGGATAAAAGAGGAAATAGGACTGGCACTTCAGTACTGAGCGGAGTTTCTTACAGCTGTAGGCAGAAGTTTATATCTTATAGTGTGTGGTTTAATTTAATCCATGTGAGCAAATCGCGCGATAATAGTCAATGAGGAATTCTTCTGCTGTGCGGATGACAGCAGAAGAAATGAGGAGGCGAATTAATTTGATGGTTCTAATTCAACCGGAATACTTTTATAGCCAGGAATGCCACTTAATGGATCGTGGTTATCAAGTGTTAGCATGTGATTCGATTCTGGAAAATAGGTCACCAGTGAGCGGTCAGCCATAGGGTAAATGACCACTTTTAATCTATCCATGCGGCGTGAGCTACGTTTACCGTCTGGCGTGAGTGCAATAAGATTAACTCTTTCGCCGTTTTTTACACGGCAAATTTTAGCTTGTTTAGCACTCATAAAGACCACATCTCGTTGACCGAATACCCCTCGATAGCGATCATCCATACCATAAATCGTCGTGTTGTACTGATCGTGACTGCGTACTGTCGCCATGACCAGCTTACTGTTAAACGCTGAAGAGGGATCTTCTAACAGCCCTTTACTGGTAATGAAATTAGCCTTACCTGACGACGTCATCCAGCGCCTTTCAGCTGCTGCGTTTATCAGGTGAAAACCACCAGGATGACGGATGCGCTGGTTATAGTCGGCAAACTCTGGCAGCACAGCTTCAATGTCATTGCGAATGCGATCATAATCTTCCACCAGATACTCCCAGGCTACCACGCTCTGGGGTAGTGCTGCTTGCGCGATTCCCGCGACCACTGCACACTCTGATTTCAGCATTACACCGGCGGGTTTTAACACACCACGCGAGGCATGAATCATCGACATTGAATCTTCAACGGTTACCGCCTGCGCACCGCTTTTTTGCATGTCAATCTCGCTACGTCCCAGAACCGGCAGAATATAGCTATGCCGTGCGGTCAGCAGATGAGAGCGGTTAAGCTTAGTGGCTACGTGTACCGCCAGATCTAATTGCGTTAACGGTACAGCGCTCGCTTCCCGATCTGGCATTGCCAGTGCAAAGTTGCCCCCCATGCAGATCAATGCTCGAGCTTGCCCCGTACATATAGCTTGCATGCTGGCGATTGCAGCATGTCCAGGTGCATGAGGTGGGGTGAAGCCATAGCGCTCACACAGGCGATCCAGAAACTCTGCAGACGGTTTCTCGGTGATACCGACGGTTCGGTCGCCCTGTACATTAGAGTGACCTCGTAGTGGGCAGATACCCGCACCAGGCTTGCCAATGTTACCTTTCATCAACAGCAGATTGACCAGTTGCTGTACGTTCTGGGTACCATGTTCGTGCTGAGTGATCCCCATTCCGTAACAGATAATGGTTCGTTCGGCAGCGGCATATGCATCAGCAAGTTCGGCGATTTGTGTCTGACTTAGTCCAGAAATACGTTCGATATCTTTCCACTCGGAATTGAGCACGTCACGGCGTAGCTCGTCAAAGCCGACGGTATGCGTTTGAATAAATTCGTCATCCAGCAATGAGGGCCGACCTGCGGCGCTTGCAGCATCATCGCGCTCAATTAACAGGCGCATCATCCCCTTGAGCAATGCCATATCGCCACCAATGCGCACGTTATAGTAGGCACTGGCCAACTGAGTCTCAGAGTTCGTCAGCATTTCAAACGGGTTTTGCGGTGCGGTAAATCGCTCCAGGCCACGTTCCTGTAGAGGATTGATGGCGATCATTTTCGCTCCCCGTTTCACTAAAGCGCGCAACGAAGTCAGCATGCGAGGGTGGTTTGTACCAGGGTTATGCCCAATGCAAATGACTAAATCGCATTTCTCAAAGTCTTCCAGCAACACGGTCCCTTTACCCACACCGATACTCGCTGCCAATCCCACACTGGTCGGTTCATGGCACATGTTGGAGCAGTCGGGAAAGTTATTGCTCCCGTATTCACGGGCAAAAAGCTGATAAAGAAAGGCAGCTTCATTGGAAGTGCGCCCCGAAGTATAGAATTCAACCTGATTGGGATCACTATAGCTTTGAAGGCGAGCGCCAATTTCGTCGAAAGCTTGTTGCCAGCTTAATGGCTTGTAACAGTCGCTGACGTCATCATATTTCAAAGGCTGAGTGAGACGTCCCGCAGCCTCAAGCTCGTGATCTCCCCAGGTAAGTAATGATTGAACCGTATTCTCAGCAAAGAAAGAGGCATTTACCTGCTTATCCGTGACTTCCCAGGCGATTGCTTTTGCGCCGTTTTCACAAATGTCGAATGACGCACTGTGCTTAGGATCTGGCCATGCACATCCCGGACAGTCAAAGCCCTCTGGCTTATTCATGTCAAACATGGCAATAACATCCTGGCGTATATCCATCTGCTTACGTACTGCATTCGCTACGGATTTAACAGCACCCCAACCACCGGCAGCTCCCTGGTAGGATTCAATTTTTTTCTTCATCTGCTTATCCTGTGTGGAAATGAATTATTAGGATTTGTAATAGCGATGATGCAAAGTATATACAAAGGATTTATCGTCAACATGAATATATAAGAGTAGGGGACTACTCTCTTACTATTTTTACTCTATTATCGTTAAATAATAGAGTAGTATAAATACGATAAGTTAAGCATCATCTCTCATAGGGTTTAAATTAACATGATTCTCAATATAAAAAATAAGACTCTGGCTTCAATTGTGCGCGGATTTTCTTACAAGTGTAGGATAATAGCCTTCACAAAATAATTATCCGCGCAATTTTCGTGAATGGAGCGCATAGACTAATGTCAAAATCACAATTATTCATAGATAAAAGTGACACCAATGACTGACTGGACGGCTCCGGCTGCAACCTTGTTTCCTGTTTGTCCATAGGTTGCGCTTAAACCCAGAGGTACTTTGCTTTTATTTACTGTCCCCAGGGAGACATTTTCTCCGGTTGCCAGTATTTTTCCATTACGTATCAGAGAGACACCCACGCCCGATGCTTTTGTTGCATCTGGTGCTGCGTTAGCAAACACTTGTCGGGCACTGTCAGTGGTGGCACCCGAAAGATAAAATGAGAGCTTTTGTTCGCTAGAGCAATATACACCAAGGGGTATTTCTGCGCTTCCAGGAAAGTCCGGGAGATTCACGGTGACATTACGACTATCAACGGTGCAACCGCCTGTTGGCATAACAACACTGTTATTTGAAATAATATTCCACGTAAAATTACGCGGATTTCCGCTTCCTAACGTGGCAATTTTATACATATGAATACGGGCAATAACTTCCCCTGCTTTTATGACAACTCCACCGGCCGCTCCGACTGGGGTAATATAGAGTTTTAACGGTAATGGCATCGGTGTCTTATCACCAATATCCAATACGTTGGTATTTGTCGTCAACGGGAAAGGGTAGGTCACATTATTCCAGTACAGTGATCCTTTATATGACTGTAGGGAGCCTGCGAAAGCTGAACCTTGTACCAGGTTTATATGATCAGTGTCGTACCAGCCGCCGTAATCATTCCAACAACTTATATGCTGAGACAAGTCTACAACCAGATTCTGGCCCGGTTGTATTACAGGATCGAGATTAACATAAACAGAGGTTGTACCTGCTCCAATACTTGACCCGCCATCGACATTACAACTGAAGGCAAAAACTTTGCCTGCCATTAATAGAAGATAAATACCGAACAGGACCTTTATACTGAATGTTTTACCCATGATATATCCTAAGGTTAAAAAATTGATTTAAAAAGGAGGAAAATAAAATCAAATTGATGTTATTGCCAGGTATAGATCACATTGATTAGCGCCTCGATCGTACCCTGGCTTGCGTTTCCATTCACCGTGATAGCTCTTGCCTTAAGTGGAAACTGTGCATTACGAGTGATCACATCAACAATAACCGTTTTGCTATCGCCATTTTTTAACGTCGCATCCTGGTCATCCCTTAGCTCTATCTGAATATTTTCGGCAGTACCTTCATTTTTGTAATAACCCGTATTGTCAGTTGAACCTGTCACGATTGCCGTCACTGCACTTGTTTCAATCGGACAATCGGTTAATGACAAAGTAATATTGTGCCAGCCAGATGCAGAACCAGGTTGTTGCAGATTGCGTGTATAAAGATCCCCGAGATTAACGTTAGCTTCTTTGGTTTGAATAGTGCATGGTTTAGCGACTACCCGACCATTAACAGTGATAGTGACATCGGCGGCCTGGAGAGTTGCTGTGAATAATGTGCAAAACGTAGCTAACAGGAACCTCTTGTGAAGTCTTTTCATATCTGACTCTGATTATTGAAATTCAAGGGTAAAGGTTGCCGAAGCGCTCACCAGTCCTGGATTGACGGACTTCTGAGTTGACTTCAAACGAGCGGAGTAAGGCAAAATATTGTTCTGTTCTGGTACCAATGGGATCCACTGCATCCCAGCATGAAGGTCATTCAATTTCACCGGACGCATATTTCCGTCCAGTATTTCTATACCCAAACCGGAGGCCGTATTGCTTCCTTCATCTAGTTTCAACAGAGTATTATTTTCTGCATCCTCAATACCGTTAAATGCAACCCGAACTCCCGTTGTCCCTTTGCTGCATTCACTTAATGTAATCTGAAAAGGGACGACTGGACTTGTGCTACCGGTCGTTGGAAATTGTCTGGCACTGTTTTTTTGGAGATCTACGGTAAAATTAAGCGAATCCGATGAGACTGTGCAGCCATAATCGAGGACGCGCCCGCTAATTTTAATAACACTATCTGCGGATAAAGCAGAATAGGTGGTTAACCCCAGACATAAACCGAGGAAAATAATGTTATTGTATTTCATAATCTATTGTTCCTTAGCGACAGATTGCTGTCTGCTGGTTCAGCAAGGTTCCAGGAGAGACTACAGGAAGCTTGTAATCGACAATACAGTTTGAGTTTTTATCTTTGCCCCATGAAACCTGTAATTTCCCTGACTGTGGAAGTCCAGTCAGATAAACCTGACCATTTTCCGCGACAATGCTGCCATTTTTATTCTCTCCGTGAGTGACAATTGCACCGAATGGAACGCTTTTATTACCGTACTTCAACGTCATTAATACTTTCCCGCCGATTTGTGCATTAAATGTTGCTCTGGCAATAGCACCGTGAGTTGGGATGACAGTGACTACGGTTTCATCCAGTTCAACATTATCTGCAAGGGAATTCGCGTTAAGAGCGACACGATTTTCTCTATATTCTGTCGCAAATGGTAATATGGCATAGCCACGCCAGTCGGTATGAATTCCGGTCTGGTTCTCTATTTTGACATTATCAGCGCCAGGAGCCTTAACCAGAACCATTGTGTCGCCCAGCGGCTGTCCAAAGGTGATGCCATCAGCATGAGCAATAATCCCACCACTCATTCCGTAATAAATCTGGCTGCTGTCACCACTCCGACTGTAACCGACATTCGTATTACCGTAAGCACCACGATAATTAAGAGAACTGTAACCACTGGTGCCAGACGATGTATTACCCCCTTGGGTGTTACCGACCTGAACACTATAATTCAGGTTATTATCCGGTAGCAGAGTGCCATAAACCCCTGATAGGTTGGTCATGCCGCCTTTCAAATCGTTTGACATACTGTAACTGGCGTTTGAATTATGAAATGCCGACTGACTGTCTGTACGCATCCAATGACTAAAGGGAACATTAAGCGTAAAAGCGAGTAAATGATCCCGATCGTTTTGCCATATATTATTGGAATAGCTGTAATTCAGCGAAGTCGTAATATCACCAAACGGCACATTTAATCCAAATGATATTTGCTGGTCGCTGCGTGACGTGTTCCAGTAACTTTGGCGACTGGCACTGAAAAATGTCGTACCATAATTTCCAAGCTGCTGAGAGATGCTTATTTGTTCCTGACCACGCTTACTGTAGAACAGATTAAAATAATCAATAAATAGTGTCTGCTCACTGGTGTCTCCGGTAGGAGGCTTGACGGTGTAACCACTCATTCGACTGTATGCACTGTCGGATAAGTTATAAAAACCTTGCGTAGAATAGCGATATCCTGCGACCTGGATATTGGTTCCCGTCTGGTAGAAGGATTTGCTGTAGACGGATTTAACCGATTGTCCGCTGTGACGGGTGTCATCTGCAAGTGTCGTATTGGCCTGCGTAATATCGAAAGAAAAGGCACCAAAAAGTCCTAAATCTTTACCAATACCAAGGTTGAAGGCCTGATAATCTTCTGCAATTTGCATTCCGCCATAAGGTGTCCAGTTTCCTTTCAGACCATGCATCAAGCTTGCTTGTACGAACTTGGGGGTGCTTTGCAGGTTATTTCCACTACGATATTCCCCCATGGCAAGTGCATAACGCGTATATCCAGCACGTTGGAGAACCGGAACAGACGAATAAGGAACATATAATGTCTGAATACTGCCGTCTGCCTCTTTTATGGTTACTTGCAGATTACCACCATTGGCCGCAGAGTTGATATCATCAATAGTAAAAGGGCCGGGTGGGACAGTAGTCTGATAAACATCGTATCCATTCTGTTTTACACTCACTTGTGCGGTGCCACGAGCAATACCATGAATCACCGGAGCGAAACCATGTTGGCTATCGGGCAACATCGCTTCTGTTGAATTTATTTTAAGGCCACGAAAGTTCACACTGTCAAAAATATCGCCATCGGTATAACTATCACCCACTGTTAACCGTGAGCGTAACGGAATAATGTCACGTTCAGCCGACGTATTGATATGCTGCCATTTATTGCTGTCAGATGAATTGCTACTCCCACTGTTATAACTCCACGTTGAGTTATCGCGCAGTCGCCAACTACCAATGTTGATGCCACTCTGTAAATTCAAATATGCATAGTTGGATTTTCCTGCATTATGGTTACTACGGTTATTAATAGAATTACCATTAAAACTATAGTTTAGTAGCCCTGCATTTATTCCTTCTTCCCACAGATCAGGAGAAACATAGCCGCGAGCCATTCTGCCGACATATATTTGCGGAACGGAGAGTGACAGATGTTGCTGACCAACATCAAACTCAGATGATGCATCAGCCAAACGATCCTGAAGTGGTGTGCATGCGCTGTTGTCCGGCACATGTTTATCTGCCGAATGTTCCTTGTTGTCTAATAATGCTGATTTTTTTATGCCAAGACTGACAAGAAGGTCTGTACTCAGGCATGGGATGAGATCTGCGTTATTATCATCTGCAATAAAAGTAATATCCCGACTAGCCATAAATTCGTCGTTCAAATAAATGTCGACCCGATATGTACCAGGTGGGGCCTCGCGTCCCTTAGTAAAGGCAGATAAATCGACAGATTCAGCAAGGTCATTGCTTAAAAACCGTGGATTAAAATAATACTCTGCGTCAACGGGAAAAACCGCAGTTGCTAAGCCAAGGGCAAAGGTAAGCCGTGCAAAGCGAGGCAGTATTAACACCTGATGCATACGATATGCCTTAAATGCGGCACGAAAGGCTGTCATTTTTAATCCCGATTGAGTTTATTATTAATTAGGTCACTGGCTTACTGCATGGTTGCCTTAATACGCGGAGTTAATGCACCGTAATCATTGATTGTCTGAAAACTGATATCCCCGGTTACAGCATGCGGGATATCCACCGATACTTCACCTTTTGGCGGCACCATGGTGTTTGGGAGATTGCTATTTCCTGCTTTCATATTTGTTACGGTAATGAAGTAGGGCGTTGGATTAATAAGAGTGAGTTTGCTACCGCTGCGACGAAACCGAAGCATTGCAGGCGCTTCTTCAGGTGCCATTGCCAGATGCGTGGGGCGATAAAACATTTTTATGCGGCTAATAATTGCCAGCTGTAATGTATTCTCATTCTTCTGGTCTTTTTCCATAGCAGGGATAGCTTTAACATTAACCCAGAACAGGCTTTCACGGTCGCCTGGTAACTGATGATTAGTGGCGTTGATTATCCGAAGCGTATTCTCTTTTTTACCTTGCATGGAAAAAAGCGGTGGGGTAATGACAAACTGGGTATCTTTCTGGTCACCCGCATTTTCTATCCATGACTGAATGAGATAGACACTGGCAGGATCATTATTCGTGACAGGCAATAAAACCTGTTTCTGGTTTGCCGGATAAATTACCCGCGTCGCACCAAGTGCGACAGCTGCGTTGGCAATGGTGCTATGGCAAGCAAAGAGCAATAAAAGTAACACTGTCGCCATAAAGGAAACAGAGTAGGGGGTACGCGTAGTTTGCATCTGATGCATTCTCCATGTGTTAAGAGGATAAGCGGGGAAACCGTTACATCAGACAATCGGTAAATATTGCTAATGCATTGGCGAGTCGCCGGTTTTCCAGACTTAATGCGTTTGTAATAAATGTTGGTTCTCTTTTGATAGGAAAACCTTGCTACCAAGTAAATATTTTAAATAACAGCAAGTTTAACTACTGTTGTTTATTGATCGTTTAGATATTATGTGATTTTTCATACCGCTCCAAAATACAAACCATTTTTCATTAATAATGAGATGAACATTGGTGAATTTCTCGGGTGTGCGTAGCCATGCCACACACACCCTGTTTCAATTTCAGATGACACATAGTCACCTTAAGAGTGAATTATAGATATTGAACTTTGAAGGTCGCATCAGCGTTTGCAGTACCAGCTACTGACTGCCCGAGAGCAATATAACGAGCCTGGAACGGCAGTATATTCGTGCCATCAATCAAGTCAGTTTTAGCGCTAAAAGTAGCACCATCAAGTACTAATACCTCCCCTGTACGGTCCAAAATTTGGATACCGACATTTTGGGCAGAGCCTGCCGCTGAACTCTGCAGCGCTAATGTATCGTCATTACTGGTGACAGTAGTACCCAGGAATGCAACAGCTGCATTACTGGAAACATTGGTATCACAATCATTCAGCTTGATATTGAAGCCAACGGCGGAGCTGAGGTCACCCGCTTTAGCCAGGCGAGAAGAACGAACCTGACCCAGCTCAACCGTTTGGTTCATTGATTCTGAATCAATCGCACAAGCGGCATTTACCACTTCACCTTTAAAATGAATTACACCGCCATTAACAGTGGTCGTTACTGATTCATCACCCTCGGCTGCGCTTACCGCAGCAGACGACATCGCCAACACAGAAACGACAATAATACCGACATGTTTGAGTTTCATAATTCTCCAAAATTTATATTTAAGTAGCTGAATAAAGAGAGTTAACAATTAAGTTATTCTGTTATTGCTTATAAAACAAGAATCATTCTTGATTGGATGTTGCCCTGAGAATATAGTTTCCATGGTTATTACATTTCACGAAGAATGATAATATCTTTAAATTACAAGGACACCTATTCACAACAAGTTTATTGCTGCACTTGTTGTAGAGAGTATTTGTAAAAACATTTTATGTCGCTAAATAACATGACGATTTCATTATGCATGTTATTTATAAACAGCGACTAAACAGAATATTATTGCGAACAAGGGAAGTGTCAGGAAAGGTCAAGAGGTACTAATAGTTTATATGGCTATAAACATTAGCTATGATTAATATTTGCCTGGTGAAACTAACACCAAATTGCTGTAACTCTCTTTGAATCATAAACTGAAGGATGATGCAGCACAGTTCCTCGTGGACTATCCTGGCTACTACATGACCAAACGCGGATATCATCCTCGAGCAGTCAACTCTGGCCATCTTTTTACTCAGCTATGAGGACCTGATCGTCGACTTTGCTATCTGCATGATGAATCTCCTCAGCAGCAGATGCAGTATTTACCGAAATGAATTCCATGAATAATGCAGTAATTAGTAGTGCTTTCATATCTGATACCTGTTTTAAACGATATATTTGAAAGTTGACGAATATCGGAAATAGCTTCCTCCTTCTTGATCTGTAAATATACAGTTCTAAGCTGTCATAAGACTGACTGTCATATGACAACGTTGTTAGATTTTTGAATTTTTCGAATACAGATTCAGGTCGTTAATAACGCACTCAGGTTCTTCAGTAAGGGGCATATTGTCTATATCGAAAACCCCATCATTTTTTTGTGGATTATCATTCCGCAGCTCTGCAAACAGAGGAGTGAGATCCTGCTGTGCTTCTCCTCGCTCTGCGACCAGTTCGAACGTTTTATTTTTTGCCGCATCGTTGCTCAGAGCTGTTACAAGAACCTGGGCGATTTGCTCCCGGGAGATAACACCATCTTCCGGCGTTCCCGCATGGCGTCTGTCCCCCTGAAGCATGACGATTCTGTGCTCATCATCATTGTTGTAATCAAACCCGCCAATACGTCCCTGACCATCAGAGCCGAGTGTAAAAATGATGGCATCAATATCTTTCGGTAAATCGGTAAGTGTTTCAGGTATTGAAACATCGCCATAGAAAATATCTGTTCCACGAGGGAGTAACTTGATTTTCCGCCGATTCCTGACCAGAGTCACGGGCTGATGGCCCATTGCAATAGCAGTATTCACAACATGAATACCAATACTTCCTGTTGCGCCAGCAACGAGTATTCTCATGATAAACCTTCTGATAATTCAGCCTTATTTTTGATACAGCCAGAATATCAATTATCATTATTGCCAGTAACGAGGCTAAAATGATTGTGTCTATGAACACCCTTCATGAATGCGCTTTGAAGGGAATGCTTCTACAAGGAAATCTATTCAACAACGTCTTAAGCAGGCTTCAGATGCACGAGCTCAGGAAGTCGCCGGTAGCGAAGTGCTTTACTCCGGTGATGCCAACCTGACTGATGAACAGATCGCTAAATTACCTTTTGCGTTATATCGCCAGGGCTACGAGTACTACTGGAAAACCCACGCACACCCAAACATATTCAGAAGCGTGAGGGATATAGTGCCAT
>PPYF01158466.1_pt1 | contig 11058 bp, 5 predicted proteins | sample 1559871 | NCBI WGS metagenome assembly PPYF01 (sample SAMN08240021, study PRJNA423297) | Human gut metagenome, whole genome shotgun sequencing project.
TCCATATTCTTGTCATAGTTGTCGGCCTCGATCAGGCAGTCGCATGTATATCCCAAAGTGGCGGGTTCTTCCTGGTAGGCGACAAAGAATTGCCCTTTTTCGCTCCATCCCTCTGTCCAGTCGAATGAATCGTCGCTGTTGCTCACCGATACCAGATATTTGGCATTGACCGTACCTCCGAACCATTCGAAGCCGTCGTCGGTACCTTTGTATGCTTCGAGGTATTCGAGGGTCGTACCGTTTCCTACACCATAGAAGGTGAAGCCGTTACACTCCTTTTCCGTAGTGAACTTGTATCCGGCGTATTCCAGGCGAATGTACTTCAGGATACCCGAGTTGTCCGCCGGATCGGAACCACCGTAAGCGGCATCTCCGACTTCCGATTTACCGGTCGATCCGATATTGATCGGGGCTTTGCCGCAAATGTGGATGCCACCCCACGCTCCCGGTTCTTTGGTATCGGCAGTCATGACAATCGGTGCGGAGGCAGTACCTACCGCTTCGATCTTGGCTCCCTGTTCCACGAGGATGTAGTCGATGGTGGCATCATCGCTTTTGGCGCTGATTGTCACACCTTCGCCGATCTTCAGGGTAGAACCGGCTTTGACGATATATTCTCCGTCGAGGGAGAAGTTGTAGCCTTTGGTCAGGATGACGGTTTTCGACCCGTCTACGCTTCCTTTCAGTGTTCCGTTGTTGGCGATCACCTCTTCGCTGTCGCCGTTTCCGCCGCCTTCGCCGCTGTTGTCGTCACTACAAGCTGCAAGTGAACACATTCCCATCAGGGCTGCTACGGCCCAAGAGTTGAGTTTTAGATAATTCGTTTTCATATTCATACTGTTTTAGGTTTATACTATCTGTTTGATTATTCATATAAATATTCTGTGTGACCCTGTGGCGAGCCTTAGAATCTGTACGAGACTCCTATTTCTGCACTGGTTCCCGGACGGAATGATTCTACTTCCACCTTTTGTCCCGTTGCCGGCAGCTCCTGTTTGAAGCGGATGGTACTGTTCAGCAAGTCTTTCATCTGCAGGCGCAGGCTCAGGTGTTTGTTGATGGCATAGCTTGCTATGAAGTCCATCGTGTGCAGAGTCTGTTGCTTGATGTTACCTGTTCCGTAGATACCTACTGTCTCGATGCGCGGGCCTTGCACATTGTAAACCAGTGCCAGTGTCAGGTCGCTTTCTCCTCTCAGTTGAGGAGTGTAGCTGAGATCTGCATTGATCAGGAACGGAGAGGCTCCTTGCAGAGCGCGTTCCGAGTCGGTATATACCCCGCCTTCGGGCAATACGACGTTTGTGTACATGTATGAACCGTTGGCTCCGATACGGAAGTTCTTGAACAGTTCTTTGCGGAATTCTATTTCCACTCCTGTGGCTATTCCGTCTTCGGCGTTGCGGAAAGAGCGGATCACTGTGCCGCCCGAAGATGCGTTTCGGAAAGAAATCATAGCGCAGGTCGATGTTATAATTATAAGCGTTTTTCAGTTCGTTGTTACCGCGGATATAGGCACTTCCGTAAGATTCCTGGTAGAGGAACGGAGCCATTTCGATAAATGAAGGGCGGGTGACAGTGCGTGATACGGAGAGGCGCAGGCTGTTGGTTTCGTTCAGGCTGTACTTCAGGTTCAGTGCCGGGAAGAAGTCGCCTTTGTCCAGGTTCGTTTTCTTCTCCTGTCCGCCGTCCGTCCAATAGCGTACCCATTGTTTGGCCTGCTCGTAGCGCAGTCCCACGTTGACCAGCAGAGATTCCATCGGGTAGTACTCTATTTCTGCAAACCCTGCCCACACATCCATTCCGGCGTAGTAGTTGTAACGGGGCTGTGCATCGATGTTGGCTTTTATCGTCCCGTTGGCTATGTTTTCCTGATTCAGATATCCGTTGGTATCATAAATGTTGGTGACGTCAGCGTTCAAAGCATTGATATCGTAGTAGAAGTTCACGCTTTCAAAGTCGCGTTTTTTGCTTTTGTAAGTACCTCCCACACGAATCAGGTTCGCATCTCCCCATTTGTACGAGGTGCGCAGATCTCCTACAATCTCTTTCTCTTGCAGTTCTCCGAAGTAGCGGTTGGTAGTCTGGTTGAGTTTAAAGAGGTTCAGCTTATCGCTGCATAGAACACGGTGAAGTTGATGTGGTCCGCCTGCCGGAACGAGTAGCCGATGTTGCCCAATCCGGCTATTTTCAGTGCGCTGGAATAACTGTCATAATTGAACTTGTCGAGGTGTGTGCCCTGAGCGGTCATAGTGGTCACGTAGGCGTCTTTCAAGATTTGGTTTTCGTTGCTGACACCTACCGAGGCAAGCACGCTCAGACGGTTTCCGTTGGGGAGTGTCCAGCTCTTGCCTCCTCCCAGGTTACCACCGAATTCGGGTAGTGAACGGTGCTTGCTGATAGCGAAGTTTGTGCCGAACGGGTCATTGTTGCGGGCGTAATCGCGGAACTCGCTTTTACCCATAGCCAGAATCCGGTCTTTATTCCTGAGGTTTCCCGTACTGAAGAGTCCGCCTTTCCGGTCGCTATAATAGAAATCTTTTCCGACAGTGTTGAAGCGTCCGCCCACGTTGAAGCCGATGGAGAAAAAGTCACTTCCCGTGTTCTCCTTGGTGCTGATGTCAATATGTGCGCCCGAATAGTCGGCAAAGGCTCCGGCGGCATATACTTTACTGACGGTGATGTTCTTTACGGTAGAGGCCGGGAAGAGGTCGAGCGGAATCAACTTGTTGTCCGGGTTGGGCGAGGCGATGGGCAAACCGTTCAGGGTGGTCGTGCTGTACCGGTCACCCAGTCCGCGTACTATCAGTTGTCCGGCGCTTGCAATGGAGATACCGGTTATTTTCTTGACTCCGTCCTGTACGTTCGATATACCTTTCAGGGTCATCTCTTTGGCTCCCATGTTTTCGATGGCAAGCGTTGCTTTCTGTCTCTCTTGCAGTAAAGCCTTTTCGCCTTCCAGGTTTTTCCGGGCCACTACGGTGACGGCGTCCAGCGTTTGCGCGTCTACTTCCAGTTCAAAGTTCAGTGTCGCATTGGCTTTCACTTTCACTTCATTCATCCGGAGTGTTTTATATCCTATATATTTCACTTCAATGGTATAGGTGCCGTTGCTTAGCGTCAGTGTGTAGTTACCTTCTACATCGGCTACGGTTCCGGTCGTGGTTCCGGCAATCTGTACGGTAGCTCCGGTCAGGGGTTCTTTGGTCTGTTTATCAATGATGGTTCCCTGGATGACCCCTGCTGTGATTCCTAAGGAAAATGTTGCGAGAAGAAGAGTGGAGAGAAGTCTCCCGATTTGTTGTTTCATGTCTTTTTATCTACGTTTTTCTGTCGGTGCAAAGTTGCACGATTCAGGTTACGGGGGTGATACATGCCCTATACGATTCGTTAACATCTGTGTTACATTCCTGTGTACCCTTTTTGCAGTGCTGCTCTCAGCGTCTGCTTGCCACAAATATTTAATCCATTCTCTTGGTGTGAATGGATAATTTCCTAAATTTGCGTACTAACAGCAAACAAACATATACTCCTGTAAACTACTTTTATGGATAACGATATTGAACGATTTCGGCAAATGGCGTCCATGGCGCAACTCGGATGGTGGGAAGCTGATTTCACAGCCGGGCATTATGTATGCTCAGAATACCTCTGCGATTTATTGGGACTTGAAGGAAATACCATATCTTTTACGGACTTCAGGAAACGGGTGCGTGAGGATTATCAGGAACAGATAGTCCGGGAGTTCAATGCTTCCATCCATAGGGAGTTTTATGAACAGACTTTCCCTATTCACTCCAAAGAGGGAATCGTGTGGTTGCACACCCGTTTGGGGGAGCGTGAAGAAATACCGGGCAGGGGAGTCGTTTCATTCGGTATCATGCAGCGGGTAGAAGCTCCCAATGATACTTCCGAGCGGGTTCTGGAGCGTGTCAACGACTTGCTGTACAGGCAGAACTCCATTTCCCATTCACTCTTACGCTTTCTCAAAGATGATAGTGTGGACCTCTGTATCATGGAGATATTGAAGGATATCCTCGATCTTTTTCATGGAGGACGCGTGTATATCTTTGAATATGATGAATATTACCGCTATCAGGACTGTACCTACGAGGTGGTGGCCGAAGGAGTGTTGCCGGAGATCGATAGCCTGCAACGTATCCCGACTGACAGTTTACCTTGGTGGAGGCAGCAGACCCTGTCGGGTAAACCGGTGATACTGGATTCATTGGACCAGCTTCCGAAACATGCAAAAGCGGAATATGCGATCCTAAGCCGCCAGAACATCAAGTCACTGATGATCACTCCGCTGATAGCCGGCGAACATGTATGGGGGTATATGGGGATCGATCTGGTGAAGAATTATCGCAACTGGAATAATGAAGACTTCCAATGGTTATCGTCTCTTGCCAATATCATCAGCATCTGTATCGAGCTGCGTAAAGCGAAAGACGAAGCTGTGCGCGAACGTTCTTTTTTGCGTAATCTGTTCCGCTTCATGCCGATGGGGTATATACGTATGACTATGGTCCGGGATGCTGCCGGACTACCTTGTGATTACCGGATAGCCGATGCCAATGATTTGAGTTCGGAACTCATAGGAATGTCTCTTTCCGATTACGTGGGATACCTTGCCAGCGAGTTGCATGCGGACTTTAAGGCCAAGGTGGATTATCTTCTCGATGTGATGGAGGGCAGTGTGCACAAAGAGACTGATGTCTACTTCCATCGCACCCAGCGCAGTTCCCATTGCATCGTGTATTCTCCGGAAAAGGACGAGGTGGTCGCTCTGTTTCTGGACTCTACCGAGACGATTCGTGCCCATAGGGCTTTAGATCGCAGTGAGAAGCTTTTCAAGAATATCTTTGCCAATATTCCCGCGGGAGTGGAGATTTACGATAAGGATGGCAATTTGCTCGACTTGAACAACTGGGATATGGAAACCTTTGGTGTAAAAGATAAAGCCGATGTAATGGGAGTCAACTTCTTTGAGAATCCGAATGTGCCTCTTGAAATCAGAGAACGGGTACGGAACGAAGACCTGGTCGATTTCAGACTGAACTACTCTTTTAATAAGGCTTCCGATTACTACCATTCCGATAAAAGTAATATAATCGAGCTGTATACAAAGGTCAGTAAACTCTTTGACAGCCAAGGGAACTTCAACGGCTATGTGCTGATCAACATCGATAATACGGAGCGTATCGATGCCATTAACCGTATCCGTGATTTTGAGAACTTCTTCCTTTTGATATCGGACTATGCAAAAGTAGGTTATGCCAAACTGAACCTGCTGAGTAAACGTGGCTATGCCATCAAACAGTGGTTTAAGAATATGGGTGAGACGGAGGATATTCCGCTTTCATCCGTTGTGGGCGTTTATGATAAGATGCATCCTGAAGACCGGCAGAAGGTCTTTGACTTTTACGAGAAGGTATTGGCGGGTGAAGAGAAGGACTTCCGTAGCGAAATGCGTATCCTGAAACCCGGCGCTACCAACGAGTGGAACTGGGTACGGATGAATGTGGTAGTGACCAAGTTTGAACCGGAGCATGGGGAGGTGGAGATTATCGGCATTAATTATGATATTACGGAACTGAAAGAGACGGAAGCCATGCTTATCGAGGCGAAAGAGAAAGCGGAAACCATGGACCGGCTGAAGAGCGCTTTCCTGGCGAATATGAGTCACGAGATACGTACACCACTCAATGCGATTGTCGGTTTCTCGGGCCTCTTGGTCGATACGGAAGACATGGAGGAACGCTGCGAATACATCAAGATCGTACAAGAGAATAATGACTTGCTGCTGCAGCTGATCTCGGACATCCTGGACTTATCGAAGATTGAGGCCGGTACGTTTGAGTTCACCTACGGGGAGACGGATGTGAATATGCTTTGTGAAGATATCGTTCGCAGCTCTCAGATAAAGGTTCCCCAGGGAGTTGAATTAGTATTCGATCCGCATCCTTCGGATTGCACTGTGATAAGTGACCGGAACCGGTTGCATTAGGTCATCTCCAATTTCGTGAACAATGCCCTGAAGTTTACCTCCTCGGGCAGCATCCATGTGGGATATGAAAAGAAGGAAGAGGGTGTGGAGTTTTATGTAAGCGACACGGGAATCGGAATCTCTAAAGAGCAACTGACGCATATCTTTGAACGCTTTGTGAAGCTGAACAGCTTTATTCACGGAACCGGGCTCGGACTCTCCATCTGTAAAAGTATTGTGGAGCAGCTGGGCGGCGTCATAGGAGTGGACTCGGAAGAAGGGAAAGGGTCCCGTTTCTGGTTCACCATTCCCTATATTAACAGCGAACAGTCAATCGTTAACGATTGATAGACGGTCCGGCTATAAACAACAAACGGTGAACAACACATACTATACTGTATGCCTGTTCACCGTTTGTTGTTTATAGCTGATCGTTTACCATTGATTTTACATTCCCATTCCGAATGAGAACTTGTCAATTCCCTGATAGATGCAACTTGCAATACCCAGAGCTATGATACCCAAAGTACAAAGTGCGAGACTCACTTTGGTGTAGTTATCACTGCGGAAAGTGGGGATCGGTTCTTCATTGGGATTGATATACATGGCCTTTACAATCAGCAAGTAGTAGTAAAGCGATACGACTGTATTGATCAGGGCAATGAATACCAATAGATGGAATCCGCTGTTGAATGCAGCCATGAAAATGAAGAACTTTGAGAAGAAACCCGCAAACGGAGGGATACCGGCCAGTGAGAACAGGGCAAGGGTCATGATAAAAGCCAGTTTGGGATTGGTCTTGTACAGTCCGTTATAGTCGTCTATCTCCACTTTGTTGCTACGTTGTTCCACAATTGAGATGACTGCAAATACGCCTAAGTTTGCTGCCAGATAAACCAGTACATAATAAACCAGGGCAGTCATTCCCATTTCACTGCCTCCGATGACACCCAGCATGATGTATCCCGCCTGGGAGATAGCGGAGAATGCCATGAAACGTTTCAGGTTCTGTTGGCGGATAGCAAAGAGGTTGGCAATGGTGATGGAAGCAATGGTTACCCAGAACAACACTTCCTGCCATTGTGCCACCATCGGTGCGAACACTTTCATCAGGATGGTCATCAGCACGAAAGCTGCCGATCCTTTGGAAATCACACTTAAATAAGAGGTTACGGCTGTAGGCGCTCCTTCGTATACGTCGGCTGTCCAGAGGTGGAAAGGAACCAATGAGATTTTGAATCCCATGCCGGCAAAGAAGAACACGAATGCCATAATCTGAAGCATATTGCCTGTGATGTGTCCGGGGAGGTCATTGAAATAGAGCGTACCGGACGTACCGTATATCATTGAAAGACCGAATAGCAGCAATGCACTTGAGAACAGTGCGGTCAGGATGTACTTGGCACCTGCTTCTGCGGAGTGATGACGATATTTATCGAATGCCACCAGTGCTGCCATCGGGATACTTGCCATTTCCAATCCGATGAAGAACATCAGGAAATGTCCCGCAGAAATCATAAAGTACATACCCAGCAGGGTAGAGAGTGTCAGTACATAGAACTCTCCCTGCTTGATGCGGGTGTCTTCGCGTTTCAACCATTCATGGGCCATCAGTAGCACGATGATGGTACCTACGTTGAGCACTGCCTTGATGATGGTTTGCATCGGTGTGTACTGATACATTCCGCCGAAAGCCTCTGCCGGAGCTCCGGGAAAGAGGTTGATTACGGTGTGGAGGGTCATCAGGATCACAGCCGGCAAGGTGAGCGACCTGACGTTCACCTTAGGAGTGGCACCTTTTTGGTCCGGACAGGTAAACAGGTCGACAACAAACAGGATGAGGATAACTGCTATCAGTGACAGCTCCTCTTTCATATATAGAAATTGTGAATAATCCATCTTCTTTTAGGGTATTAAGTGTGAAACAACGGGCAATACACTCTCGCCAATCATGTGGCTGACCCAGAAAGGAGCCATACCCAGTCCGGCGACACAAATGATGAGACAGATGACGGCAAAGCGCTCGTCCCAGGTTGCATCCGTCAGTGCCAGATGATGTTTGTTGGTACACGTTCCATATAGAATCTTACCTACCAGTCGGAGGATATAGACTGCCGTGATCACGATGGACGAGCAAGCGATGATGGTCAGTGTACGATGGAATACATCGAAGTTCTGGAATGAACCGACGAAGATAGTCATCTCGGCTACGAAGCCGCTAAGTCCCGGAAGACCCAGGTTGGCAAGTCCGGCAATCACATAGCAGACACTGAGAAACGGCATCACTTTCATCAGTCCGTTCAGCTCGCGTACGTCACGGGTATGGGTACGTCCGTATATCATACCGATGAGGGCGAAGAACAGAGCTGTCATTAATCCGTGGCTGAGCATCTGAAGCACCGCTCCGGTAGCTGCTGTCTGGTTCATCATCAGGATAGCGAAGAGCACAAGGCCGCAGTGGCTTACGGAAGAGTATGCGTTGATGTACTTCAGGTCTGTCTGTACGCAAGCACTGAAAGCACCGTATACAACGGAGATACCTGTCAGGATCAGGAAGATCCAGCCCAGTTCGTTTGCAGCTTCCGGCATCAGGTACATGGCGATGCGGAAACAACCGTAGCCTCCGAGCTTCATCAATACGCCGGCATGCAGCATAGAGACAGCAGTCGGTGCCGAGGCATGACCGTCAGGACTCCAGGTATGGAAGGGAAAGAGTGCTCCCAGCACACCGAATCCCAGGAAAGTGAGCGGAAACCAGATGCATTGCTGCGCAAACGGAATGTTATGCAGTTGAGCTATTTCAAGAATGTTCATGGTTGTTCCGCCGGCACCGAAGAAGATACCCAGAATACCGATCAGCAAGAATGCCGAACCACCCATTAGCATCAAGGTCAGCTTCATGGCTGCATATTCTTTGCGTCCCGAACCCCATACGCCGATGAGTAAGTACATCGGTATCAATGCGATTTCGTAGAACATGAACATGGTGAATAAGTCGATGGAGATAAAGAAACCGAATACTCCCATCGACAGGAGGGTGAACCACAGGAAATATTCTTTTGTCAGCGGCTGCAACTTCCAGGAGGCAAAGGTGCCGGTGAACACGATGACAGCGCTAAGCAGCAGCATCGCTACCGATATTCCGTCTACTCCCACCGAGTAGGCTATGTGAAGCGGTGCATACCATACCGTATCGGCACGGAACAACATCTCGGCTGTAGCTCCTGCCTGGCGCTCGCCCAAATAAAGGAACGTCAGCACAACACTCAGGATCAGCAACGCCGTACTTCCCGCTACCATCACTCCGCGGATGGCCTTAATGCTTTTGGCAAGGTATAACCCGCCAAGCATCAGCAGAGGAATGAGTACGAATAAGGATAAAAAGTTCATATCTTTTGTGCTTTATAAGATTAATATTAAGATAAGTATCAGCGCTCCGAGCAGGAATACATAAGCGTATTGCTGTACACGTCCGCTTTGCAATCCCCGTATCTCATCGCTTGTAGCATGGGTACCCCAGGCTATGAAGTTGAAGAATCCGTCTACCACGTGGCGGTCGAACCAGGCGATCGGTGTAGAGATGCAACGGAAGATAATCCGGTGTGTGATGAACTGATACACTTCGTCGATGTAGAAACGATGATAGGCTGCACGGTGCAGTCCGGCAAAACGTTTGGCAAGTTTATCTGCCAGAGGTTGCTGCTGACGCAGGTACATGCAAGTGGCCAGGACGATGGACGCCACAGCAATCACTACACTTGTGACGGCTACTGATGTCTCAAGATGGATGGTATACGATTCACCGTTGGAGCTGATGAAATGTCCGAAAGGAATAAAACCGGCCACGCAAGTGACGGCGGCCAGGAAGATTAACGGAACAGTCATGGTCAGGGGAGATTCGTGGGGAGTATGTACGTGGCTTGTATCATCGCTTGTCGACTTTTGCCCCGGTGCTGTGCCACCCCAGAAGATACCGTAGTAGAGACGGAACATATAAAAGGCGGTCATAGCTGCGATGACGGTCATCACCCAACCCATTGTCGGGCTATACTGGAAGCAAGCTGCCAGAATTTCATCTTTGGAGAAGAAACCCGAGAACGGAGGAATACCTGCAATGGCGAGACAAGCTATCAGGAAGGTGATATGCGTGATCGGCATGTATTTGCGTAATCCTCCCATAGCCGACATCTCGTTGGAGTGAACGGCATGGATAATGCTGCCTGCACCCAGGAAGAGCAAGGCCTTGAACATGGCGTGTGTGAAAAGGTGGAACATGCCGGCCATGTATCCCAACCCTCCGTGATGCGGATCGGAAGAGGTACAAACACCCAGTGCCACGATCATAAATCCGATTTGTGAGATGGTCGAGAAAGCAAGTACACGCTTGATGTCACTCTGTACGCAAGCCACGCTGGCAGCATAAAAAGCGGTGAAAGCACCTACCCAACCAATCAGGTGGAGTACGTCCGGAGCATATTCGATGAAAAGCGGGAACATGCGTGCCACCAGGTAAACGCCGGCTACTACCATGGTAGCGGCATGAATCAGTGCACTGACGGGAGTCGGACCTTCCATGGCGTCCGGTAACCAGATATGCAGCGGGAACATGGCACTCTTGCCGGCACCGCCGACAAACATCAGCCCGAGTGCCAGAGGCAACATACCGGCGCCACCGCTCAACATTGAAACTGTATCGGGAGTAAATCCGAAAGTACCTCCGTAGTATCCGTATATCAGGATACCGATCAGGAAGCCCAGGTCGGCAAAGCGAGTCACGATGAATGCTTTTTTACTGGCGGCAATAGCAGCCGGACGGGTATAGTAGAAACCGATCAGGAGGTAAGAAGATACACCTACCAACTCCCAGAATAAGTACATCTGGAAAATGTTGGTTGCCACTACCAGTCCGAGCATAGACATGGTGAATAAGGATAAGAATGCGTAGTAGCGCTGGAATCCCCGTTCGCCTTTCATATAGCCGAAAGAGTAGATATGTACCATCAGGCTGACTGTAGAAATTACGATCAGCATCATCACCGAGATGGGGTCGAGCAAAATGCCCAGGTTGAACG
>PPYF01553544.1_pt1 | contig 11058 bp, 10 predicted proteins | sample 1559871 | NCBI WGS metagenome assembly PPYF01 (sample SAMN08240021, study PRJNA423297) | Human gut metagenome, whole genome shotgun sequencing project.
TATTCACCTTTCAATCCGAGACAGGGAGAGAATTTTGAACCGAATCCCGGTTTTCATGAAGGATGTGCCTGGAATTACAGTTTCTATGTTCCTCACGATGTGAAAGGGCTTGCCCGTCTCATGGGTGGACAGAAACCTTTCATTGAAAAACTTCAGCGTGTCTTTGACGATGGTCTCTATGATCCCGCCAATGAACCCGACATTGCTTATGCTCATCTCTTTTCTTATTTCAAGGGTGAAGAATGGCGTACGCAAAAAGAGACTCAAAGGCTTTTGCAGAAGTATTTTAAAAATGCTCCCGATGGTATTCCCGGTAATGATGATACCGGTACCATGTCTACCTGGGCCATCTTTAACATGATAGGATTTTACCCCGACTGTCCTGGTGATCCGTATTATACCCTTACTACGCCTGTATTCGACAAGGTGGTGATTCGTCTTGACTCTGATACTTGGGGAAGCGATAAGCTGGTGATAGAAACTGGGCGCCCTTCAACAGAGTCCTTATACATTCGTGAGATGGAGTTAGGAAGGAAGAAATTATCCCGCTACCGCATCAGTCATGAAGAACTGGTAAAAGGTGGAGTGCTGAGATTTATACTTCGATAGTATAAAGAAGAGAAGATAAAAACAACTTTGATCAAAAAAACGGGTGATCACAAACCACTTGCGATCACCCGATATTTTCATTGTTTTCGTGTTTAGGTAATGTTAGTAAAGAGAGAATTTATAGTATTTTATTTCATAGGTTCCACTGTATAACCTTTTTCTTTCAATAGCTTCAATACCCCATTTGTTCCTGGCAGATGTCCTGCACCCACTACAAAGAGAGTAGGGATTTCTTTCATGATTGAAGGCATCTTCTCAATCCAGGCTTTGTTGCGGTTGTCTAACAGATCTTCCATTTCTCCCGGTTGAGGGTCACAAGAGTTGCCGTCACGCTCTTCCATCAGTTTCAACATTTCGTCCAGGTTTTGAGCTTTATAGGCATTGTTCAAGCGTTTGGTTTGATCCATAGCTTTATCGATATCACTTACTAAACAGTAAAGCAGATTTGCCTGGCGTTGCAATGTTTGACTATTGAGCAGTACGTTGATTTGTGATATCGGAGTTTCCAAACCGCCTACTTTCTTGCCACTCTGTATAGCTTGTTGTTGGAAGTAAGTATCCAGTTGTTCTTGTGGATTGAAACCACCCAAATGCTTCATACATAAAATAAGAGTCAATTGCTGGGTGATGAAAGCCGGTTTCATTTTAGCTAACATGGCAATATCCGCCATCAGGTTTTCTTTTACAGCCTTACCTACTAACTCATATTGTTCGGGGGTGAAGAGAACTTGAAGGGTCGTGTCTCCCGCCATCATCATGTTTTGCTGCATCGTTTGCATGAATTCAGGAGACATTGCTTCGGACATAACTACTTCTCCATATACTTGTGAAGTACCGTCTACTGCCTCTGGCAAGCCGGCAATGCTGTCTTTTATGCTTAGCGGAGCTAAATGGTGCGTTCCTAAAATGTATGAGGGCTTTTCCAGACCGTTACCGGATATTTTCCAGAGTAACTGCGCATTGGCATTCAGTGCGATGCCGATAAAAAGGAGAATACCTAAAATCTTTTTCATTATTTTTCTATTTAGAGTTCATTTGAATATTGCTTATTATTTTACTCGTCCTCCGCGAAGCCAGTATTGCGTGTAGTATTGCTCGTTGAGACTGCTGACAATAACTCCTTTACTTGTGCTGGCATGTATGAATTTCCCATTTTTAAGATAGATACCCACATGGGCCACTCTTTTCTTGGACGCACGACTGGTGAAAAACACCAAATCTCCCTCACGCAGGTTGCGACGGGAGACTTTATTGCTTTCTTTGAGTTGTTCATCGGTGCTTCTGGATAAACGGATGTTGTATACCTGCTTATAGAGTTGTGATACCAGTCCGGAACAATCTGTTCCGCGTTTGTTGTCACCGCCTGCGCGGTAGGGGACACCTATCCACTCCGCAGAGGCTATGTACAATTTGTGGTTATCTTCCTTATTTATGTCTATTCCCATGCGGACAGAAGCTTTTGCCAGCGCTTTGTAGTCGAGACGAGGTGCTGATGTATGGCAAGAACTTAAACTAAAGGTCAGTCCGATAAGTGCAACTATATAAGAGAGGTATTTCTTCATGCTTGTTCCTCTTTCTCTTCCGGTTGAACAATTGTTTCCTGAACGGGCGTTTCCTGAACTGGCACTTCTTGAATTGCTGTTTCCTGAACCGTCATTTCCATTTTCTCTTCTTCAATTTCTTCTTCTACTCTGACATTAAAATAGTCTTCAAGCTCCTTTTCAGCCGAGTTATTCTCATTCTGAATATCACGGATAATCACTCCATTCTCCATCAGAGCAATACGCGGACACACATCCACCGTATGGTTCAGGTTATGACTTGAAATAATGACTGTGGCATGGTGATCTTCATTGTATTTTCTCAGCAGGTGCTTGATGATGGACTGTGAACTCGGATCAAGGAAATTGAACGGTTCATCCAGGATCAGCAATTGCGGATGATGCAGCATGGCGGAGATAATACCTATTTTCTGCTTGTTTCCGGCAGAGAAGTTACGGATGAATTTCTTTTGTCCGAGGACTTCGTTACTCATGAAGCGTTCAAATGGAAGCAGACGTTCGTCTACCTCTTCTTTTTTCAGACCGTACATTTTACCGATGAAGTAGAAATATTCTTCGGGAGTGAGGTAATCAATCAGGAAACCATCATCGATGAAAGCACCTGTGAATTGTTTCCAGTCTTCATTTTTGGATACATCGATGTCATTGATTGTCACATTTCCCAGATCTGCCTGTAGCAGGTCCAGTATCAGACGGAAGAGGGTAGTCTTACCCGCACCATTGTTGCCTACCAATCCTAACATATCGCCCTGGTAGATGCTATATTTCTCGATATCTACGGCTTTCTTTTCGCCGAAGTTTTTTTGAAGTTGGTTAATCTCTATCATATTCGTTATTATTTTTGTCTACTATCGTGAAATCCTTCCATATTCTTATATCGGCGCTTCATAAAGCGATGATATACATTCCGTAGCCACCATCTTGAAGTTGCGATGAATAGTATGCCGACAACTAAGAGAATCCATGGGGTTACTTCTTTGCCCACCGTCGCATTCAGTACGAAGAATAGTAGCAACGGCACTCCGAATGCACCTCCTGCAATGAGGTTCTGCAAACCGGTACCCACATTTTGCCGTCCAGTCATTTTGGCATTAAGGTCAAGCGTCTTGTTGTTATATACTGCCAACTGAAACAGACAGAAGTATACGGCACCCGGAACGAATATAATCCAAGCGGTGCATTCCAGTACAGATACTTTACCCGTCACCATACCCGGTATCATCAGCACAAACGGGATGATGAGTGCGATGCTGTACAAGATGTATTTGGCACGCAACAATGAATAGATGGACTCCTTGCGACATAAGGGAAATGGCTACCAGGACACAGATAAATGTGAGTATGTTTCCCGTGATAAATCCTTCACCCAGATCAATGAAGAAACCGAATAACGGACTGTCATCTGGAACGAAAAGTGCAGCTGCAATACCTCCGTATACGACTATCGGCAAGAGAACCCACCAGATGCGTTCGTCCATCAGCGTACGACATAGCAGATACCAGTAATTATTGAATACGATGAGCAACCAAATACCAATGCAGTAGGTCAATACACCTCCTATTCCATAAAATTTGGTAACAGTGATAATAGCGAACGGAACGAACAGGAAGAGCCAAAGCAAATTAAAGCTGTTAAGTCCCGAGCGTAGGAGCAGGAAGTCGATAAGACGACTCCTTTTGATGGGGAGCAGTAAGTATGGTTTAACTTCCTGTGTCGGTGTTTTCAGGAAGGGTAACCGCAAAAGGAAGTCCAGGGCGAGTATGAAGATCAGGCCGCTGTTCATTACGTGATAGGCTTCTTTGGCGCCTCCGTCGAAGGCGAAAGCGAATGTTGTTCCGAAGAAAATGAGATACCCTGCCCAGAATACACTCATGAAGTACATCCAAAACTTTCCGAACTTACTTTTCTCGTACATCGGATGCCGCTTTTCAGCTAACTTTCCGTGTCTGCGTAGCTCAAGAAATAGATTCATGCTGTTTAGTGATTAGTTGTTAGTGATTAATGGAGTGATTGGAAGGTAGTGATTAGTAATAAGTAAGAATGCACTCGCTTATCACTAATCACTTATCCTTTATCACTATTTGTTGGGTACCGTCATGGTTACCTCGATTTCATTTCCTTGTTTCAACAGGTCAGATACAAACTTTTGAATATCTTTAGCTGTGATGCTATTTACGATATCCGTGTATCCTTCTGTCATATCCATGCCATAATAGAAGTAATCGTTCAGATTATTCATCCAGTATCCGTTTTCTTTCTGGTTGTCGGCATACTTCTTCAGCATGTACTCTTTTACTTTCTGCAAGTGTACGTCTGACGGTCCTTCGGCTGCAAGTTTCTTCAACTCATCTACTACAATACCTGCCAGTTTATCTTTCTTAGCAGGATCGGTCTGGAAGACAATCTGCAACAATAATTGTTCTTTCGGATACTTCTGTAAGTCGCCAAAACAGTTTACACCATATGTACCACCTTCTTTTTCGCGTACTTCTTCAGTATAAACCATATCAAGAACCTGAGTTGCAAAGCTCAGCAAAATGTCATTCTTTAGAGTATAAGGAGCTTTACCGCTGTACAGGAATACGATGGTTGCTGTAGGAGTTTGTTGCTCTTTGGCATATTCATTTTTGTACACACCTTTGCGTATACTCATCTTCGTATCTTTGAAGGTCTCTTTGCGATTGATGGCAGGCAGTGCACCTAAGTATTCGGCAATCAGTGGTTTGGCAGTTTCAAGGTCAATGTTTCCGACAAAGTAGAATGTAAAGTCGCTGGCATCTTTGAAACGGTCGTTGTACATTTCCAGAATACGGTCGTAATCAATCTGATCCACCATTTCCGGTTTCATCATTACTACACGCGGGTGATTATTGTACATTGCTTTCTGTAAAGAGTCGTTTATAGAAGAAAGAGGATTTGCCTGCGCACTTTCCAATTGGGCTTTCATACGGTTTTTAAAAGATTCGAATGCTTCCGCATCTTTACGGGGAGCGGTGAAGGTGAGATATGTCAGCTGCATCATCGTTTCAAAATCTTTTGGTGAGCAGGTACCGAATACATTCTCAGTGGTAGCACCCAGACCGGCATTGACGGAAACTTTCTTGCCAGCCAGTACTTTCGTCAAGTCTACTTGGCTGAAGTTACCCAAACCACCTACAGCTATTACGTTGTCCATAACGGCGAAGTTCAGTGCGTCTTTGTCGGGGAAAATGGATTTACCACCCAGACTGGTACCTTTCATGCGGATTTCATCAGCTTTGAAATCAGTCTTCTTTACATAGACAGTTACACCATTTGAAAGAACTAATTTTGTACTACCATAGATATCGCCTTCTTTCTCAGAAATGATTTTACCACCTTTCGGAGCTTCTTTCATCAGCGGTTCGTCAGATACTTTGTCTACGTATGCTTGCAGGTCGAGATCTTTCATACCTTTCAGTAAGTTGATAACTTCTTCTTTTGTCGGGTATTTCAAGCCTTCTTTTGCAGGACCGGCAATTATAACTACTTGATTGCTATCCGGAACGAGTTGCTGCATTACCATATTCATGGCCTGTAAGGGAATGTTAGGAGCCAGTTGGTTCATCATAGCGTACTCAGCTTCAATCCCCGGGATAGGCTCGCCATTCAAGAAGTTCTGTACATATTCTCTTACGTAAGAACCGTGCTTGGTCTTTTCGCGTTCGTTGTAGGCAGACTCTAAACTCTGCAAATAGTTGGCGCGTGCGCGTGCATATTCTGATTCGGTAAAGCCGAAGCGACGTGCACGTTCAGTCTCTTGTAGTAAGGTTTTCAAGGCTGTTTCAATGCCGTCGGCTTTACTTGAAGCAGAAAGTGCGAAGGCTTCTTTGGTTTTGGCGACAAAGAAGTCGCTATAGTAACTGCTTGCACGGGTAAACGGTGGGTTGGCACTTTGCACCAATTCGCTCAGGCGGGCGTTCAACATACTACTGATCATGCTCGTCATATATTGTGAAGCAAGGTAGCCTACATTATTCTTTTCTGAATCAGGAGTCGCATCTTGCTTGAAGTAAATCTCAATTGACGGGTCATCTACTTCCTTATCTGTACCGATAGCTACGATGGGTTCCTTATTATCAGTAACAGGATAGTAAGTGCGTTCTGCCGGATTTACCGGTTTTTGTACATCGGCGAATACTGCCTTTAGTTTAGCCACCGGTGCGGTCAATCGGAGCATTACTGATGTTGTAAACAGTTTCGTCTATGCTGGTATAAGCATTTAAGTTAGTACCAAATTTGATACCTACGGTTTCGCACCAAGGGATGACGCCGAGGCCTTTATCATCACCGGGGAAATTCTTAGTACCGTTGAAGGCCATGTGCTCCAAGAAGTGGGCAAGTCCGCGTTGTTGCGGTTCTTCAAGAATGGAACCTACTTTCTGGGCAATATAGAACTCAGCCCGATTTTCGGGTAATTTGTTGTGGCGTATGTAATACGTCAGGCCATTGTCTAATTGGCCGATACGGACATTTTTGTCCACGGGAAGGGGCGGAAACTGCATTTGCTGCGCTACCGCTTGTTGGAAACCGGCACATAGAACGAATGCTACTGCCAGTAAACTGTGAAATAAATGTTTCATGTTGATGAAAATTAAAATTGTTTCTTGACCTATTTGTCGAAGAGGGAGAGGAGAAATCACAGGAAGGATATATTTTTTATATGAATGATAATTTAGCAAATTATCATTTTATCGCCTCACGAATTCGTACCAGTTTCGTCAGTAGTCCTTCCAGTAAATCGAGCTTCAGCATATTGGCACCATCGCTTTTGGCTATTTCGGGGTGCTCATGTGTTTCAATAAACAATCCGTCTACACCAACCGCAACACCGGCTTTGGCAACGGTTTCAATAAGCTGCGGCATACCACCTGTCACTCCACTTGTCTGATTGGGTTGTTGCAGAGAATGTGTAACATCCAGAATGACCGGATAACCGAAGGTTTGCATTTCAGGAATGCCACGGTAGTCTACAACAAGGTCTTGATATCCGAAAGTTGTTCCACGTTCGGTAATCATAACTTCCTTATTTCCGGCTTCTACTACCTTTTCCGCAGCAAAGCGCATGGCGAGTGGAGACAGGAACTGTCCTTTTTTGATGTTAACCACCTTTCCTGTTTTTGCAGCAGCTATCAGAATGTCTGTCTGGCGGCAAAGGAATGCTGGTATTTGCAGTACATCTACATATTCGGCGGCCATTGCGGCTTCTTCTGCAGAATGTATATCTGTAACAGTAGGCACACCAAAAGTATCGTGTACTTTCTGTAACACTTTCAACGCTTTTTCATCGCCTATTCCCATAAATGAATCCAGGCGTGAACGGTTGGCCTTGCGATAAGAGCCTTTAAATACATAAGGTATTTGTAATTTCTCCGTGATATTTACCACACGTTCGGCAATACGCATTGCCATCTCTTCTCCTTCAATCACACAAGGACCTGCCAATAAAAAGAAATTTCCGGCAGGATTATTCTTTAATTCAATCATAAGTAATTAGTGTATAGTGCTTAACGTTAATCGTTATTCTTAGTTGGGTATAATCAATGTTATCGCTTCATGCATAATTCCGATGTCCAGCGGAAAATGCCGGTCGAGAATACGTCCGTCCAAGTCCACCGAAGCATTTTGTGCACGTAGTACTTTTACTTTCTGGGTACGGTAAGGCATCACGACTTTATGATTCAGAATACGTCCCTGGATAAGCATCCACAGTCCTGATACGAGTTGTAACAGCTCCGGACGATAGATAACGGATACATCGAGCCAACCGTTATACGGCACGGCACTTGGTGCTTGTCCGTATCCCCATGCACTGCCAATACATACCGTCATGATACGTCCCCGGATGTGTTCTCCGTTTATTTTGAGATGCATCCGGTAGAGCTTCCGTTCAAAAAAAAGTGAGATGAGGGCCATGAGATAGGACAGGAATTTCACTCCCCAGAAACGTTTGGTCTGGTCGGAAATCTTCACGATACGGGCTCCTAAACCAATGTTGATTGCATTGAGGAAATAGCGTGTTACATGCTTTTCACCATCGTAATAGTTGCAAAATCCGACGTCTATCTTCCGGCGTCGGTTATTTATGATGCAATCTACGGCATCTTTGTATTCCGAAGTCATTTCCCAGTATTTGGCAAAGTCATTTCCGATACCGTTGGGAATGATACCTATGGCGATTTCTCTTTTATCTTCTGCATTGGACGACATGATACCGTTGATGGCGTCGTTTAGTGCTCCATCACCGCCCACCACAACAATGGTGCGGTATCCATTATTGGCAAGAATGCCGGCTAAACGTTCCACAGATCCGAACCCTTCAGACTGCACATAGTCATAAGACACGCCTCGGCTGTCCATATATTCTTTGATTTCTTTCCACCGTTTCTGCACTTTCCGCGTGCCGGCTTTGGGATTGTATATCACTCCCCACTTTTCGGGTTCTACGCTCATATTGTTATCTCTTAGTAAAGTCCTACATAATCATTTTTGTACTCTCCCCGCAGTCTTTGTCTTTGTTGCCCCAAAGATACTAATTCCCTTCGAGTTTCGCTTGTACAAAAGCAATCTTTTCTTCCATAGGCAGCCCGGCATCCATCCAATGGATAGTAAAGCCGCGTCGTTCCATTCCCCGGAACCAGGTCATCTGCCGTTTGGCAAACTGATGAATAGCAATCTCCAGTTCCCTGTACATCTCTTCGTATGTCAGTTTGCCGATAACGTACAGAGTCAGGTACTTGTATTCCAGGCCATAATAGATAAGATCATCCGGTTGGATACCCTGTTCTATCAGGCGTCGTACTTCATCTACCATCCCTTCGTCCAGACGTTGACGCAGGCGGTTGGATATCTTCGTACGGCGTAATTCCCGGTCTATATCTACACCAATGATAAGGCTGTTCAGTTTCGGGAACTCCCGTTCGTCTACCGGTGTATGTGCATAATATTCTTCTATCTCAATGGCCCGGATCGCTCGTTTTACGGTGTCGACATCTGTAGTATTATGCAGGGCTTTGTATTGCTTCAGCATCTCAGTCAGTTCTTCCAGGGATTTATCGGCAAGGCGTGCACGTAACTCCGGGTTTTCGGGAACTGGCAGCAACTTATAGCCTTTCAATACGGATTCCAGATACATACCGGTACCTCCACACAAAACGGGAAGTTTCCCTTTTTGTTTAATAGTCTCGTACGCTATCAGAAAATCACGCTGATATTCAAAAACATTGTATTTATAACCCGGGTCGGCAATATCAATCAGATGATAGGGGATTAGTTTACCATTTACAGTGTAGTCTACCAGGTCTTTACCTGTACCGAGATCCATACCACGGTAGATTTGCCGGGAATCTGCACTGATGATTTCTGTGTCAAGAACATCTGCCAGTGCTGCGGCGAAAGGAGTTTTACCGGAAGCGGTAGGACCTAATATAGCTATCAAATCATAGTCAGGCATAAGTCGTTTTGATTATTTTTCTACAAAGATAATGCAAACTGAAAGCAATACAAAATAAGCTTGATTATTTTTAATGCTAAAGTGCAGCTTGTCTTCGTTTTAAAGCTAAATATGAAAAAGGAAGTGAAAAAGAGAACGCCTTCTCTTAAATGGTGTTATAAATGCGTTGTTTTCGCACACGGAACTTGCTACTTTCAAAAAAGTGCGTACCTTTGCACTGTGTTTTTCATAGTATTAGATTTAAGGTTAACAAAGGTTGGAGTACAGCGGTACTCCTTTTTTTATACTAATTTCAGTTACCTGCACTATGATCGGGAAGCTATCTGCCGTTTATCAGACTATTCCGGATTTCATCACGAATATATAGATGCTCACGGATATATGTGGCTTAAAAATCAACGCCAACTGATGGTGGTGGATATAGGACGTGAATGCTTTATTGAGCGACCGGACAGTTTGCTGGCTTTATGGGGGATAGATACTCCGATGAAGGATTTTTTCATGGATAAGACCAAGGATTTATGGGTCATAACGGATAAGGATGATTTGGTACGCATAGATAAGACAACTCTGCAGGCAAGTACTTTTCTGAATCGTGTTTCATTGATTGGAGATACCACCGATCAGGTTTATGATCTTGGGGTGTTGGACGGGAACTTATATCTGTTCTATCGTTCCGGTTTATTGATTTGTTACGCTATGGAGTCACAAAAGGAAATATATCGGCAGAAACTGTCGGATGAACTTCCTGAAGGAGTGTATGGGAATACATCTTACGTAGTGCCGGGAACGAATACTTTCTACCAGTTATGCAATGGTAACAGAGGCGGGGTAATGTTGGCTTATGATGTAGAAAGAAGAAAATGGAACATCGTGTTGCAGACAAGCTATTGGCTGAATTACCTGTCTGTTGATAAAGACGGAAGCATATGGATTAGTTGTCATAAAGGATTATGGAATATAGATGCGGGGCTGGAAAGAAAACAATATATACCAACCTTGAAATTAGTGGACGGACGCAATATAAATACAGAAGTGAGTACGCTTTACAATGACAGCCAAGGTGGCATGTGGGTAGGGACCTTGAACCGGGGAATTCTGTATTATCATCCGGACCGTTTCCGTTTTCAGAATATTGGCAGGACATTGTTTCCCGTTACGGAAAATATGAATCTTTATGTAACTTGCATTGCAGCACAAAACCAGGAGAATATGTGGGTGGGGACCCGGAAAGGACTATTCTCCTATCATCTTTCTAATGGAGACATAAACTTATATTCCAAGGAATTGTCCACTGTCAATTGCAATACCCTGTTTAAGGACAGTCGGCAACGTGCTTGGTTGGGAAGTGTCGGACAGGGACTTTATTGTATGCTGCCGGATGGAGAAACCAGACATTATCCGTTGTCCGGCCA
>PPYF01024876.1_pt1 | contig 11054 bp, 12 predicted proteins | sample 1559871 | NCBI WGS metagenome assembly PPYF01 (sample SAMN08240021, study PRJNA423297) | Human gut metagenome, whole genome shotgun sequencing project.
TTTCTTCTGAGATATTTATTGATGAAACATTAAAAAATCCTTGATTTTCAAGGAAAAAAGACTTGACTATATAGGGAGGGTCTATGTACACAAGTTTGATTTTACCTTTAACCTTATCCTTTATAAGCGTGTCATCATTCTTATATATAGTCTTCAAAAACTGAAGATTATCACCAAAAACAAGAAGATTTTTCCATTCACCATATTTTCCGTTCTCATTCCCAAATATTTTTTCAACTTCTAATGGTACAGGAAATGAGCCGTCTTCATTAGCTAAGATATCTTCTCTTCTCATTTTTCCGGCATATGATAATTCATACTCTTGCTTCTGTATGGGAAAAATCTTATTTTTAAAATCTTCTGGTATATCATTACCGTTTTCCAACAAATCGATCACATATTTTCTTTCAAGTTCGTTCAAATTCATCTTTGCTTCCTCCAATATATCTAACATAACGGTCTTATTTTTTTATGTATAAAGTGACGCCGTCTACAGTCGTCTTTTTATATCCCTGTGCTTTTGCCTGCTGTATAGTAGGAATCCTTGTGTCTTCTTTGCTACCAAGAGTCACATCTGTAAATAGCGACAGTTCAATAAGTACAAGAATTATGATTGCTACCATTCTTAGGATTATCCTTACAACTGGATTTCCAATGTGTGCAAGCAGACTCCATACGGTAAAGCAATTCATAAACCCTGCGGCTCCTGCCGGAATTATTACTATCTTTGGAATAAATTCCAAAATTCCAAAGATGACAATAAATGCAATCTGCACCGGTATCCTTATCCCACCTTCAATATGCAGTTTGTCTACAATAGCTATACTGTATATAAATGCTGCAAAGAGGTTAAATATAGCTATTCCTATTGTTCCCGCGTTTAATGGTTTCGATCTCATATACTCCCTTAAAAGATTCCGAACATTCCTTTTTTCTTGTCTTTATCCCTATCCGGACCTTTGTCCTTACTCTTTTTCTTCTTATCGTTCTTTTCTTCTTCGTCCAGCATTTCCATCATGAAAAAAATCGTCAATTACATCATCCTCGTCATCAAATATTCCCATAGCTTACCTCCAGTTAGGTACACTGACCCATGATTTTACATGTGTTTTATGTTTCTACTGTAATGGTAGCAGATAGGGTGACCTAAAAAACGGACTCATAACGTCTCATTTAGTCTTTTAAGCACATAATCTGCAAATTCCTTTGTGAGCTGGAACGGACTTCCATATCTGATGGCATTCAAATTATCCTTCCCTCGCATGGTCACATGATCTTCTTCATGCAGACGGTGTATTATAAAATCCTCCGGCAATTCTAATGTTTTTATTTCTTCCTGCCACCATTTCTTACTAAAATCCGGTGTCAGACAACGAAGCATATATTTATATGTCCATTTATCCCATGTATCTTCTGTATATTCCTCAGGTATATCTTCGAGTACCATATAAATTCCCACTACTAAGCCATGCTCTTTGGCATGAATCACCATAACATCACCTTTATGATATGTGGCTTTTTTGAATCCAAGCTTCACATCATCCACAAATGGCTTCTTAGGATGAGGCTTTCCATCTCTCCCGATTGTCTTGAGAAAGTACCTTGTTTCCTTTGTCTTTTCAGACCGCACAAACTTTGCAGATTTAAATGACGGTTTTTCTTGCTTTGGATGCTTCTTCTTAAACTCCTGTGCCTTCCCATAAAGGTAAGACAGATATGCCGCTGAAAGTGTATGTGCAACATTGTTTCTCACATTATTAAGCATTTCATTTTGGAGAGTTTCATCCTCTATTAAAATGCCGTACTCAATATTCTTAGTAAGTCCCTTTGTTGTAAAATTTGCTGAGGCGGTGACAAATCCTGTTGCCTTTTCTCCCTTATAAAAGAGATAAACTTTCCCGTGTAACCCGTCGTCATAAAACATACTAAGAGAAATGCTTTCCTTCTCGCAGTACTTCTGGAGCCTTGATAAAGCCTCTATGATTTCTACGCCCATGTCAAAGCCATCTATGTTTGTGTACACATAAAGATTCTTTATGGTTGGCATTTCCTCAATGATCTTCTCTATATCAGGAGCCAAGAAAGGTGATACCAGATAAAATGTATCTGACTTTTCAGCCAACGCTAAAAGTTCCTCTTTATGATTAAAGCCACCATTCCATGTAATTTCCACATTCATACCATCACATCCTTAAATCGGAAAGCTTTTCTCTGCTCCTATTTCAAAATGACATCTTACAATGCCGAGATCTACCTGGCTAAATATGCCGCCCTTATCCACGAAATCCACACTTTCATCCTCATTTAGTCGGATTGTAAACTTCTGCTGGTTGATAGCGGTAGGTGCTAAAAGTGCCATATCAACGCCTTTATTAAACCAATAGGGCCTATCACCCTTTGCTTCAATTACCTGCTCAGGACTCTTTGACTTATGGGGCTTACCCTTATCTTTCCCATATCCTACGGCAATGCTGATTACAAGCTTTTCGCCATCTCCAACCTCAGCACCGATATTTTTCTGGTTAAAAGTTCCTGCCCAACAGGTATTAAGTCCAAGCTCCTGTATGAAAAGCACAAGCTTTTCTCCATAGTACCCAACTCTCTGCTCCAAAGTTTCATCATCGATTCCTACACAGGCAATAACACTCGGCGCAGATCCTAGCCCTGCAACTTTATTAAAGAGCTTATTATAGGTCTTCCCGGCATCCACCATAAATTGCAAATGAAGATTCCCTTCCTTGTTAAGCTCTTCAATCTTAGCTCTGATCTTTTCGACCTTATCAGCTTCAATCTTTTTTGCTTCATAATTTCTTACGGAATGTCTTTCTTTGATTGCATCTATCTCACTCATTGGTTCTCTCCTATGGCAAATGGACGTATATTGTCCTCATTTTTTATCGTAATATCCGTACTGATACTGGTCTTTATGCTTACTTCATCTATGATCTCCTGCCCCAGTACCCTTACTACAGATATATACAGGGAGATTAAAGGAAGCTCGATAGCCTTTAATGTTTCAAAAATGCCTGCATCATCTGTTACAAAACTTACCTTACTACCGGGTGTGAACTTCGGCTGGTTCATGATAATGCTCTGGATCTCATCCTTTGTGATATCCGCTTTTGTTACAGGCACAAAGAACCACTTATTTACTTCATTTCTTTCTATGATGATCTCAAAAGGCTCGTTATTCTGATATCCCTTGGATTCAATCCGCCAGTCATAGTTACTGTTCGCCATTCCAAGAAATACCGGATGAAAGAAATCTTTTCTTGCCACGCCTACAGGCCTGTCATCCTTATATTTCTCTGCATTATAGCCTGCAGCGTTCAGCAGCTCTTCATATGAAACTGCCCTGGTTGCAAGTGCAATCTTCTTTAAGGTGCTGATAGTCGGTGCATCCTCATTCTTTGCATTTGCATACCGGTTCATATAGGCATAAGAAAGCCCGCACTCTTCACAAAAGGTTGCCTGGCTCCTATCTCCTCTTGCCTTTATGATCACTTCCCTGAACATCTCTTTATTAAAAGGATAGTCTGTTAACTCTTTTCTACGCATTAAGCATTCCTCTTAAAATAGCACAATAGTACAGATTGTATTTTACTATAAAGCACAGTCGTTTTCAAGAAAAATGTGCTTTATGTTGATTTATTATATTTATTATCATTTAACATAATATGCTCTATTTCATTCTAAAGCATATTTTCCTATTGACATATACTGCTCTATATGCTTTATTATTGTTTAGAGCATATTTTATGTGTTTCAAGTTATGCTCTCTTGTGATTTAGAAATTTTTACACAAAAATTGTATTTCCCGTTACGGATTACGTGTTTTATGTCCCACATATCTGATGAAAGGAGAAATCAGGACACATGAAATATATATATGGTCAGGCCAAAAAAGGCAGAAAAACATACTTCTATGTAAAAGATTCCGAAACGGGACAGATTGAGCCGCAATGCACCAGATACTTAAAGCACAAGGTCATGCAAAACAGAGCTCACAACACAATCCTTCGCATTGCAAGAATCCTTCCATATTACATGGATTTTCTCTATTGCAGAGACCTGACATTAAGTTCCGTGGCTTCTATGAAGTTCGCAGAACAGTCAGAGCACTTTTACGACTTTTTAATGTATGTAAAAAGTGGCTCTCACACAGGTTCCTACAAAGAGGTAAAAAACAATACCGCCAACTCATATTTGCAGGCAGTATTCGGACTATACAACTTCCTGCACAGAAATGGCGAGGTTCCATTTTTATCAGTGCTTGATGACAGAAACTTTTCATATGTAACACCTGTGGGCACAACAGTAAGTTCTTCTTTTCTTACCTATGATGGGTACCTTAAGAAAAATGAACATAATGCCCGGATTGCCACAAAAGAAGATGTTCAAAAGATACTTGCCGCCTGCAACAACAATAGGGATAAACTCCTTCTTATGCTCTTAGAGGAAACGGGACTTCGTATCGGTGAGGCACTTGGAATCAGATATACGGAGGACATTGATTATGAGAAAAAGCGCATATTTGTAAGATACCGTGATGCGAACCAAAACCGTGCCTACGCAAAAAATGCAGAAGAACGTTACATGAAAATATCAGATGCCCTGTTCTCGCTATTAAATGTTTATCTATCGGAGAATGCGGATCTTTTTGAAAAAACAGATTATCTCTTTATTGTCCTGCATGGAAAAACGAGGGGTACACCCCTAACGGCAAATACCTTTTATTCATCACTTGAAACCATCGGCAGACGCTGCGGCTTGCATGTAACAAACCATATGCTCCGCCACTATTTTGCGGATGAAAGGCGCAAAGCAAACTGGGCGATTGTTGAAATCTCCAAGGCTTTAGGACACAAAAACATTGCAACCACAGAAAACTACTTACATGTATCACCACGCGAAATCGAAGATGCTCAGGATCTTTACCTAAAAAAGGCTACTGAAGGCGTTAATATCTCCGATTTCCTATAGCGACAAGTTTATCCTTTTTCTCTGCCTTGTAAAGCCACCTGCCAAAATATCTTACTGACTTGACAAGGCTCCTAAAAAGGACTTTTAGCACCTAAGAGGAAAATGGATAAAACCCTTAAGGTTTAAGAAAGGAATGACTATGGCTCTACTTAAGTTAGTCGAAAACGAAAGTTCATTATATGAGGAAATTACCCTCTCGCCTTCTGTTTTAGGCAAAAGGGTTGACTTCTTATACTCATTTTTGTCATCGCTTGGCTTTTCATCCCTTTCAGAAATCTCTGTTAATACCCTAAAAGCCTTTATTACCACTGTCCGTCATGAATTTGCTTTCTCACCAAAACAGTATTCAGCATACAAAGGAGACCTTGAGACCGTCTATTTTGCTTACATGAAAGAAAATGGACATCCGCTTACCGTATCATCCTTTGCTGAAACAGCCCGTGGCAGAAAATGTCTTACCTTTCTTATGGTGTCCGGCATAGAAAGCTTTTCTGAAATCACAGCAGATACAAGGGCTTTATATGATGATTACCTTGCTCTTTCTGTTCCGGCAAAGCACTCGGAATACTTAAAAGCCTTAGATCAGATGGTTTTATCAGAAATAAAAAAGATCACCATCCAAAGAACACCGCCCTATGAAAATAGGCTCCTCTTTCTTGGATACTTCCCGGATCCCTACATTGCAGAGAGGCTTTACTACACAGCGCGCAAGGAATTTCTTTACTTTGACTTTTCACTGCCTGCATCTGTGACTGTAAAAAAACAAATTTACAAAGTCCTGCTTTTTGACCTGTCACAGATTAAGGATCGAAAAAACCATTACATGATCCAGCACTTCATAACGCCCCTTTACTATCTCTATAAGTACTGCGTTAGTGCCGGTATTCAGGACTTAAAACATATAACAGACAAGGAAGTATCTGATTTTCATGCTTTCCTTGAAAAAAACATGGATGCGATATCTAAAAATGCTCCACAGGTTTTATACAGGGCCAGACGATTTTTATTTCTTTCAGATAGTAAGCCAGACTTTACAGCAACACTCTGGTTCCTTGAAAGATTCTCATTATCTGAAAGAGCAAACCCTACACGAGGAATTGAGTGCTTTAACTTTGGAGACGTTTCCTATGAGCACAGAGAAATCCTGCAGCACTACATGAAATATCTGCTTGTACTATCGCCCAAGTACTCTATGCAGTCATTACTTGAAAAATACTACGGAGCTAAGGAATTTACCAAATACCTTGAAGAAAAGCACAGTTCCCTATCCGAACTATCATATTCGGATATTGAAGGCTTCATAGAATACAAAGACTCTCAGGACCTTAGACCGGAAACCTATAACAGGACGCTCACCATGCTTTCCTTTTTTCTGACCACACTTTCCGTCAGAGAAAAGCTTTTGATCCCATCGTTTCCTTTTGACTACTTCTATAAAAAGGCAAGATATCTACATCATGACAGGACTGTTGAAGAAGAAACGATTGATCAGATTTTTACAGTTCTTTCCGACTTCCCCGAAACCCTTGGTCTTATGTACTTAACCCTCTATTCCACAGGGCTTCGTATCAATGAGGTCTGCTCACTTAGAAAAGATGCCCTCTTTTCTGATAATGGAGCCTTTTGGCTTAAGATTTACCAATATAAATTGCGCTCTGACAAACAGATCCCGATACCGGAAGAAGTATCAAGGCTCCTTCGTAGGCACATAAAGGAAGATGATTCCGAATCAGAATATATCTTCCCTTCCTGCAAAGACAAGACTAAGCCTTACCAGGCAGCCACTTTTGTGAAGCAGATGAAAGCACAGCTCCTTCTATATGAAGAAACAAAGGACATAGATTTTAAGTCCCATGACTATCGCCACACCATAGCTACAGACCTTCATATGTCCGGAGCTCCCCTTGGAACCACAAGAGCTTACCTTGGACACACTAGGGATGACATGACCAAGCAGTACATTGACCACCTGCCGGGTCGCATCGACCTTTTACAGGAGGAATATTTTAAGGAGAACCATATCGAATGAAACTGTATTTTAAGGATCTGCCCTGTTACAGGAATTTAACACCGGATCAAAGAAAGCATAGTCTTTACGCACCAAAGCATGCCTTTGATTTATCAAGGCTCCCACCTACAGATATAAGAAATGACTTTGCCGCCTTTATATATGACAGGGCAGAAAAGATATCCTATCTCTCACTGCGTAGCGAGCAAACAAACTTCCATAATTTTGCTGACTTTATTACTGATACCTTTCCGGAAATAGAGCACCTTACAGACATTCCTCTTAAGGACATAGAAAGGCGGCTCCGTGTATATCTTCTCATGAACGAAGAAAGACTTTCCTATGAAAAGTACCGGTCCGAGCTTGGAAAAACCTATAGGGCAGATAACCCAATGTTTTACTACCTAAGAGCAGCATATAATTACTTTCTTCCAAAGGAAAATGAAGGCTTTTCACTTGAAAATGATATCTGGAAGTTAGAATCGCTTCCTTTCCCTGTACGGGACTCCCCTATCAAGGAAAGAAAACAGATAAACTTCTCAAAGATCAGGCAAGAGGACATAAAAAAGGAAATCAAAGAAGCCGCTCTATATCACTTAAAAAGACGCTCTGTAAGCTATGTATCTGTGGAAATCATGGCAGTGAATTTTCTCTCTGAATTTTTACAAAAATCTTTCCCGGAGATCATATCCTTAAAGGACTTTAGCCGGGAACTTTTAGAGGAATACCTGTCATACCTCTACCTTGAATCAAAACGTAAAAAGGACTACAGGACAGAACTGTCTGCCCTAAAAAGCATCTTTATCGTGGTTGGAAAGCTATACTCCTATGACAACCTAAAAGGAATTTTCCTAAAAAGCGACTTTTCTAAGCACAAAAGAACCATATACAAAAGCTACTCTGATGCAGAGCTGCAAAGACTGCACGCTGGCTATAAGCTCCTTGATAAGCAGACTGCAAGACTCCTACTGATCCATGAGCTTTTAGGGCTTCGTATATCCGATACCATGACACTAAAAAAGGAAAATGTCTTCTTTGGAGAAAAGCCGCACGTAAAGATATGCCAGCCCAAAACCGGAAATACCTATGAAAAGACTATCAATGAAGAACTATGCTCGCTCCTTAAAGCCAGCATAGAGGAAACTGCAAGTATATACGGCGATTGTGATTATATCTTTGTTTCAGACAAGGATCCCACAAAGCCCATGACATACGCTTCTCTTTCCTACCGCTTTAGAACTATGGTACAGACCCTTGACCTGCTTGATGATAATGGAAAGCCCTTTACAGTAGGAACGCATCTTTTAAGGCATACATACGGAAAGCACCTTTGTGACCTCTTTGCTGATGATGCGACAATAGCAGCTCTTCTTGGGCACAAGTCCATAAGCAGTGTGGCATATTACAGGCAGATGAGTCCTAAGACCTTAGCCGAAAGCACAAAGCCGGTAATTGATGCACGTAACGAAAAGATAAAGAAATTTAAGAAAGGATGGATGGAATAATGAACAACTACGACAACATGCTTCTTGCAAATAAGAAGCTATCAGAGGAAAAGAAGATCCTCGCAATTGACACTATAAGACGCATGGTAAAAGCAAACGAACACATATCAATCGTTGAACTTACCAAGCTTACTGGACTTTCAAGATCATTTTTCTATAAAAACGAACAGGTAAATGATGAACTTATGAAAGCCCTTAAGTCTCAGGAAGGAAAAATCTTATCCTCCCGCAGGGACAAGACCTTAAATGAAGCCCTTAAAGAGACTGTGAAAATGCAAAAAGACGAGATTGATCGTCTGCGCAGAGAAAAAAGCCAGCTTACCTTCGCTCTTAAAAGGCTTCAAGACGAGAAACAAAACGATGTTGATTTTGCACTTATTGAAAAACTTTAATTTACAAGGAGGATTTTAAACTATGGCAGCATATGTAATCGGAGTAGATGTAGGATACGGAAATACCAAAACATCACACAATTGTTTTTCTTCAGGAGTAAAGAAGCTCCCCGGAAAACCTCCCCTTGCTACAAGGGTAATTGAGACCACTGATGGCTTTTATGCCATCGGGAACGGCAAAGTATCCGTCCAGAAATCAAAGACTGAGGATGAAAACATGAGAGTTCTCACAATGGCAGCTATCGCTGAGGAACTTAAAAAGACCGGCACCACTGTTGCAGATGTACATCTTGGTGTGGGCGTCCCCCTTACCCGTATGGGCGCAGAGAAAAAAGACTTTGTGGATTACTACACTAAAAACCGCCGCCTCATCTTCAAATATGAGGATGTACAGTACTCAGTAACACTGCTTTCTGTAGATGTATTCCCTCAAGGCTATGCCGGGATTGTCTCTTTCATGAAAGACTTTCACAAATCAGCCCTTGTCATTGATATCGGTTCTTGGACAGTGGATATCCTGCCTTTGACAGAATTTATCCCTGATCAGACAAGATGTAAGAGCCTTCCTCTTGGAACCATCACCTGCATGAATGACATCAACGAAGCTCTTCGTCAGAACCTCGGGCAGGAAGCAGACGAAACCACCATCAAAGAAGTCATGATCTACGGAACAAGCGATATCCCTAAAGACTACCTTGATATCATTAAGACAGGTCTTACATCCTATGCTACAAACCTCATGGATCAGATCAGAGCCTTAAACTTTAACTCTGACCTTACCCAGTTTATCTTCATCGGAGGCGGCGCAACCATCATGAAGCACTTCCTCTCCGAAGCTGATAAAAAAAATGCCCTCATACTTGATGATGTATCTATCAATGCCAAAGGATATGAGGAGCTTATCCGCCACAAGATGGGAGGCAGGTAATGAACGTCAAAAGGAAGACCGTTCGTTTTCAGGACAATCTTTCAGATCTTGCTGTATACGATGCCATTACAGACTATAAGAAATACGGCTACCGTTCCGAAAGCCATATGGTAATTGAAGCGGTACGCCGACTTATAAATGAAGACCCTGCATCCACTGATGCTGAGAAGTTGGCAGACCTTATAGCAGAAAGACTTTCCGGAAAGCTTACGCTATCTTCCCAAAACGCAGATACCTCTCCAAAAGAGGATACAAAAACAGAAGAAGCCGCCTTTGATGCAGCTCTCTCATTTCTTGATAGTTTCTAAAAAAAGCATGAGCCAGGAGAACAAGTCTCTTGGCTCATTTACATTACTGATTATTTAGTTTCTCAGCAAGCTTCTTTCTCTGTCTTCTTTCGTGTTCAAGTCTTTCCTGAATTTCATCCATTCTCTTAAAGATGTCCGCGATTGCTTCTGTCTCATCTTTAGGACGTTCCACAGATGCATTCTTGTTTCTGGCAGCTATGTCTTTTGCAAAGAGCTTTCCAAATGCCCATCTTACAAATGGCTGGATAAAAAATATCTGTGAAAAGAATGCAAACGGAAAGTTATGACATATAAGCTCTATCCAGTTAGCAAGAAGCGTAAAAATATTAAATCCGTTATAGTATGGATAATACAAAAATGCAGCAATAAAGCTCATTGCCGGGCACATGATAAGAACAGTACATGAAATGATAGCTGTTTCAAAAATCATTGGATGGTTATTCTTCGGATCAAACATCCTACAAGCCATCTTAAAATGCTCATGTACGGTAAAGAAGCAAGCAACCGAAAACAATAGATAGACCGCCAGCACTACACTATTCCGAACCAAAGACCAAAAGATAAGCATTTTGAGAAAATCTAAACTTTTGGATTTTCCTACAATGCCGACTACGGCGGAATCCCTCCCACTCCTTATATATTTCTTTCTGTATACATTGAATTTGTATTTAGTAAAATGCAGACAACACCACGGATCGGCTTTTGGCTGGACAATTCCAACCAAACACCGCAGCAGACAGTAGAAACCATTCTGAACGTTAGGAAGCCGGTATGATTGTTACATATAAGGGGAAGAAAAATTTCTTTTAGATACTTGTTTTCCTAAAACTGATGTGATATAATAATTCAATTCCAGAAAAGGAGTAAAAAATATGCGGCAAGGTATTCTTAAATAAAACTATAATCAAATAGTGGGAACAAAGGATTATG
>PPYF01639763.1_pt1 | contig 11054 bp, 10 predicted proteins | sample 1559871 | NCBI WGS metagenome assembly PPYF01 (sample SAMN08240021, study PRJNA423297) | Human gut metagenome, whole genome shotgun sequencing project.
ATGTATTGTTGAGCTTTGGCAGTCGGTTCCAACGGGTCGTCTACCGCTTGCCAAGTTAGTTGGAAGGTGTTTTTCCTACTTCCGGAGTGAATGGCAAAGTTATTTACCGGTAAAGGTTGGACTACGTAATCCGTCCCATGCATGGTACTCAGGTATTTTAGTATGGATTTGTAAACAGAACGTCCTACGGTAAACTTGAAACGCGGATCGTGCCCCAATTTCAAATCGGCGAAGTTCTGGTGGGAGAGGAGTTCCAGAATCATCGAGGGAACGGCAGGCAGACGGGTTTCGCTGTAATTGCGGTTCCACAGGCTGCGGCGTTGCCACCGGATACCGAATTGGGCGGAGATATCCTGTTGCAGACCGGTCAGTACCATGTCCGCCAAGTCGCGGGAAGCATAACGGGAGATACCGGCGTTCAGTTCACCATTATTATAATCGGTGGTATAGATACCCAGCGTGCCTATTAAATCATCTTCTTTGGAAAAACCTGCATCGCTGTGCACTCCCAAGGTCATTTCAAAAGGAACGCCCAATCCCTTCTCCTTTGGATTGTACACAGAATTTCCGCTGAGATAGTTTATTATCCGGCTGCGGGCGTTTATATCATCGGTATAGTCATTCTTACCTTCGCTGGGACTGTAAACCGAATAAGGAAAACCCGACCATTGTGCGGCATAGCGTGCCCCTTCCAGATAACGGGGCAGGCCGCTGGTTTTTCCACCGCGCGATATGTTTCCCATTCCTCCGCCAAAACGGACGGCATCGGCGCATACCACTCCTTTTTGTCTGCTCTCATTACTTAGTACCACCATACCGTAATCGTTGGTTCCTTTGTCGAATTCAAAAGTGCCCAGATAAACCCAGGTTCCTCCCCCTATTTGTTGGTTGACCAGAAATTCGGTGACACCCCCTTTATGGAAAACCAGATATTTAGCGTCACTCACACTTCCGGGTAAAGTCTGATAAGTCACATAGACGGCATATTTTCCTGTTTCGGGAATATGGGGAATCCATTGTGCAAAGGCTTTTTCCGGTTTTTTCTCGGTGGAGGCAAAGCGGGCTGTACCTTCTTCAAAAGGATTTTGTCCGTCCCGGTAAACCAATCGTTTTTGAGCGAATGCCGGGGTGGGGGCGGTTTTCCATTTACCTTTCCGGCTTTTTATCTCCTGATAGATGCAACCTTGGGGATGGGTATCATTATCCACAATCACCTCATTGCGTTGCCAGTCACGTTCACGAGGGGTATAAACTATGGCTCCCGCATTTTCCAGCATGGGTATAATATAAGGTATGACGAATGATTGGGTGAACAAGTCTTCTGTGGTACAGAACAGGCGGGGACGTTGCCATTCCCAACATCCCTTGTCCTTTTTATAATATTTTCCGTGGCTTTGCCAAAGGGCGATGTGTCTGCCTTCCAGTCCTTTGCCGGCAGTAAAGGGGCGGGAAATATTTTTTACCCATGGTACATTTACCTATGTTGGCATAAGATGTTTCGTACCGGGTGAAAAAATCTTTTAGACGTTGTTCCACATTACCATCTAACCCTTGTGCCAAAGTGTGTGATATTCCTGCCATTACCAGCAGGAAGGACAAAAATATCTTTTTCATGTTGTTTTCTTCTTTATTTATGGTTGCGAAGTTAGGAATTTTTGTTAGTTTTGTCATTCTAACTAATCTATAATGAACCTAAATGAAACGAATTATCTTTAATTTCTGCTTCGTATGGCTGGCTGTTTCCGCTTTTGCCGGAAGTAAGGTAGTCGAAATGCGAAATTATGGTCTGGTACCGGACACACACGAGAATCTTTCACCCAAATTGCAGAAGGCGTTACAAGACATCAAGTCTCAAGTTGCTTTGGGTGATAAGGTCACCCTGCTTTTTGAATCCGGACGTTACGATTTCCATCCTGAAGGGGCGGCTGTCCGTGAGTATTATATTTCCAATCATGATCAGGACAATCCGAAAACGGTAGGTTTCCCTTTGGAGGATTGGAAGGGGCTGACGGTGGACGGACAGGGCGCCGATTTTATTTTTCATGGACGTATGCTTCCACTTTCTCTGCTTCGTTCAGAGAATTGTACTTTGCGTAATTTCAGCATAGATTTTGAGACTCCTCATATTGCTCAGGTCAAGATATTGGAAAGCGGAGAGGAGGGAATTACTTTTGAACCTGCCGCATGGGTGAAATGCCGTATCAATGAGAAAGTTTTTTTCGAAGCATACGGTGAAGGCTGGTCCAGTGCTCCCCAGGGAGGAATTGCTTTTGAAGAAAAGACAAAGCGTCTGGTATACCGCACCAGTGACTTATGGTGTCCTATGGAAGGGGTGAAAGAAGTTTCTCCACGTGTCTACCATGCTCCTCAATGGAAAGACGCCCGGTTGAAACCGGGGACAGTGGTGGCTCTTCGTACTTATTTAATGTACATGGTACTTATTTGAAAATCAAGCAACGCCTTGATGACCATACGGTGATTGCCCGATACATGCATCCGCAAGCATACGGATTCGAATGGGGTGTGAATGGCGATGAAGTACAATTTGTACGTTCCGCCACCATGGAACTGACCGGTGGAAAGAACCGGGTGAAGGAAATCCTGCCCAATGACAAAGATACGGTGAAAGGTGCAAAAGAATATCGTATCACTTTTGCCGAGCCTTTGGATGCGGAGATTACGGATAAAGAAGGTTTCGGCATTGAAAACCTGTCCTGGTGTCCGGAAGTTTATTTTGCGGATAATGTCATTCGTAATATCTCTATTTATCCGGAGATTCCCGATTTGGAGCATCAGAAAAAATATTTCCATGGTGGAAAAGGAGAAAAAGGAGTAGTGATTGAAGATAACTATTTTGAAACCTTTGACCGCCCTGTCCTTTTTGCAAAATCCATTGACGGATTGATCTTTAAAAACAATGTGATCCGCCAGAATACGGATTATCCGGCTTTTCATCATAACAAATCCCGTTTCCGCTTGCTTCACACCCGGAATGTGAAGATAGAGAAGAATAATTTTGAGGATGGGGATGAGAGTATAGCAAGAGAATAGATACAAATAACACTGATTATGCGGGTGAAAATACAATCCGCATAATCAGTGTTTTCATATCTGAAGAACTACAACGGAAGGGTTATTCTACTTTTCCGATGCTGAAGTTTTCAGGATATTTGCCTTTGAAATTCTTATAATACAATTTGACGGGAATCCCTCCCATCCAGCGGAAAATAGGGCCTAGAGGCCAGAAGAACCAGTCTTTTTTCATCATAAAACCGGTTTCGCGACCTATAGCTCCCATAAACAGTTTGCCTATGAACAAATCCCAATTGGTGGTATGCGGTGCGGCACAGATAATATATTTGTCATAATCGGGAACGGATACTTTAGTCTTCCATCCCAATAGTTTGTAGTAGATAAAACCACAAATAGCTTTTTTCATTCCTTAAATCTTATGCTTTTGTAGCTTTAGCCAGTTCGTCTGCAACCACTTTTATTTCTTTGTTCAAATCCTCATTCAGTTTCTTGTAGAAACCTTTTACGTTACCCGGTTCAGTGTGACTGATGCGTATAATCAGTTTGATCACATTGTGTACAGAGTTGCAAACTACTTCACGGTTAACACCTTCCATCAAACTGACTAAAAACAAATCACTTGCTATATTGGTTATTTTTTTCTTTAAATTTCTTCTACTTGCCATAAATGTAATGTTTTAAGTTAATACATAATTCTAAATTCGCGGTAAAGGTAATATTTTTATTTGTATACGTTTTCATATTTGCGAAAAAAGAACGAAATTTGCACATGAATTATAAATGAAATTATACACCTTTAAATAGAATAATAGAATATGACTAAAAGTGCATTACAAATTGCCAGAGCTGCTTATCAGCCCAAACTTCCTAAAGCGTTGAAAGGCGCTGTAAAAGTAAAGGAAGGTGAACCTACACAGTCAGTTGCTGACCAGGAAGCTATCAAAGCCTTGTTCCCTAACACTTACGGCATGCCGTTGATTCAGTTCGTTGAAGGCGAAGCTGTCAATATGCCTGCCATCAACGTAGGTGTCATCTTGTCTGGTGGACAGGCTCCCGGCGGACACAATGTTATTTCCGGTTTGTTCGACGGTATCAAAGCATTGAACAAGGACAGCAAACTGTATGGTTTCATTCTGGGCCCCGGTGGTTTGGTAGACCATAATTATATGGAACTGACTTCCGATATTATCGACGAATACCGCAATACCGGTGGTTTCGATATCATCGGTTCGGGACGTACCAAACTGGAAAAGGTAGAACAGTTTGATAAAGGTCTGGAAATCATCAAGGAATTGGGCATCAAGGCATTGGTAATTATCGGTGGTGATGACTCAAACACAAACGCTTGTGTATTGGCAGAATACTATGCTGCGAAGAACTGCGGTGTTCAGGTTATCGGTTGTCCGAAGACTATCGACGGTGACTTGAAGAACGAGATGATTGAAACTTCTTTCGGTTTTGATACGGCTTGTAAGACTTACTCTGAAGTAATCGGTAACATTCAGCGTGACTGTAACTCTGCCCGCAAATACTGGCACTTTATCAAGCTGATGGGACGTTCGGCTTCTCATATCGCTTTGGAATGTGCTTTGCAGGTTCAACCTAACGTATGTATCGTTTCAGAAGAAGTGGAAGAGAAGAACATGTCATTGGATGATGTGGTTACTTACATTGCTCAGGTGGTGGCTAACCGTGCCGCACAAGGCAATAACTTCGGTACAGTGTTGATACCTGAAGGTTTGATCGAATTCATCCCCGCAATGAAGAGATTGATCGCTGAATTGAACGACTTCCTGGCTGCTAACGCATCAGAGTTCGCATTGATCAAGAAATCTCACCAACGTGAATATATCATCTCCAAGCTTTCTAAGGAAAACTCGGAAATCTATGCTTCTCTGCCCGAAGGCGTTGCACGTCAGCTTACTTTGGATCGTGACCCGCACGGAAACGTACAGGTATCACTGATTGAAACAGAAAAGCTGTTGTCTGATATGGTAGCCGTTAAATTGGCTCAGTGGAAAGAAGAAGGCAAGTATGTAGGTAAATTTGCCGCTCAGCATCACTTCTTCGGTTACGAAGGCCGTTGCGCTGCTCCGTCAAACTTCGATGCTGACTATTGCTACTCGTTGGGTTACACCGCTTCTATGTTGATTGCCAACGGCAAGACCGGTTATATGTCTTCTGTACGTAACACTACTGCTCCTGCCGAAGAATGGATTGCAGGTGGTGTGCCTATCACAATGATGATGAACATGGAACGTCGTCACGGTGAAATGAAACCGGTTATCCAGAAAGCGTTGGTAAAATTGGACGGTGCTCCTTTCAAGGCGTTCGCCGCACAGCGTGAACGTTGGGCTATTGAAACAGACTATGTATATCCGGGTCCTATCCAGTACTTCGGTCCTACAGAAGTTTGTGACCAGGCAACCAAGACATTGCAGTTGGAACAAGGAAAATAATTTTTTCTTATTTCTATAAAGCATAAAGGAAACCCATCGGGGCTGATTGTAAAACCATTCTCCCGATGGGTTTTATTGCATAGTATGTGGGAATAGGTAAGGTAAAAACAGCTAAATAGGATAAAATGGTAAGAGCGAAAAGCACACGTCCTGCCCCTGTTAAAAAAAAGGCAGTCGCGAAACCTGTCCGCCGGACCACACAGCGGAAGGCGAAAAAGAAACCGCAAAGAGAGATGCCGTCATGGCTTCGGTATGTCATTGCGGGGATTATTGCTTTTTTATTCCTTGCCGCTTTCTTTTATTTCTTTATCCGTCCTTACTCTTACCGTTGGAAGCCTTGCTATGGTTTTAAAGCATACGGTGTATGTATGCCCTCAGGTTTTCATGTGCATGGCATTGATGTTTCCCATTATCAAGGAAACATAGACTGGAAAATGCTGACCCAGACCCGACAGGGAAAATTTCCTATTCATTTTGTCTTTATGAAAGCTTCGGAAGGAGGCGATTATGGGGACAAGGCTTTTAGCTCCAATTTTGATTCGGCGAAAACATATGGGTTTATCCGTGGGGCTTATCATTTTTACAATCCGAAGACAGATCCTGTTCGTCAGGCCGATTTTTTTATCAATTCCGTCAAGCTGGATTCAGGTGACCTTCCTCCTGTGCTCGATATTGAGAAGAGGGGAAAGGATGAGAATCAGCTCCGTCGTGACCTTAAACTGTGGCTTGACAAAATAGAACAGCACTACAAAGTGAAGCCTATTCTTTATACTTCTTATAAGTTTAAAACGCGTTATCTGAATGATTCGGTCTTCAATTCTTATCCTTACTGGATAGCTCATTATTATGTAGACTCGGTGGAATACAGGGGGGAGTGGAAATTCTGGCAGCATACGGATGTGGGTACGTTGCCGGGTATTCGTGAGAAGGTGGATTTGAATATTTTCAACGGTTCGTTGGAAGAATTGCAATTAATGACCATAAAGAAATAAGGGAACTGTGCCTGAGGTTCCGAAAACTTTGTTTATATTTGCTTTATGAACTTACTGCTCAATATTATTTGGCTGATTTGCGGCGGATTTCTGATCTGCGTGGAATATATTGTTTCCAGCCTGTTGCTGATGATTACTATCGTCGGCATTCCTTTCGGTTTCCAGACTTTGAAGTTGTCTATGCTGGCTCTTTGTCCTTTTGGGCGGGAAATACGCAGTTGTCCCGGTGATGGTGGATGTCTCAGTGTGTTGATGAATATCATCTGGATACTTGTAGGTGGAATCTGGATCAGCCTCTCTCATCTGGCATTCGGGGTGTTGCTTTGCATCACTGTCATCGGCATTCCATTCGGACTGCAACATTTCAAGCTGGCGGGCTTGGCACTTACTCCTTTTGGAAAGGAGATTGTATAATAAATATAATACCGTATGGTCGTTTGGTCACTTTGGATAAAATGCAGCGTCCTACGTGCGTTTGTCACCGCTTGATTCCGGTTCTAATTTTCAGGGAAGAAGAACAAAAGGACAAAAGAGAGAAAATCCGTTCTTTTGTCCTCGAATAAATCAATGCACATCCTGCGTGGTTGGTGGCAATTCCGTCTTTATCGCGTCTTTGCCATACTTGAAAATGGTATTATTTCATGATGAATTTCACAGCTGCCCAGTTGTTCTTTTCTCGATGATGTACGAACTCCATTCCCAGACTCTCCGCTTTTTCGCGGATAAAAGGAATATCCTGTATATAGAATCCACTCATAAATATTTCCGAACCCGGATGCATACAGGCGGCATAATGGGGAAGGTCTGCCAGAAGAATATTCCGGTTAATGTTGGCAATAATCACATCAAACGCTTTGCGCCCTTTCAGCAGATTGGCGTCACCCAGTTCCACTGTAATGTTATGGATATGGTTCAGTGCAATGTTGTCTTTTGAATTGTTGACGCACCAGTCGTCAATGTCGATGGCTGTCACAGGATTGGCTCCTCGCATGGAGGCAAGGATGGCAAGAATAGAAGTGCCGCATCCCATATCCAGGACTGATTTTCCTTTCAGGTCGGCTTCTAACAGCTCGCTGATTATAGAGCTGGTCGTTTCATGATGCCCTGTGCCGAAAGCCATTTGCGGGTTAATCAGAATTTCATACTCAGTTTTCGGAGTGTCTTTGTGGAACGTGCTGTGAATGCAGCAACGGTCACCTATGACGATGGGTTGAAAGAAGTTTTTCTCCCATTCTTCATTCCAGTTTTTGTCTTCGGCTTCCTTTATGGTGTATTCTATCCGGGTGTCAGGTAAAGGGAAGTTCACAACCATTTCTTTCAGTGCTTCCTCGTCAAAGAGAGTTTGCTGGATATAGGCCTGTATTCCCCCTTCACATTCTACAAAACTTTCAAATCCTATTTCTCCGGCCAATGCGGACACTACATCATTCACTGTTTCATTACAGGGATGTGTTGTAAAGGTTACTTCTAAATATTTCATATCTTTTCGTTTATTCTATCACTTTACGGAGCAATGCCTCCATCTCATTTTTGAAGATGCCCGCTTCATGCACTTTCACCCCGTCCACATAGAACGTGGGAACGTAATAATAGTCGTATTGGTCGGCTATATCAGGATGTTGGGTTTCTTCTATCATTTCTATTTCTATAGGTTGGAATTCAGGATATTCTGCTTTCAGTTCTTCAATATAGCGCAGTGCTTTTTTGCAGAACGGGCATCTTTCCTGATAAAATAATTTCACTGGTTTCATACGATTGTTGGTTTAAGGATGATGACAAAGATAATTTCTTTTCATTACTTTCACAAACAAACCTTCCGTCTTTTTGTTTCAGACTTGTGCTCTCATTGCAATGTTAGATGCAATTATGCCCTCATGCCCTCATTTGTGAGGTAATTTGTTTATAATGAACAGGTTATTTGTGATGGTAGCATAGAAGAGTATGAGGGCATTGCCCTCATACTCTTCTATGGTAAAATAAATTATTTCAACTTTGTTACATGATATAGGGTACCTCTGGTACTGGTCTTTTTAGGAATGTTCAGTTTGCGGAGAATACGTCCAAACCAATTTATTTTATTGATAGACAGTTTGTCGCGTGTGTTCTCTTGAAGATAATTAAAAATATCCATGGCAGTCATCCATTCTCCCTCCTTTTCGTTGGTTGCAGAAGAAAAGTTACAATGGAATAAATGCTCCAAAGGTGATATTTGCTCAAATTCGCTGTTGCTTTGTCGTAAAACGGCCTCATCTTCGTCATTCAGCCAATAACGTTCGTTCTTATAAAGTAAATGCATGGCTTGCGCATAGAGTTGGCGGTAGTCTATGGTGACATTGGTATCAATGGGATCGGTCACTTCGATACAGATAAAGCGACGGCTTCCCGTGGGGTCGGTGAGCAAATCCTTCTGATTGCTGGTGCCGATGAATGAGGCATAGCGGCGTAATTCGCGCACGCTGGTTCCGTAAGGCTTGCGCAGATTGGCTGTCGGTTTTTGTAGCAGATGTTTCAGAAAGCCTTGTTGATTTACGGTAATCTGGTCGAATTCGTCCAGGTTGATAAGGAAAAATCGTCCCAAGGCACGCTCCGCTTCCTGTTTGCTGCTGAAGTCCAGGCTGTCGGCATAGCCGAAACGGAGTTCGGGTGGCAGCAAGATACGGCAATAAGTGGATTTCCGGAATCCTTGCGAACCTACAAGTAAAGGTGAAGTGCTGTTTCCATGCTGGCGGTCCATCCCCCTCCAATGCGCCACCATGCCTAGAAACCAACGGTAAAAGAGCTCTTCCCAATGCGGATTGCCGCAAGGAACGAGCCGGGCAAGTGCGCGGATGCGGTCAGTACCGTCCCAGCGGGGAAGGTCACACAAGTATTCTTCTACAGGATTGTAAAGCGGAACGAAATCGGAGGTGAGAAAGCGGTCTATATCCCGGTCCCACACTTGCAGCCCTTCTTTTAAGGCGCAGAGGGCGATCAGCGTGCGCTGTACGGCTTCCTCTTCGGGGATGCCTGTTTTGAAGCATTGTTCTACCAGATGGGGCAGTAAAGGTTCCAGCCCGTCATCACGTTTCCAGTTTTCCATCTCGGCCAATGCTCTTTTCCGTGCCGACTGGTACATCTGGGCAAAAATCTGCATACTTTCGCAGCCGGGTGTCATTCGTTCCGGTGCGCTTTCGCTGTTTTGTTTCCGTTGCCGGAAAGTTTCCTCATCGGGCAGGGCAAGCGGTTGCTCTATGCAGAAAGGAACGGACGAAGGGTTATAGTAAGGTTGTTCATCCACGGTCATGCGACAGCTTTGCATCAGGTCCGGTTCCTTCAGTGTGATGCCGAAAGGAAGCATGGGCTGGTAGCATGTCACCGCCAGCCGATAGGCGTGGGCATGAAACAGGAGGACTTCTTGTGTGGCAGTGGGCAAGCTGCCGTCAGTGCGTGCGAAGCGTATCCATATCTTTACGCTCCGTCCGCTTGAACCGCAGAAAGCGGCAAAGGTTTGTGGCAGTTGCTCTACTTGGCGTTTCACATATTCCACCTCATACAGGTCGGCGAGCCGGTTCACTTCCAGCTGCACCAGTCCGTTGTAATGTTTCATACGTTTCTCACCCTTTTGTTTGCGGGTATATTCTACGGCAGGATAGACACGCGGCAGTTTGTCGATGTGGACGTAGCGGGCGGACGATCCTGCCAGCCGGGGTAGTATTTCACGCAGTTCCGATATATGCCCTGCTTTGTTCTCTGTCTTTACTTTCTCGAAGAATGCGTCCGTATCGCATAGTGACAAGGCTTCTGTCCCCTGTTCTTCATCTTTTCTGATGAGTGTAATTTTCATATTTGTCTTTCGTTTGAATGTTTTTTGGTTTTATGTACCTCCCATGGAAAAGATGATGTTCTGTCGTGTGGAGAAGACTGCGTATTGCGAGTGTCTATGTGTGCATATTTTTAGTAAAGATAAGGTTTCTTTCCGGATTCTGCAAATGCTTTCCGGATTAAATGCCGTCTTTTTCTTTTTCCTTTCTTTTCTGTGTTTTTATTCTTAGTCTCAGTGCATATTCCCCTGTCTCTTATTTGTTTTCTACCTTTTCTTTTCTTATTTTTGTATGTTTGTAATTAGTTATTGACGGAAACGGATGTAATAGCCGTGCTCGATGCGCTGTCACACGCCATGGGCGAGGAATTGGCGGAAGGCAGGCAGGTGCATCTGGACGGCATCGGCTTTTTCCGTCCCAATCTGGTGAGCACCGAGCCGGTAACCGAAAAGACGAAACGTAAAAATACAAAGGTAAGGCTTAAGGGGATTGTTTACCGCCCCGACCGATTATTGATGGATGAGGTGGGGAAGGTAAAGGTGCAGCGTACCCGGTTCTCGTTTCATTCAAGTAAACTGACCGATGAGGAAATTGACGCATTGCTGACGGAGTTCTTCACAACTCATGATTTTGTGCAGCGGAAAAGTTTCCAGCTTCTTTGCAGTATGACACAAAGTACGGCCAGCCGCCATTTACACCGCTTGTGCGAGGAAGGAAAGCTGAAAAATGTGGGACTTCCCAAACAACCGGTTTATAAGCCGATAAATGGG
>PPYF01603106.1_pt1 | contig 11052 bp, 7 predicted proteins | sample 1559871 | NCBI WGS metagenome assembly PPYF01 (sample SAMN08240021, study PRJNA423297) | Human gut metagenome, whole genome shotgun sequencing project.
CGTATGATGTCATATGGATAGGTCTTTTTCTGTATAAAATCGAGAGAGAAAAGCTTTTCTACTACGCTGAAATAGACAAAAATGGATATAAAACTAGTTATTATCTGCATTTTTTGAAAAATAGACTTTTTGGAAAACCTACCATCATATTGACGTGATTTCAGAAAACCCTTATAATAACTGTATCTTAAGAAAAATCATTTTCTTCCAGTATTTACCTATATCCATAGGCCTTGTGGATCAAATGGGAGCATGTTTTGACCGTTTACGGTGTGAGGTTTTCCAAAACCTATTTTTAAGCCCCATGAATACTGGCTTTGTAAGCCCTGCTGTTGCAACAGTACCTACCGTTTACGGTATTGAAACATTACTACATAGTCATATTGGTTACCATAAATGAAACCAAGGTTGCAACAGTACCTACCGTTTACGGTATTGAAACACGTTCTATTGATGATATAGTTTATAATGCGGAGTCCGTTGCAACAGTACTTACCGCTTGCGGTATTGAAACCATATTAGATTTCTTCCACTTCATTCAAAGATGTAAGTTGCAACAGTGCTTACCGCTTATGGTATGTGATATCTGGTTGAGCATTATTAAAATCGAATTATTATAATTTTAATGGTATAAATTGAAATAGCCAGTACTACAAAATATAGTACTGGCTATTATTGTCTAATTTCCACTGTTGCTAATAAATTAAATTTGGATATTAGTGTATTTCCTATTATAATTGGTATAAAGTATTGTTCTGTGAAGGTTATATGAATTTGGAGATGTTAGAATGTGGAAATATGCTATAGAAGAAATGGATGAGATAACATATAAGGATTTGGCGTGTGAACTTATGAGGATATTTTCTCAGTCTATAGATTTAGAAGATATTACATTACTTAGTGGTGCTCAATATATATGGCGTCAGCAGTTATTAAAAAGCAACTAGTTGATAATACTCTAGAAATATTCACACCGTTATGTAAATCGCGTATGTATGATAAGTCATATCGTGGCCTAAGTGAATTAGAGATTGCAATTGATGGGCGACATTATTTACTTAGCAGAACCTTTTTATGGGATTGTGATTTTTTTATTGTATGTCCTTATATGGAAGATGATAGCTCGGATGTATATGATAATAAGACTGATGAACAATGTTTTTTATATGATTTGAAATTATTGTGTGAACTTGCTCTAATGCTTTGTGGTGAGGATAATGGTTTTAATTCGAGCCGATATGTTGTTCAATATTACTTGGACCTCATTGCAATGGTTGAGGCTGGTGAGTTCAAAATGGATATGTTGGGTATTATATGGGATTATGCTTACATGTCTAAGTCTACTAGTGATGATTTTTATGATGAAAGTAAACTACGTGATTCTGATTATAGTTATGATGAGGATGATGACTTTCCTCCTGAATTTTGGGAAGCCGTATATAATATGATGGAAAAATAATAAGGAAATAAGGGGAGTCGTATATGTATAGTAAATTGAGATGGATATTTGGTATAGTTTTTAGTATTCTTTGTATATGTTCTTCGATAGCTGTAGATGCATATCAAAATTCATTAGACAGTACAATTCGAACTTCGAATAAAATTGTTGGAGATTGGTATGATACTAGTGGGAATAAAGTATTAACCATTTCTAACGGATATATCAATGGTTGTCCTATCGTGGATGGTGCCGATTTCGTAGGAGGATATCCTGGAGCTGGCGTTTTTATTATTCAAGAGGCTCAAGGTAGAAAAGCGATTCATCTGCAGTGGATGGGGTATGGTGAACATAAGACGTTAATCATAAACAAAAAGGTGCAATTAAGTACGATTCCTCAACGACAACATTATGAATCGGTTAATGGTGTATATTTAGGTATGACTAAACAAGAGGTTATAGATTTGCTAGGCGTGCCAAGTGATCCTGTTGATAGTCGTGGACGTGAAACATTAAAGTTTAATAATTTAGGAATATCTGTTGAACTTGATCACGGTGTTGTTACTGTCATTAATCTTATTGGTGATAATGCACGTTTTGAAAAATCGGGACTCACTCGAGAGTCATCTTTAATTGAATATTATAACTTTTACCAGTTTAGTAGAATGCCATCGGAACTTTCGAAAGATACATTTCAAGGTTGTTTTTCCATTGGCCATGGAGAGTACATCGCTTTTTCTGATGGCAATGTATCTTTAACAATATATAGTAATTAATACATATAAAAGCTGACAATTCGTATGAATTATCAGCTTTTTGTTTATTTCAGTATTAAATTTTGGCATTTGCCCCTTAAAGGACAATATATTGATGGATATTATCTGAATTTCTGTTTTAGAGTTTCAGAGTTTTTTAGCTTTTTAAAATAGATATCTTGTTTTGCTTTAATGCAGTGGCATAGTATATGAATTGGTTTAGCACTTGTTTTGGAGTAGGTATAGTATAATCGATAGTCTTTTGCAGTTTGCATATGGTATACAGGATATCCAAGTACATCTATTTTACTATTGTGAGTAGCATCAATCTGTGTAGGATCATCGATTTTGTATAAGCGAATGAGCATTCTGTCGATATCGTCGCGCACAGATTTACTAGCGCTAGTATAATCTTGTAAGAATTGTTTCTCTAATTCAAAGTCTTCAAACTTTCTTTGTAAAATTTTACCTTCGTTTAGACGATCCTTATCATTGTCATATGCGTGCTCGTCTTCAACCATTGGTTCTTTGAGTTTTTGGATTTCTTGGACATACTTATTTTCTTTTTCTATCATGCTTTGATTTAGTTTTTCGTTGTCCGTTTCTAAGAGATCCTTGTAGTCTTTAAGGTACTGTGTTTCTTCGTGTAATACTATATTTTCTTTTTCTAGTTTCTTATTGCGTTTATTTAGTGTATCTATTTCGTTCGTTTGTTCTTTATATATTTTTTCGTATTCTTCACAATCACCCAAAGCAGAGCTTAATTGTTGATAGGTTTCTTCGAGTTTCTTATTTAGGTTATCGATAGTGGCCTGATTATTACTATTTGCATTTGCTTTTTCTTGCTTTAGTTCTTTTTCAATAGCTTGTTTTGATGCTTCTATTTCTTCTGCTTTTTTCCGAGCACGTGCTAAATTTTGTGTAACTTCATTTAATTCATCATGTAATTGTCTAATTCTATATTGGTTATTTTTATATTCTTGATATTCAGCTGAATCGCTTGTAAACCATAATGGTGCGCCATTGCCATCAAGTAAGAAGCTTTTACCATAAATAGTCATAGCGATGAATACAATGACGGACATCATGGCAGATGTTAATTTACCAGAGGTCTTAATGAGGGAGTATACAGAATAGCCACCTAATGCACACCAGCCAATAGGACCTGCGATGATGGAGACTCCTTTAGCAACTCCAGTGTAAACTGCAAAAGGAAGAGTAATTCCTAAAAAGCTTGTGAATATGGCATGGATAATTGTATTAATAGCGATATAAGCACCAAATGTGCTGCCTACAGTGATAAGTGAACCAATACCAACCCCAGATTTTAGGAAACTATTGCGTAATACTTCACCACTTAAATGGTCAGTTTGTAAGGACTGTTTAATTAATTCCTTTCGATCAGATGATAGATTATCTAATTCTTCATTTAGCTGACGAATCATTTCATCTCGTTCTTGTGCACTTTGTTTCTCTAAACTTGTTTTGATAGATTGAAGTGTTTTTTGATATATAATATCTGCTTTTTGATTAACATCTAAATCTTCGTGTATTGTTTTATCTGTCTTTGCAGCACTTTCAATAATTTTATTAGATAAATGAGTTAGACTGCTATCTGGTATATCTAACTCATTGCGGACTTCCTCGATAAATAGATTATAGAGTTGCTCTTGCGTATAATTTTGTAATACGTGAATTTCTTCTTTAATTTTATCATTTATATCTTGGTGCTTATCTTTGTCTTGACGTTCGATTTCCTCATTCGTTTTCTTCGATTTGCCAAAAAAGCTCATAACTGAGTTGATTGCCTTTTTTCCTGTGGTTACCGTGCTATTGAACTTATCTGAGAAAATATTCATCATAGTTTGTTGACGGAGAAGTGCGATTAAATAGGATAACTCCTCTTTAGATGCATTTTGTAGGCCATCGAATAGTGTAGGTGATGGATACGTTGTATTTTTAAATCCATTCGTACTCATAGTATATATCTTCCTTTATGCAACATAAATTCATTTAATATTCATAATTTATATAGTATCATATAAAATTTATTTAGAAAATTATTTATGTGAAAGTATAGACTATAATTGTGCAAATTTGAATGTATCTTAGTTTTTTTGAGTAGGTTAATAATATGGGTTATCATATAATCATGATATAGCCAATGAGTAATGAAAAATTTTGATAGAGGCTTGCTCTAGTAATATTGATATAAAGATTTTCATGACTTGAGTTATACTATGATTAATAGTTTGAACTTTAGTATTGTTGAAAGGTGGTGAATATAATGGGAGGAACATTTGGTCGGCCTAGATAATGTTTTATGTGGTAATCATGCCATATAGAAGAGAGTTATCTCCTAATAATGAACTGCAATGTTTTTTGTTTATTGATGTATAGTATGATGTATTGAATGAATTGATAATGTTTTAAAAAGGAGGAGTTAATATGTTACCAGTATTAGGTTTTTTAGCAGCAGCGTCTGCGTGGGAAGTCTTTTCAACAACTGTAACAATAGGAACAACAATATATCGGGCAACACGGGACTAGTTAGCATTCTGTAATAAAAGGAGGTGTTATATATGTCCATTATACTAGGATTATTAGTGCTGTATGTTGTGGTATCATGTTTTGGAGAATAATTTTGAAAGTAATAAGTGAATATAAGAATTGATAGACCTATTCGTGTGATTTGATGCGAGTAGGTCTTTTTTTGTAAACCAATTATGAAATAGGTTTTCTTGGCTTATAAAAGTTATCAAAATAGCGATAAGCCCAGTTATTACCTGTATTTTATAAAAATCATTCCTTTTAGAAAATCTTCCTACATATTGACGTAAAACACAAAAACCCTTATAATTACTGTAATCTTAGAAAAAACATTTTCTACCAGTATTTACCTAGGTTCGTACGCATTACGAACCAAATGGGAGCGTGTTATGACCGTTTACTGTGTGAGGTTTTCTAAAACCCAATTTTAAGCCTCATGGATACTGGTTTTCTAGGACCTGCTGTTGCAACAGTATTTACCGTTTACGGTATTGAAACCATCTAGCGAATCCTCCCATACCATTCATCGCATGTTGCAATAGTACTTACCGTTTACGGTATTGAAACTGATTATTTAAGATTAAAACTGGATAGTTTTCTGGTTGCAACAGTACCTACCGTTTAGTTAAATGATGAAGATATCCACAGAGCTTTAGTCATTGTCTTCATCTAGAAAGACTTAATTAGTACAATATCTTTTTTGTGATTTTTAATAATATAACGTAAGCAAATACCCCTAAGTAGACAGTCGTGTTTACTTGGGGGTATTTTGGTTATTTTAAAATTTGGTTTTAGCATAGAAATTATTAAGCTAATTTAATGTATAGTATTACAATTATTGACGGAACTTTATGACTACCCTATAATTAAAATTAATAATTCATGAAATTCTCATGATTTACAAAGTGTTTGTAAATGGTTGAGGTGGCATATGGGGACACATAATTTTTCAAGATTAGAGACCATAAATCCTGAGATGTATAAAATGGCTACGGATTCTGAACGGTATTTGTATGCAGATCATCAAATTGCATTAGTTAAGTTGCGCGTATTTGCCGAGAGTTTTACTAATTATTTGTATAACGACTTACAGTTGCCTAATAATCCTAATGATAGTTTTTGTAGTAAATTACAAAAATATGAATTTTCTAGAGCAGTTCCACGTGATATTATAAAAAAATTGCATCTTCTTCGTGTTAATGGTAATGATATGGCCCATAAGGTTATTGAGTGTGATCAAAAGGTGGTTAATCATTGCTTAAAGGAATCATATTTATTGAGTAAATGGCTATGTTTTAAATTGGACCCTGCTATTACGGATTATCCTGAATTTGTTTTGCCTGAAAATAAACCAATTGTAAATCAGTCTGATTCTATTAGTCTGGATGATGAATTAGAAGCTTTACATCGTGATTCAGATGGTTCCATTGCTAAACGTAATGAAGTGTATAGTAAGATTAGTTCTGAAGAGCGCGAGAAAATTACAGCGGTACGTGCCAAGGAATATGCTGATGTTATTCAAAAGAATCATATCAATCTATATCCAGAAGAAACAGCAGCTTACTATCATTTGATAGATGAGTTTAAAGGATATGATTTGACTACAGAACAGCAAGAATTAGTAGCTCAGTTAGAGGATTTCATTAACAATGATTCGGAACATGTGTTCCTGATGAAAGGGTATGCTGGTACAGGTAAGACTTTCATCCTTAAGGGTGTGGTTAATTATCTAAAGAATATTGGCCGTAGTTGCAGTTTATCTGCACCAACTGGTAAAGCAACATTAGTATTGCGCGAGAAAACGGGTCATTCTGCATCTACTGTACATTCGATGATTTATTCTCTTAATACATTGAACGAATATGGAAAAGACCAAGAGGGAGAAACCTTTAAATTAGTATTCGAATTGAAGGATAATGAAAATCCATCCAATCATGTATATTTGATTGATGAAAGCTCCATGTTGTCTGATGCTATGGCAAATAACGAATTTATCCAATTTGGTAGCGGGAAATTATTAGATGATTTAATGCATTATATAAACTTAGACTCTAATGAATATGTTAAGAAGGTCATTTTTGTTGGTGATGATGCGCAGCTTATGCCTGTTAGAATGAATCATTCTCCGGCTTTATCTGAAGAGCATTTTAAACGGTTATATGGTGACAACTTTCCTATTCGCTCCTTCCAACTTACTGAAGTGGTACGTCAAAAAACAGATAGCCTCATATTAAAGAATGCCTTGCATATTCGAAATGATTTAGCGCGACATCAGTTGAATCGCTTGACTATCGAGCAAGATGGTTCAGAGGTGGTAGGCATTAAGGCTGAAAAATTTTTAGACACCTATATGATGAACTGCAACAATAACATGGATGCAGAGACTATTGTGATTGCCTCTAAGAATGACTTAGTAGGTGTGTACAATATGATGATACGGGAGTCCTTATATCCTGGGGCTAAGACAATAGTGCCAGGCGATCGAATTATGTTCTCTAAAAATACATTTATCGATGGACACCGCGTGTTTAATGGAGAATTTGCCACAGTTACTGATGTAGGATATGTAGAGTCTCGACGAATTCAACTGAATAAAGATAGGGCCGTAGACCTTAACTTTAGACATGTTGAAGTCGAATTTGTTAATGAAAATGGTATGCGTATTGTAGCGCCTACCTTATTAATAGAAGATTTATTAACCTCGCCTAATGCTATGTTGGATACAGATGAACAAAAAGCACTATATAAAGATTTTTATGTAAGAAATACTAATGTATTAAAATCTATCGCTCAACAAATGAAAGCAGAAAATAAGGATGATGAATCAGAAGAAGCACATAAGAAAATCCATTTTAATAATAGTCACGAACGATTGAAATTAATGATGTCAGATCCGTATTTTAATGCAGTTCAGGCTAAATATGGGTATGCGATTACATGTCATAAGGCACAAGGTAGTGAGTGGAAACGTGTATTCCTAGATTGTCAGTATTATAACAACATACTATCCGTAGATGGTTTTAAGTGGTTATATACAGGAATCACACGAGCAACAGAACGCTTGTATTTACTTAATTGGTGGGATAGAAGAGCTGATTCTAATATTAAAATAGATGAATTGGAATTTGCTGAAGAACAAAAACAATTAACCTCAAAGTTACAAGAAGATTGTGCAATTGATACGTATCTTGAGTTTGATTTAGCCTCATTATCTCCTATTTCGCAAGGTATTTGTCGTATGGTTGTTAAGGCATTGGCTAGTCAAGGTATTACTATTAAGAAAGTTGCATCTCATGACTATCATGATATCTATCAAATTCGGGTTGAAGGTTCATTAGAAGAATATAAAATTCACTATAATGGAAAGCATGTTATCAGTGGTGTAAGACCTAGTAATAAAAATAATTCTAATCAATTATATACTTCATTGAATGTGTTAGTAGGATTGTTGATACAGATGGATGAAAAATCACTTATGGAACAAACACAAAATGTGGAATCGATTGTTCAACGAGCAGTATATCCAGAACCATTTAAAGAGTTTTTACAAGCTTACAGTGAACAGTTAGAAGCTAAGTTGAAAGAATATCACATTGTAATTAAAGACATCAAGTGTGATCCGTACCGAGTTCAATATACTTTCACAAGAGGCATAGGTACGATTAGGATGGATATTATTTATAATGGTAAAAAACAAATTACGAAAACCGACTTTATAGATCGATTATGTAATGATTCGGACTTGGCTGACGATATTACATCCGTTTTGAAAAAAGGGGTTATGTAGCTATGGAAACTAAGGCGAAATTTACGAGTAAAGATGTGTTTGCTATACGTATAGCTAGTCCAGAATATAAAGGCCTTCAAGAGGTTAAGGCCCTTAAGGACGCCAATAAAATTCTGGAGGCAGCTAAACGGGCAAAAGCCTTATTGAAAGAATTTCCAGATAATTTGGCTGTTAAACGTTCTTATGCTTGGCGTTTATATGCGCTTTTAAAACAGAAGGTAAATGACAAAGCTGTTAATTTTGATCATGTTATATTTTATTTAGATGAGATTTTCTCATTGGGACTTTCAGATGAAAGTCTATTGATGCGGTGTGTATGGAGAAGTATCTTATCTGTTAAGGATAAAGAACAGCCTATTAAATTATATATGTATGCGTTACAAACTGATTTTAATTGTTTTGAGTATGAGGATTATAAGACTAGTTCTTATACCGATGCTGATGGAAATCAACGTGAAGGGAGTTCTTTAGTCTCAAAAATTTTGAAGAAATCCCTAGATGGGATTAATAAAAAGGTTGATAAGGATAGCGTCATTGCATTATGTGATATAGCAACGTCACAGCTAAGTAAGTTACATGAAAATACAGTGTTTTTGAAATGGGCGATTGCTAAAGCCTTGACACTAGTAGAACAATTTGATCGTGCTCAAGTTATCATTATTAATCTATTATATGACAAACCTCATGAATTTTGGCTGTGGAAGGGATTGGCAGAAACCGTAGAAGGTGATACTAAGCTTGCATTGGCATGCTACTGTAAAGCAATACTATGTCAAAAAGATGCCTACTATAATGGTAAGTCAAGACTAGGGCTGATTAAGCAGTTAATCGAATTAGAATGGTTTGATATAGCTAGCTCTGAAACGCGGTATTTGATTAAAGATAGACAGGAACAAGAGCATAAGGTTGAAGATATATTAAATCAATATGTGAAAGCATCTTGGTATATGCCGAATAGTAAACCTGTTACTGATGATTTTTATATTGAGCATAGTGTGCCTGCATTGGTATTGTTGTATAAGGATTTTCCTTGGTATGAAGGGATTGTTGGGACGACTTATACAACTGAAAAAGGAAAAGTCACTAATATTATTGTGATGAAATCCGATTCTGAGCCACCTAAGGAAATTCATGTTAAACCTTCTCTATTACGTAATATATCCAAAGGTTTTGGTACACCTATTCGTGTAAAAATGAAATGGACTGGATATAGTCGTGGTGACATTTTTATGATTGAGCAGACTGATGCTACCAAAGAGTTCCCTCATCATATTGGTATTGTTAATCGAGTGGATGATTGTCATAATCGTGTTTATATAGTGGCCAGTGGTGATATTTTACTTTCCTATACTATTGATGAAAGCACTCCTTTACAGGTAATGGATGTTGTATCTGTTTCCTATTCATCGGCTGAACGTAAGGATGGGACTGTTGTAAACAATATTATTTCCTGTGAAAAGGTAAGACAAAACCCGCCTAGTTCATTAGTTATGGATTTTGAGAATATAGTGAAAGTTGTTACTGGCGGTATTGCTTTTACAGAGCGTACAAACGTATTTATAGAACGTCAACTAGTAGATGATTATAAATTGGTTAGTGGTGATGTAGTTTCTGGTACTGCAATTCGTTCCTATGATCGTTCAAAAAATAAATGGGGTTGGAGTGCAGTAGAAATCTCATCTGTAGATGTGGAAGGCTATAAAAAGCTACCACCATATTCTAAGTATTAATCTGTGGCGAAATGAATTCTTCCTAGTTTTTTTGAATATGTATAAGTAGATACTTTTGTTATAATAAATACATCAGTTAATACTGAGTACTTAGTGGTGTAAGGTACGAATGTAAAAATTTCTCCTTTCGGTAAATAATATAAACTATATCATTAAAGTTCGTACTGCATCGCACCTCTAAGCATAGCCTTGTCCGTATGGTAACATATGGGCAGGGCTTTTTTAGTGTAAATTAGATATATCTTTAAACGTCATGACAAGGGATATTAATGAACGTCCCCATTATTCGTTATTTATATAACGTATGATGGGGGCGTTTTTATGGTATTTGGATGAGTCTAATTTCATAGTTATTTTGAGTCAGGTATTATCTTATGTTTGTTGTATAGCACGCCCACATCGATAAGTTTTGATTACGGATTAGGGAAGTAGGTGATAGTATGCCATTTGTAGGCTTCGCAGTAGCAATAGCGCTTTGCATAATATTAGATGATTAACTAGTAACTAAAAGGGGCAAAAAAGTATGTGTTAATTAAAATGAAATATATTGAAGAATACTAGCGAGTTTAAATTATTTAGGAGGAGGGATATATATGATAGCATCTGTAGACTTTGGTTTAGTACATATATATGTAGAGGGATAGTTTTGAATATAACAATAGAATATAATAAACAATAGACCTATCTGTATGATGTCATATAGATAGGTCTAATTTTATTGTACGCCGAATAGGCATGACTAAACCCCCAGTTAAACTGGGGGTCGGTAAAAAATTCTTAGAGAAAAGGAAA
>PPYF01350102.1_pt1 | contig 11051 bp, 9 predicted proteins | sample 1559871 | NCBI WGS metagenome assembly PPYF01 (sample SAMN08240021, study PRJNA423297) | Human gut metagenome, whole genome shotgun sequencing project.
CAGGGATACAAATGGTGAGGGTGTCCTAAAAGTAGGTACTACACTAATTCGCGTGTCCACTGTTATGGGTATATTATAACATAAGCCTGCAATGCAATTCCTTTCTGCACCAATATTTCAAAAAAAGAATTCAGCAAAAGTAAAAATATTCCATTCAACATACAAGAAATTGTAAGGCAAAGCAATGGAAGACTCCCTGTTCTCTTCTTTCTTCTGTCCATGAAGAACCAACAAACAAGTATGCAATTTCCCAAAGCAGTTATGATCGTCCCACCGATTTTCATCCATAGAGTAATATTTATGTTCTTTATAGATACAATCGGAGAAAGCATTATTAAAATCACGACTGATAAAACCGCCACACACCAACTGAATTTTCCAAACTGCTGATGAAGATTTAAAAATTGTGTGCCTTTCTGACTATTCTGAATCATATCGATAATTTTCATTTTTCGTATGGTGCAAACATTTTTTTAACCAGTTATGAAAAAGATAATTCCAAAAAAACATACCGTCCATAATACAGTATCTGGAAATAGCATAAAATATAGTTTAAATTCTTGTTTAAATGCCTTAAGTACAACTGCATTAATCAGTTGAGATAGTATAGTACCTGATAAAATTCCTAGTATAAGAGCGAGTGCTCCAATCATTAGGTTCTCCAAAAAGAAAATCCATGCTACTGTTCTTTGTTCCATACCAATAATTGTCTGAAGTGCAAACTCTTTTTGTTTTCGCTTTAGCATATAACGGTTTACATAGGAAACTAAAAAAAGTATCAATATTCCTACCGCCGGAACAGCAATCCTCATAGCTTTATTCAGAATTTCCATGTGAATACTTATTGGAAGCATATTACTGTAGTAAGGACTTACAATAGAAAAAAATCCGTAAAACATCGCTACCGATAAAACCAAAGTTATCATATAAATGAGATAATCTTTTGTAGATTGCTTCATATTTTTCAATGCCAGCTTCAAATACATACTTCTATGTCACCTCCTTGATCTTACAATTCTGTCATTTATAAAGTTCCTTTTTTAAGACTGCATATTGAAAAACAGAGGTTGTAGCCCAATAATATAACAAATAAATTCCGCCAAATACTGCCAATGTAACGATTCCGTATGTCAAGAATAAATTTTCCTGCAAGATTGCTTCTCCAAATACTTGATTTGCTCCTACAATCAGAAATATCATTATGATCATTGGAAGAATCGCCGGAATGAAAAACAGAACCCCAACTTCTTTTTTTATAAGGTTTCTTCTTGTTTTTTGTGCCACTCCCATTTTATCCAAAATCTGATAATTACGTCGATTATAGTCTATTTTTGAAAGTTGTTCAAAAGCTAATATGGTAGAAGATAAAATAATAAAAATAATACTTAAATATAAGCCACAAAAAGAAATTGCTGCAAATCCAGTTAAAGAGTTTTCAATCCCCCATGCTTTTACAGTTACGCCCATCGTTATTTGTTCTGGCAACCCTTTTCCATCCTGAAGTACAGGAGTCCATGCATTCGGATCATGCAAAAACTTCTTCAGCGCTTGTTTTAATTCTGGATATCCTCCATTTTCTAATTTCATTACCAAACGAATTTTTTCACCGGAAAGCTGGGTTGCCACTTGATCAGGCACTACCAGAATGTATCCTCTTGTGCCTGCCATTTGATATTGTTCCATCGGTTCTGTATAAATTGCTGTTTCTGCAATTCCAAGAACACTGCCTGCTAACAGAATTTCGCTTTTTTGCTCTAACGCTTTTTGAATTTTCTCTACATAATTCCATGTATCACAATGAATAAAAAATTCATTTGAAGACAGACTTACAGATTTTAACCCAAGCATACAACGTAAATGATTATAATCGGACAACGCTAATGCTTCCACCGGATAAGCATCTGTTGCATAAAGATAATAAATCAGTTCATCTTCTACGCTACATTGCTGCTTCGTAAATTCTACCATTGGCTGTAGGCATTCTTTCGTCAGTGGAGCATCCAGAGCAACACCCGCATCATACGGATAATAAGCCTCCATATTCGCCTTATATCCTGCTCCCGTAGAAAGACCTGCAAACATTGTACTCAGGGATACCGTTAAAAGGATTGCGATGACTGCCATAAGCTTTCCGGCAGAATCTACTTTTCTTCCAATCTGTCCCAAATAAAATAGGTTGATGTCCTTATATCTTCTACGTTTACTTTTATTCAAAAGTCTTAACAGCAATACTGGTAAATTACGATACATTTCGTATATTCCTATTGCTGATAAAATTACAGCGCCAATCATCCAAACGTAGAATACATTTGTTTGAACAGACATTCCCTTTGCCAACAGACAGCCTCCCGTAAGGATACATAATACCGACAGAATAATCAGTGTAATATGAAATCTTACAGAATGCGTCTTTCCGTTTTCGTTTTTATGATGATCATAAAGCATATCTACAATTTTACGTTTACGGATAACCTTTGCTGCACGCAATATTCCGATACCGTACATGAGCATAAAAAGTATAAAAGCTGTTGCAAAAGCCTTTATGGAAAAGGAAATACGATAGGTATGTGGCATCTCAAAAATATGGTTGATAATCTGCACCAGCACTCCGGAAAGTCCAATTCCTGAAAAAGTTCCTATAAAAAATGCAGCCATTCCAATCACACCATTTTCAATGAAAAATAGTTTTTGAATATTTGAGGTTTCCATTCCCAGTAATTCATAGGTGGCGAATTCCTTTTTCCTTTGTTCCAGCATAAAGCGTATTGCATAGCTGATCACAAAAGATGCAATCAATGCTACAAGAACAGACATTCCCAATATGCCTGATGTCAGCATGGACATATTTTCAGACATGGAGAGGACCTCTTTTGAAAATCCAAGCGCAAGAAAGGAATACATCATGGCAGCAGTCAGAGTAATGGTAACAAAATAGATTACATAATTTCGTATGCTTTTTTTCATATTTTGTATTGCGAGCTTAATATACATCACTTACCCCGCCTCCCATCATGGTAAGAACATTCAGGATTTTATCAAAAAATACCTTACGGGTGTCCCTGCCTTTTAAGATTTCAGTGAAGATTACACCGTCACGTAAAAATAAAATACGATTGGCATAGCTTGCCGAAAATGCATCATGTGTAACCATCAGAATGGTTGCACCCAGATTCTCATTCATACTCTGCATGGTAGATAAAAGCATCTGAGATGAGTGGCTGTCCAAGGCCCCTGTTGGTTCATCAGCCAAAATCAGCTTCGGGTGATTGATAATTGCTCTGGCACAAGCACATCTCTGCTTCTGTCCACCGGAAACCTGATATGGATATTTGTCCAAAATATCGGCAATATTCAGACTTTTCGCAATCTCTTCCACTTTCGGTTCTATTTCCCTGACCGGAATATGGTTAATCGTCAGAGCCAGAGCAATATTCTCACTAATGGTTAAAGTATCCAACAGGTTAAAATCTTGAAAAATAAATCCCAGATTTTCTCTCCGAAACTTTGCAATCGCCTTTTCTTTTATCTCAGTTACATCTGTACCATCCAAATAAATATGCCCTGCGCTTACCGTATCTATGGTAGAAATGCAGTTCAGCATCGTTGTTTTTCCTGAGCCTGATGCACCCATAATGCCTAAAAACTCACCTTCCTGCACAGAAAAATCAATATCCTGAATCGCTTTTGTTACATTGCCTTCATTTCCATAAAATTTTTGAATATGGTCTAATTTTAAAATTTCTTTCATGATACTCACCTCGTCTTTTGATATTATGATTGTAACGGATTTCTGCCTGTGTTTGTATCAAGTTTTCTAACAAAATTCTAACAAAAATGTAAGAAATGCAGGGCTTTTCTCAGCCCTGCACCTGATGAATAAAATGATTGATTTGAAAGGACAGGATCATTGTCGTTCCTGTCTCGCCTGACTGGGCGGCAATTCCAATTCCCAGCTTATCACAAAGTCTTTTGCAAAGATAAAGCCCTATACCGGTTGCATTTTGCCGGATACGTCCATTTTGCCCGGTAAAACCTTTCTCAAAAATACGGGGCAGATCATTTGCACAGATCCCGATTCCATGATCTTCTACAAAAAGAAAAATCTGATCTCCCTGCACCTTGGTATAAAAGTACAATACGGGATGCTCCCGGCTGTATTTTACAGCATTGACAATCAACTGATCCAGAATAAATCGGAGCCATTTATCATCCGAATAAACCGTCAGTTCACTCTCTTCCGTCTCTAAGGCAACCTGATTCTGCAATAAAAGATACTTGTTATCTGCAATCGCCTGATGCACCACATCAAATAACCGGATTTCCTGAACAGAATAATCCTTTTCCGTATATTCACTACGGGCATAATAAAGCGCCTGTTCTGTATAGCGATTGGTTTTTTCCAGTTCCCTCATCAGTTCTCTGGTAAAAGGCTCTTTATGATTTTCACACAATAGTTTCATTGCAGTAATCGGTGTTTTGATTTCATGAATCCACTGCTCAATATATTCCCGGTACTCCTGTCTCTCCCTTGCTACTGTTCCAATCTGTTCCAGCATAGATTTGGAAGCCATTTTAAAGAGTTGAAAATAAACCTGTTCTTCAGCATGTTCCGGTTCCGGAAGCATCTCTGACAACAAGTATTTTTCTTCCAGTCCTTCTGCCATCTTTACTAATCTATTTAATCTTCTTTTTCGCTGATAATAGGTAAACGTCAAAACACCAGCCAGTAACATCGTCCAGATGATAAGAATCACTGCAATACTATCTACATTATTTCCTACAAAGAACAGAAAAACCGATAACAATACCATACAGATGATATTGATGATGAAAATAGGGATTTTGTCTTTCCAATACTGTTTTCCATTCATAATGTGTACCCCTGACGGTGTTTTGTTTTAATAAAGTCTTTAACGCCAATCTTTGATAATTTTTCTCTGATACGTCCAATATTTACACTCAATGCATTATCATCTACATAGAGCTGATTGTCCCATAAATATTCAATCAGATCTGCTCTTGTGCAGATGGTTCCGGCATGTTCAAATAGATAGTACATAATCTTCAGTTCATTTTTTGTGAGTTCTGTTTGCTTTCCTTCCGCTTCTATTGTTCCAGTCTCTAAAGATAAAGAAACTCCTTGATAAGTCAGATGTCTGCTTTGTGTATCAGGATAAGCACGCTTCAGCAAGGAAGCAATTTTTGCAAGTAAAATGGCTGTGTGATAGGGCTTTGTAATAAAGGCATCTCCTCCAAGCATAATACTGTTCAATTCATCCATATCCGTATTGCAGCTGGTAACAAAGATAATCGGAGCCTGTGAAAAACTCCGAATGCCAGAACAAATGGTAAACCCATTTTCTTGCGGCAATTTAATATCCAATAAAATAAGATGTGGATTTATTTTTCGTACCTGTTCTGTTACATCAGAAAAATCTTCAATAACAGATGTGTGATATTTATTTCCCTCCAGTACTGTTTGCAGTTCTTTACGGATCACTGGATCATCTTCAATAATTAAAATTTCTGTATTCATAACAATCCTCCTAAACTGCATTATAACATAATACAGCTAAAATTGGAGCAAGTTTCCCTGCTCCAATTCGTTTTATTCCATTGTTCTGATTTGGTCAACAAGAGATTGCTTTTTCAAATTTCCCGTTGTATATGCAATTAATATCAACTGAACGGCCAATAGAACAGACGAATATATCAATACAACCGGCCATGGGAATGAATAGAAAAAATATGGATTTAATGACCGCATGATCTGAATACATAAAATCCCAAATCCAACTCCTAAAATCAATGTTACAAGCACAGCAAAGAGTGAATAAATCATGCCCTCATAGCAAAGCATTCTGATGAGTTGTTTTTTGCTTAAACCAATCACCTGTAACATTCCAATTTCCTGCTTCCGAGACAAAAAATTTGTAATGGTTGTATTTACGAGATTGATCAGCGAAAAACACACAACAATGATAGCTACTATCAGAAATGTACCGAAAGGTAGTTGCTGATTTCTATTATAATAATTTACGCTTTCTTCTATGGTATCCATAACCAAATCACTGTTTTTATCTATCAGCTGATTTAATGAAGTTTCAATTGTGTCGAATTTATCATTGTCTGTAATTACGGAAATAGTACCTGTGCAATCCATCCCGGTTCCCTCATTTATAAGTTGTTCCGGGAGAGTAAAACATTTATCGAATCCCGTATAATTATAATCGCTTACTATGCCTTTCACAGTATAAGTTTTCGTCATAATATCACCGGATACATTTTCGTAATCAACTTCTACTGTATCACCTAAAACAACATCCATTCCACTGAGATCTGCACGTTCTTGTAATAGGATAATTCCATTGTCCGCAATCAATTCATCATAATCAGCGGTTCCTTTTATGAGATTTTTTTCTAAATCAGATTGTTCATCTTGACTAAATCCCTGAATCCAATCTTCTGAAATTCCATTTACACGATATTCTGCGTCCGTATAATACCATCGCTTGATTCCGGTAACACCATCGATAGCTTCGATTGTTTTTACAAAATTTTCATTCAGCATATTTTTTTGTTGTAATTTAGTCAACGAAACTTTTGCAGTATCAAAGGATTGATTAGCATTAAGGTTAATATTAAATTCGCCTTTTGAAAACTCCTCCCCACGCGCTTCTGCAACTCCATCATAGGAAACTAATATCGTTGAAATCAATACAACTAACACGCCTCCAAATGCGAGTGAAAATATGGTTAATATAGATTTAGTTTTTTGCCTGGACAGATTCATTTTAGCAAGTGATGCAGGCGTTATTTTTCGGTACAGCGCCGAACTTTCTTTCGACTTTCCTTTATAATCCGAATATCGAAGCGCCTCCATTGGAGATGCTGCGGCAGCTTTTTTTACAGGAGTATGAATAGAGAGCATTACCATTGTAAAAGCAAAGAGCCCACACCCAATCGTCACACATAAAGAAGTCGGCCAGTACCAGCCCTCCGGAATCAGAAAATATCCGATTACATTACCTATAATCAAACCAATGGAAATCCCAACAGCAGCAAGTAACTTCCCTTCTCGGTAAACCATTTTTTTAATCTGCCGTTTCGTTGTTCCAATCGTGCGAAGCTGTCCATAGTTACGAATATTGCTTGCAACGGAAATATAAAAAATGGAATAGATCACAATGCCGGAGCCAATAAAGGTTACAAATCCAATCACGAAATAAAATAACATTTCGCTTCCAGAATTTTCGCTCTTCACATTAAAATAAGTGGAGCGAACAATCACATTATCATCGGGGATGTGTAATTGTTTTGCAAGAGTGTCTGCATATTCCGTAGCATCTTCTTCGCTCATGTTTTGAGCGTCTTTTAATCCAAGGTAATAATCTATAACTGTATTATTTCCATACTGTTGTTTCACTAATTCTTTCGATATAATAGCTGTATATCGTCCAATATCTCCGGTTTCTACATTTAAGATTCCTGTCAACCTGAAATCATGATTCATCCCGTCAGAAAATGGTATTTTAATTGTCTGTCCTAATTCAGTTGAGTATCCCAAGCTGTCCAAAAAAGATTCCTGTACTACAATTTCATCTTCCGCAGTTGGTAACTTTCCCGAATAAGGCATACTTTGAGATTTTAGCATATCTGCATTTGCGTAAGTAAAATTTACGGTTGAATGGTTTATTTCTTCAGAAAATGCATTGAAAAATTCTCCAATCCACGCGATCTCTTTTTCTTTGTATAATTCCGAACCCTCTTTTTCTGAAATTGCATGGTATACAATCTGTGCTGTTTTTTTATTTAGATTTTTTGTTTTCTGTGTAATTCCAAATCCATAAAGGGTAATTGCAGATAATAATGTACTCGCAAGTGCAATCGTAATAATAATAAAGATATTTCTTTTTCGATTCGCTGATATATTCCTGCTCGAAATACGCTTTATTATGGTTTTTGTATCATTTTCAAAAGGCAGCGTCATATAAATCATCCCCTTCTAGCTTGTTAAAATATAGATTTTCAATATTATAGAACTGTTCTTAGTTATAATTCCTTCACTTGTTCTACTAATGATTGTTTTTTTATTTGTTTGATTGTCAAACGAGAAAATAATGTCTGAACTACAAACATCAATATAAAATATATAAACATTTCCACGATTGGAAAATGATAGATTACTCTTCCGAAAATACTCATTGAACTAAATACTGTACAAAGAAGATATCCTATAACTGTTCCAAATAATATAGAAAGAATAAGCACACAAATAGTATAGAATACCCCCTCCATCAGTAACATATTTGAGAGTTGTTTGCCACTTAAACCCACTGCTTGCAAAACACCTAACTCCCGTTTTCTTGTTAAAACATTTGTGATAAGAGTATTTAGTAAATTGATAATTCCAAAAACGCCGATAAACATAACAAAAATATATACTGGAATGCGATAATTTAACAGTTTTTCATTGTATGCTTCTACCCAATCATTAAAAGTGCTAATATAAAGACAGGCATTTGATGATACTATTTTTTGAATCTCCTCTTTTACAATATCCCATTCATTATCAGCAGTATCTATAATAAGCTGATAATTAAGATTTTCTACAGGCGTAATAGTATTCAGCATTTCTAGTGGAATAAAAAGAGTATCATATCCACCATAGGGAATATTTCCATCTACAATTCCCATCACTTTTACTTGAATTTTCTGTCCTCCAACCTCAAGCGATATTTCGTCTCCCAGAGCTACATCCCATCCAAAAATTTCTTTCCATTGTAAATCATTAGCAATAACAACTCCATTATTCCTAATAAGTTCTGATAAATCTGCTGTACCCTCAATCAAATATTTTTCGACTATTTTTTGATTGTTTGTACTATATACCTCTGAAACAATAGGTTCAACATCTCCCGTTGGAACATGAACATTCAAAACGGTGCCTTGATATGCTTTGACTCCCTGGACTCCATGTATATTTTTGATAGATGTTATAAAATCATCTGTAAGCAAATTAGATTTTTGAAGTTCAACATATTGCTCACTATTATGGGACTGTGGTCCATAATCTCCAAGTTCAAGACGAATCTCTCCATAAGGAAAACTTCTTCGTGCCATCTCCTCAGGATCAATAGAATTAAAATATGCAGAGCTTGCCATTAACAAAACACCACATACGCCTAATGATAAAATGGTTAAAACAGTTTTTTTCTTGTTTCGTAAAAAATTAAGGAAAGCTAAATTATTTGTAGTTAAAGGTTGCTTTGATTTTCTGGCATAATCAAATGCTATTTTCTCATTATTTTCAGTATAATGTATTGCTTCCATAGGTGTTACGCGTGAGGCAATTTTCGCCGGCTTCATAATAGTAAACATAATGCAGGAGTACATAAACAGTGCAGTAACAGCAGCGATAATCAATGTAACCAATGCATTCCATCCTTTAGGAATAAGAATATATCCTGCCACACCACCTGCTATTAGTCCCATTGGAATACCAATTCCGGCAAGATAATGTCCTTCCCGAAAGACTATTCTTTTTATCTGCTTTCCAGTTGTTCCTATTGTTCTTAATTTTCCATATTCATTTGTTTTTCTTACTATAGATACATAAAACAGACTGTAAACAACGAGAGTACAAGCTAAAGTCACAATAAGGCAGACAAATGCTATTATCAACATGTATTGACTGCTCCTTTGTTCAATAAGGGAAAAATAATATGTGGAAAATTGTATATTTTCCTGCTGAATTCCCCAATCATTGAGCAATGTTAGTAATTCTGACTGGATAGCAGCTTTAGACCATCCATCAGATCCTTTTAATCGAACATATGCAGAATATGTAGGGTCACTAATCTTACTTGCAACATATGATTGCGATACAAATAATGAATAATTTGAATTATCTACAGGCAAAATGCCACATAAATTGTATTCTTTTTTTCCATCCCCTAAGTCTATTGATATGTTATCGCCCACAGACTTAGATAATCCAGTTCTTTCAAGAAAAGCTTTTGTAATGGCAACCTCTTTTTCCGTTTCTGGCAATTTTCCCTGCAAATCAGGATATTTTGCTAAATCCATTAATGTTTTATCCATGGAACGAACTGTTAATTTAAAATCCCCATAAGACACCATTCCTAATAAATGACTCACACCAACATCTACTCTATCATCATTTACTAATTTTTCTATTTTATCATTGTCTATGTCGTTAATGACTGCTTGATAGCGCCCCATTGCATCATTTAATGATTTTCGTTGCGAGCCTAAAAAGTATAGAGCTGTTGCCATAATCAAACATGTGGCTAAAGCTATTGTAATGATAATAAGTACATTTCTGCTTTTATCTGCTTTAAGATTTCTCTTTGAAATTTTTTTGACAATAGGATTGGTATCATTTTCAAAAGGTAATGTCATAAATGCCCACACCCCCTATCCTACTATTTTTCCATCTTCAATCCTCACAATGCGATCAGCAAGCTGTGCAATAGCATTGTTATGTGTAATCATTACCAATGTCTGATCGAACTCTCTACTGGTTCTCTGAAGCAGTCCTAAAACATCCGCACTAGTTTTAGAGTCAAGGTTACCTGTAGGTTCATCGGCCAACACAATTGCAGGTTTAGCAACCAAGGCTCTTGCAATCGCCACTCTCTGCTGCTGACCACCTGAAAGATTATTTGGCATACTTTTCAGCTTATCTTCCAATCCCAGCATAGTAACAACTTCATCCATAAATTTCTGATCTACGGTATCTCCATCTAGCTCTACCGGAAGAACAATGTTTTCATAGACATTTAAAATCGGAACCAGATTGTAATTTTGGAAGATAAAACCGATATTCCTCCTGCGAAAAATAGTAAGTTGTTCATCATTCATTTTAGCCAGTTCCTTCCCTGCTACAACTACACTTCCTGATGTTGGAGTATCCAATCCTCCCATCATGTGAAGCAACGTGGATTTTCCCTATCCTGTCAAGTAATATCCAAAAAAAATTGTCGATTTTTGCAATTAAAAGAAACCATTCTTATCGCTTCTTCTGT
>PPYF01548846.1_pt1 | contig 11051 bp, 12 predicted proteins | sample 1559871 | NCBI WGS metagenome assembly PPYF01 (sample SAMN08240021, study PRJNA423297) | Human gut metagenome, whole genome shotgun sequencing project.
GCAAACGGAACTTCCACAACGGCGTAGGCGGCACCTACGACTGCATCGCCATCATGAGCTATTATGTGGTCTGCAAAGCCGTCACATCCTTCCACGAGATCGAGGAGATGGAGGAAAATCTGATCCTGCCGATCTTCCGCAGGCTGCGGTTTGTGGACTGCAACAAGCCGTTCTGGAGGAAGCTGATGCACAGAGCGTTTGTACGGGCGAAAAGCGGCTGCGACAAATGGCACGATTACGAGATGACGGTTGCGCCTTATGAAAACGCTAAGCCCATTTATTATGAATTTACGGCGTGCCCGGCAGCGGAGTTTGCTATCCGGCACGGTCTTACGGATATTATGCCCGCCCTGTGCAATGTGGACTTTGCGTCTATGGAGCTGCTCCATGCCAAGCTGGTGCGGACGACCACCTGCGTGAACGGCTGCCGATGCGACTACACCATCTGCGGCGACCAGGACCCGTATGTAAAAGAACATCCCGAATATCGGGATGAGGCGGGCTTCAGGAGAAACAAATAAAAACGCAATGCAAAGGCGGTGAGACAAATGGAAACCTTTCTTGGAATCATGATCCCTTTCTTGGGAACAGCGCTGGGCGCGGCCTGCGTGTTCTTTATGAAAAAATCCCTTGGCAATTTGGTGCAGCGCGCCCTTGCCGGCTTTGCCGCCGGTGTGATGGTGGCGGCGTCGATCTGGAGCTTATTGATCCCCGCCATCGAGCAGTCGGAGGGCATGGGAAAGCTGTCTTTCCTTCCGGCCTTTATCGGCTTCTGGGTCGGCGTGCTGTTTTTGCTTTTGCTCGATCATCTGATTCCCCACCTTCATGTGGGAAGCAATCAGGCGGAGGGCCCGAAAAGCAGACTGGGCCGCAGCACCATGATGGTGTTGGCAGTGACCCTGCATAACATTCCGGAGGGAATGGCGGTGGGCGTGATGTACGCGGGCTTCCTTGCGGGGAACGCGCAGATCACGGCGGCCAGCGCGCTTGTCCTGTCCCTTGGCATCGCCATTCAGAATTTTCCCGAGGGGGCGATCATCTCCATGCCCCTGCGGGCGGAGGGCGAGAGCAAGGGCAAGGCATTTCTCGGCGGCGTACTCTCCGGCGTGGTGGAGCCCATCGGCGCGGTGCTGACGCTTCTTGCGGCGCAGCTTGTGATCCCGGCGCTGCCGTATCTGCTGAGCTTTGCGGCGGGCGCCATGCTCTATGTGGTGGTGGAGGAGCTGATCCCCGAAATGTCACAGGGAAAGCACTCCAACATCGGCACGATTTTCTTTGCCGCTGGCTTTAGCGTCATGATGACGCTGGATGTGGCGCTGGGATAGGCGCGGAGGTGCCGTTGCTTTTGCGACAGCGACGACCGCTGAGATTTTTGCATGAAGACCGTTAGAAAAGAAAGGAGTCCCAAGAATGAAGCCTGACTACAAAAACTGGATCCCCAAGGGAATGCTGTTTTCGCTCATCGCGGGAACGGTGCTGAGTGGTGTGTGTATGCCTATCGGAGCTTTTCCTATGACGGCGAGCGCAAGCTCTCAAAGCAGATCATTGAAGGAACGGCGGAGCATATCACCCTGCCGGAGGGCGGCATGGGGCTGGATGTGGGCTGCGGTAGCGGCGCGCTGACCATCGCCTGCGCAAAGCGCAATCCCCAGGGGAAAATGGTCGGTATCGACCGCTGGGGCAAGGAATACGCCTCCTTCAGTCTGTCGCTGTGCGAAAAAAACGCCGCTGCGGAGGGCGTGAAAAACGCTTCGTTCCGGCGCGGAAACGCCGTGAAGCTGGATTTCCCCGACGAGAGCTTCGACGCGGTGACCAGCAACTATGTCTATCACAATATCACAGGGGCAGACAAGCAGGCGCTTCTGCTGGAAACGCTGCGGGTTCTGAAAAAGGGCGGAACGTTTGCCATCCACGACCTGATGTCGTTTGGTAGGTACGGCGATATGCTGGCGTTTGCCCAAAAGCTCAGGGACATGGGCTATGAGCGTGTGGAGCTGATCGACACGACCGACGGCAGCTTCATGACACCGAAGGAGGCCAAACGCCTGATGCTTCGCGGCTCAACATTGCAACCAGCAAACATTCAAAGGAGACGAGAGCGGAGAGTTTCCGCACGAGGTGGGGCTGTTTCTCAGCTGCCCGCCGGAGGACGTGAAGGGCTTCATCGCCCACCGCGCGAACGATTTTAAGTGCGCGGGGCTCTGGAAGGTCTACGGCAACGAGGAAAAGGCGCGTTCGCTGTTCGCAAAATACAAAAAATGCACGGAGATCTACTGCGCACTCTGGCAAAGCGGCTCGAAGCTGGAGCAGCTTGCCGTTGCAGTTTGATCATATAACATCACAAAAGAAAGGAATTTACGAAAATGAAAACTGCTGTTGTTTATTGGAGCGGCACAGGCAATACGGAGGCGATGGCACAGGCCGTTGCCGAGGGCATGACCGCCGCGGGCGCAGAGGCTGCGCTGCTCACACCCGATCAGGTGCAGCCCGGCGATCTGAACGCCTACGGCGCCATCGCCTTCGGCTGCCCTGCCATGGGCAGCGAGGTGCTGGAGGAAATGGAGTTCCAGCCCATGTTCGATGCCTGCAAGCGCAGCCTCGGCGGGAAGCGTGTGGCACTGTTCGGCTCCTACGGCTGGGGGGCGAGTATTGAAAAAGAATATGCTCAAGCATCCAAGACAGGTGAACAGAGAGGCACTGTGTTGAGTAGCCGTAAAGCGGAATAAGAAAACATGTTTGAATCGGCTGGTCCTTTTGCTGAAAGCACTGAGGCATTCCCTCTCGGCACACGGATGACATTGGGCAAACGGAAAATTCGCAGGAAAAGCAGGGATGCCTGGTGTTCTACATTGAAATCCCTGCGCGCTTATGGTACAATATTTTTCACAGGCGCTGTGCCGTCGGATTTGAGGCAAACTGCGTACAGGCAGCCTGCCTTTTCTTTCATCCGTCGGTTAGAGTAGGCTAACCTGTGCGCAGAACTGGAAAGGTGGAATGGACCAATTTGCATAAAAGTGTCTAATCATGTGTCGGAGGAGGTGGCCTGGTATGCAAGAAGCACAATATGATTTTCTTCATGGGCAAACGGATCGCAGCGACTTTTTCTCCCCCGCAATGCAGCAACTTTGTGGTATTATGAAAGACAATCAGGTTGCTTTGCCAAGCGATATTGGAGAAGGATATTTCCGCTATATTTCACCGTGCCCCAATATCGAGATGTATATCTGCGATGTAATGTTTTACAGGGACACAGTGTTGCGGGAGCAGGTGTACAAGGATTCTTTTTCCGTCATTTTCTCTCTTTCCGATGCGTTGGAGTGGAAGGCTTCGGGCAGAAACCAAAAAACGTTGTTGGAACAGGGAAATTGCTGCGTATACGGCAGCGGTCTGTTTGATGCGGAAAATATCTATGAGGCAGGACAGAGATATATAGGCGTCGGGCTGAACCTGCATCCCTGTCGGTTTCGGTCTGTGATGGATGGCTTGCAGAAGAAAAAGGCTTGCACCGCCTTTAACGGGGGAAAAAACCCGCCAAAACATAGAATCACCGCTACCATAGAAGCTACAATACGCCAGATATTGCAGTGTAACTACAATGACTGTGCAAAGTCATTGTATCAAGAAGGAAAGATACTGGAACTTGTTGCCGCCTTTGCGAACGAGATGATGGATCAGAATTCTGTTGCTGTGAAGGGTGAATTGAGCCGGACGGATAGCGAGACGTTACTTCGGGTCAGGCGACAGATAGATGAGGGATTTCTGGAACCCGTGACCATCGCGGAGCTCTCCAAACAGCACTTTATGTGTGAATCCAAACTCCGTGAGATATTTCGAAAGCACTATGGAATCACCATATATCAATATATGTTAAATCGCCGCATGGAGCATGCCTGCGAACTGTTGTCCGCGCCCGATGCTCAGGTGAAAGACATAGCAGGGTTGGTGGGGTACAGCAACATCAGCCATTTCAGCGACGCCTTCCGAAAAAAGTTTGGATGCACTCCGAGCGAATATAAGGCTGGGCGGAATTAACCATTCGCGCGGGGCTGCAAAACGAGCCTACGCACAAGTAAAACTTCGACCGCTGAAAAAGCAGAGCGGCGGGACAGATAGAGTCTGTCCCGCCGCTCGTGTTTTAAGGGCATATTGGCTTGATGAACCGGAAGTTACAGCGCCGCCTTTTTCCATTTTCTGATCTTAGTTCTAAACGCTCCGAAAGGAGCAACAGTATTAACGTGAATGAACCTGTATACTTCCCATACAGCTGCTTTTGTAGCATCATCAGCCCATTTTCTCATATGCGGCTTAAATAATTCATCCGCACTGAGCGAATCAATCATTGCGCAGATAGACTTGACATTTTCGTTCAGTTCGGCTTTCAACTCTTGAAGAGACAAATGAGCGTAGGTATCCGTGAACCACTGATACAGCTCGCCAAGTTGGTTCCATTTGAATTCGTCCGACGGCGTCTTTACTTGAAGCCCCTTCCTTTCATCTTCCTCCCATTTAAGAACCAATGTTGTCCAACCCACCTGATAGGCAAGGTTTTCTGCTGGGGTCCGGTCAACCTCATCAACCCTTTTATCTTTTAAGGCTTCTGGTATGCAATCAAACTCCGAAATATATTTATCAAATGTTTTATTGATTTCAGCTTTGAGTTCTTCTTTACTTTTGTATACTCGCAAAAAAACACCTCCATAAATTTCGGTTTGTCTATTGAGCAATGATTCTTATTATAGCATAGCTTTATGAATTATTCTATTACTGCACTGAGCATCATGGCGCTTTAGGGGAAAGACATGGCGTTTTCGGGGGGATTTTTCCTTTCGCCGACTGTATAATGGTAGGCGGTTAGAAAAGGTTGACCCCACACGGTTAAAAGACTCAGCTGTTCTGTTATTTCGCTATGCGCGCCCGTTGGTTAGCTTGCTCTAACTAAAGATTTATTACTCAGGAGGTCATCAGAATGAAAAAATTCGCAATGCTCATGTTGTACCTTGTGCTTGTGTTTGCTCTTGCAGCCTGTGCTGGAACGGATACCACGCCGCAGGGATCGGTCTCGGATACCGTCACGGTAACGGATATGAAGGGCGAGGTTGCCATCCCGGCAAATCCACAGCGCATCGTTGATGTAGCTGGCTTGACAGAGGAACTTCTTATTCTGGATATGAAGGTAATTGCCTCGGCTAATACCAGCATGTTCGATGGGGTGTCTGTCCCCAAACATCTGGCAACGCTTTTTGCCGAAAGAGGTATTGAGGTTGTCGGCAATTACTCCGGGTCTTCTTCTACCGGAGACCTGAACCTCGAAAAGATCGCGGAGTTAAAGCCTGATCTGATCATTATGAATATTCGCCACGAGAAGGTTTATGAACAACTCGCGGCTATTGCTCCCACGGTCATGATCGACGATGACATAAGCTATGTTAACTGGCGCGGAAGATTTAAGCAACTGGGGCAGTGGTTTGATAAGGAAGCAGCCGTAGAAAAATGGCTTGCCGACTACGACGCCAAAGCTGCGGAGCTTGCGGCGAGAATCAGGGATATGATTGGGGACGAAACCTTTGCTGTATTGGAGGCCAATTCCGTTCATTTTGGTTCCTATTACATCTATCGCAGCGGCGGGCCGGGTGAGCTTGTCTACGATGAGCTGAAACTCACACCATCAGCCGGAGTACCGGAGAATGTCTGGGGTGAAGTGGTCGATGCGGAATACTTTTCCCTGATTGATGCAGATCACATCTTCTTTTTTAGCGACGACGGCAGAGCTGGAGACACGGGGAACCTTGCCGTGTGGAAGAATATGAAAGCGGTCAAAGCCGGCAACGTTTACTTTGGTATCAATGAGGATCAGTATAATATGGCTTTTACGGCGATGGGGAAGGAACTCTATTTGGAAAAACTCGCGAACGCGATTCTGAACCATGGGGACGTTGAGTAAGGAAACAGGCGCGGTTGCGGGAATATCGCAGAGACAAGAGAGATACAAACGCTCCGCGCCAGCTTTTCTGATTATTCTTGCCGCATTGGTGCTGCTGCTTGGGTTCTCAATGGTTCTCTCCGTCTGCACCGGCATTGCTGGCGGTAGCTTCAAGGCCTTTGCGGAAACGGTTATGTTCCCCGCTAAGGCTTCTGGTGTTGGAATGATTATGTTGGAAATGCGTATGCCCAGGGCGCTGGCTGCCGGGCTGACAGGAATGGCCTTCGCTCTCTCCGGCGCTGTGATGCAGGGAATTACCAGAAACCCCCTGTCGGACGCCGGCCTTCTGGGGATCAATGCGGGAGCCGGTTTCTTTGTTGCACTGTCCGCAATTCTGTTTCCCGCCGCACCAGACATCGTGAAAACATGCGCCGCCTTTGCCGGAGCCGCTCTTGCGGTATTCATGGTCTATGGTTTCGGCGCCGGCAAACATAGATCCGAATCTTTCCGGTTCATTCTGGCAGGCGCTGCTGTATCAGCCTTGCTTACTGCATTGAGTCAGGCGGTTTCTCTGGCGTTTGGAATCGTGAAATCCCTTTCTTTCTGGAGCGCGGGCAGTTTGTCCGGTGTGACATGGCAAAGCTTGAAAATGCTATCCCCGGTGATTCTCTCAGCCGGTGCGCTTGGTTTGCTTTTATCGAGCCGGCTATCAGCTCTGGCACTGGGAGAAGATAGCGCCGCCAGCTTGGGCGTAAATGTCCGCACGGTCAGGCTTTTCGGTATGCTTGTGGTGTTGCTGCTTGCGGGAGCCAGTGTATCGCTCGTGGGAGGCATCGCATTTATCGGTCTTATCGTACCGCATATATCCCGACTTCTTGTGGGAGGTGATTACCGCAGGCTGGTTCCCGTGTCTGCGCTCATGGGCGGCGTTGTGCTGGTGCTGTCGGATATTGCGGCGCGCATGATAAACGCCCCTTTTGATACGCCTGTCGGCGCACTGGTATCCATCCTCGGCGTGCCCGTCTTTTTTGCGCTTACTTTCAGGAAGGAGGGCATGGTCTTATGAAAAAGAAAACCAGGCAAATCCTTATCCTCAACGGTCTTCTTATCCTGATTGTAGCTGCGGCTATCTTATCCGTTAACAGTGGTTACGCAAGAATTCCCTTCTCGACTGCGGTTCACAGCATATTCCAACCACATACGGATGGAGCCTCCGTAGTCGTAGCGCAGTTTCGCGTTCCGAGAATCGTCCTCGCCGTTCTATGTGGGATAGGTCTGGCACTTGCCGGATGCGTTATGCAGACTGTCACGGGGAATCCGCTGGCCGATCCGGGGATATTGGGCATAAACGCAGGGGCGGGATTTGCCGTTATGCTGTTCCTGACATTTTTCCCTGCACTGCATATACGTACCATGGCATACCAGCCGATATTTGCCATAGCGGGCGGGCTTTGCACAACGGGACTGCTGTATCTTTTTGCAAAGAGGAACGGAAAACTCCTCCCAATATATTTTCTGTTGGGCGGCATCGGTCTTGCGTCCCTATTTTCTTCTTTTATGCTGATCATGGCCGCGAACATGGACAACAGCAGCTATCAGCTCGTGGCAAGATGGCTTGCAGGAAATATTTGGGGAACGAGCTGGCATCAGGTTCTTGCCCTGTTGCCCTATATGCTCATACTGGTTCCTTTTCTTCTTACAAAGTCGAACATACTGGATATTCTCATTTTAGGAGAGAATACTGCCATTTCTCTGGGGATAGCCGTAGAGAGGGAGTTGAGACTGCTCCTGATTGCATCGGTGGCTCTTACCTCTGCCTGCGTTGCCGTCAGCGGAGGGGTCGGTTTTGTGGGACTGGTAGCGCCGCATATGGCACGAAGGCTGATCGGAGGCAGACACCACGCCCTTATGCCTGCCTCCATGCTGCTGGGGGCGCTGCTGTTGCTTTTGGCAGACACGTTGGGACGGTCTGCCTTTCAGCCGAGGGAGATCCCGGTTGGTATCGTGATCTCCGTGCTTTCGGCTCCGTATTTTCTGTTCCTGCTCCGCAGGTATTTTTAAGGGAGGATGTCTATGCTTTCACATATGCAGGCAAAGGGTTTGTCTGCCGGATATAACGGGGAGGCCGTCTTCAGGGGGCTTGACTTAAAAATCACGGAAGGCAGCATAACCACCTTGATAGGCTCCAACGGCTCTGGAAAATCCACCATACTGAAGACACTGTGCCGGATCATTTCCCCGGATTCCGGCGCAGTATACCTTGATGGCGAAGCGATCCACAGAATGCCGACAAAGCGTGTTGCCCAGAGACTTGCGCTGCTGCCGCAGGGAGCACAAGCCCCTGCCGGCATCACAGTCGGCGACCTTGTGGAATACGGGCGTTTTCCTTACAGGTCGGCGCTAAGCGGTCTCGGCGAAAAGGATCGGGAGATCATCCAGTGGGCTCTTGCCAGTACAGGCATGAGTTCTCTTGAACATAGAGAAATGGAGAGGCTTTCGGGAGGTCAACAACAGCGGGCATGGATCGCCATGGCGTTGGCGCAGAAAACAGGATTGCTGTTTCTGGATGAACCCACGACCTATTTGGACATCTCGCACCAACTGGATATATTGTACCTTCTGCGCCGCCTCAACCGGGAAAATGGTGTTACCATCGTAATGGTTCTTCATGATTTAAATCATGCCATCATGTTTTCCGACTATTTGGTGGCGATCAAAGACGGGATACTACACAGCGCCGGTACGCCGCAAGAGGTTATTACCCAGCAGGCGTTGCGGGAAATCTTTGATATAGAAGCGGAGGTCATTACACATCCGGTATTAAATGTTCCGGTATGCCTTCCCTTCAGGATAACGGAACAAAACAAAAAAACAGGAGGTTCGAACACATGAAAAAAGGGCTGCAATCAGTGGTGTTCTCAGTGTTGGTGGGTGCGCTGCTGCTGTGCGCCGGATGCGGCAAATCGGGAGACATCTACACGGCGGGCGTTTATACGGCTTCCGCTGAAGGTTATTCCGGTTCGGTTACCGTAGCGGTAGAGTTTGACGGGAGCAGCATATTGTCTGTACATGTCCTATCTCACAGCGAAACAGTAAATATCTCAGACCTCGCAATCGATGAACTCCCTTCCCGGATCGTGGAGGCGCAGACCTGGGATGTGGATGCCGTTTCATCTGCAACATTTACCAGCGATGCCATTCGTGAAGCGGTCAGAGATTGCCTCGCGCAGGCGGCACTCCGATGAACCATTTGCGTTGCAAAGGATATTTTGCGGTGATAGAATGGGTGAGATGAAGGGCAAGTCAAAAAATCAGCCATAGCTGCTGTTTTAAGTGCTTTTCCAGCGAAGTGCCGCAGGCATTTCGCTGGAGATTCCATATATGGCTGTATGAACTCCCTTCTATGCGCAAAAGAATATCGCGAATCCTCCAAGCAAAGGTATATGTGTTTAGTATAAAATGTGTCACTCTCATTGACAAACTCAATATGCTCAGTTATAATATACCAGCGGTATATACCATCGGTATATCAGGAGGCGTAGGAGATGGAACGAGCGGAAACTCAAAAGAAGATCCTTGAGATTGGAAAAAAAGAATTTCTGGAAAAAGGCTTCAAGGACGCATCTCTGAACCAAATCGTCGCGGAGGCAGGCTTCACGAAGGGTGCCTTCTACGGCTACTACCCGGATAAGACCGCTCTGTTTGAAGATCTGAATACTACGCCCTCCTCAGAAAAAACAGTATGCTCTCCGGGAGCATGACCCGTCAGCTTCATCACATGATCACAAGGGCCTACTTTACGGCGGTGTGTGAAACCATTGTCCACGATATGCCGAGAGAGGAAGCCATGAAATACGTTGATGAACTGGCTATCTTTTTCCACTCCGGCTGGAGCGGACTTTTAAGGCTCGAATGAGCCTTAAAAAAATAACCACCAGTTAGTCGTCTCTAACTGGTGCGGCGCATCCTCCAAGAATCTACATATTTTTAGAAAGGAACACGGAATATGAGCAAACAGAGAAAAGAAAAGCAGCCGTCGTCTTTGTCTGGTACGCAGCTAGAGGCATTTTAACGCCGGGAGGCGGCGTTCCGGCAGGGCTTGCCCGCTACGGCTGGTATGCGCTGGCGGCGGCGCTTCTGAGCGCAGCGATCTATTTCGCTGGACTTATGTGTACGCACCTTGCGGCCTTCCGGGTGGCGACGAATATGCGAAAGGCGGCGGTCGCCCATCTCATTGATCTGCCGCTGGGGTACTTTAACGCCAATCTTACGGGGCAACTGCGCAAGCAGATCGACGACAACGCGGCGCTGACAGAAACGCTCCTTGCCCACACTATCCCCGACGCGGTGGGCGGGATCGTAACGCCGATACTGGCGGTGGGGCTGCTCTTCGTCTTTGACTGGCGCATGGGGCTTGCCTGCCTGATCCCTATGATTATCGGGCTTGCCTGCCTGATGTCCATGATGACGGGCGCCGGCATGAAGTTCTTTGAGGAATACCAGCGCGCAGGAGAGCGCATTTCCGCCGAGGCCACGGAGTATGTCCGGGGCATCCCGGTGGTCAAGGTCTTCCAGCAGACAGTTTACTCCTTCAAGAGCTTTCATGCCGCCATCCTCAGCTACCGCGACCTTGCCAGCGGCTACGCCATGATGTGCCGTATGCCGTATGCCCTACACCCTGTTTACGGTGGTTCTGAACGCCATGTTCCTGTTTCTCATGCCCTTGGGAATGGTTCTCATCGGCGGCGCGGCGGACGGCTGGGCGGTGCTGGCCGATCTGGTGTTTTACATCTTCTTCGCGCCCCAGCTTGCCTTTATGATGGAGCGGCTGATGTACGCGGCCAACGCGCAGATGGAGGCCGCCGAGGCGGTGAACAAGCTGGAGGCCATATTGAAGGAGTCCCCCCTTCCCGAGCCTGCGGCGGACAGCGGAAGCAAGCCCGCGGACAGCAGCATTTCCTTTGAGAATGTCACCTTTTCCTATGACGGCGCAGACAGGCCTGCACTGACGAATGTGAGCTTCCACCTGCCGCAGGGGGAGGCGTGGGCGCTGGTGGGCCCCTCCGGCGGCGGCAAGACCACCATTGCCCGGCTGATCCCGCGCTTTTTCGACGTGCAGGAGGGGGTGGTG
>PPYF01386196.1_pt1 | contig 11049 bp, 11 predicted proteins | sample 1559871 | NCBI WGS metagenome assembly PPYF01 (sample SAMN08240021, study PRJNA423297) | Human gut metagenome, whole genome shotgun sequencing project.
TCAACACCACGTTGTCACTCTTGCTTTTACTTCCTATAACAGTATCTATTTCCCAATGACCGAATTCATTGCGTTCATCTATGACTTACGAAATGCGTATGAAGGATATTCGTGAAGAATCTCTTGCTGAAGGAGAAGCTATTGGTTTTGCTAAAGGTGAAGCCGAAGAAAAACTTGCTACCGCCAAACGTCTTTTAAGCATTGGCTTATCTGTGCAAGATGTCGCTAAAGGTACTTCGCTTTCTGTTGAGCAGGTTGAAAAGATTAAGGCTGAATTAGCTTGATTATCCCCCCTACTTCCCCCGTCATGCGATCCCACGCACGGCTTTTTTATAAACAAAAAATCTGCGCAAGCACACAGCCTGCGCAGATTCGCCAAAGCACGAAAACCTTAATTCGCACAGATACCTTATTTAACTTCAATAACGATTTCCTGACCATGCGGAATATCGGGATTCATAGCATCCTTCAGCTCCTCCGGAGTTACGCCCAAATCCACATTATCCCTAACCTCTACCTGAAAATCAGTACCGGCCGGATAGTTGATATTGCTGCCCTTCATAAAAAGACCGCCAACCAGGCTAACCGCAGCAGCAACAGCCACAGCCCCGCCATCTGTTTTGCCCTTGCCTTCAAGTCCTTTTCTCAACGGAACGCTGACATTGTTCAACGTCTTGATTTCCTTGCCTGCAATACGCAGTACACCCTTTCTGCCGAAGCCGCCTGCCTTCTGCACTTCATATACATAACCCATGCCTACAGTACCTTTGGGAATAACTACAACACCGTTAATTATCAGATTTTCTGTAGTCTTGAACTCCACCTGTTGATTTTTCTTATGAGTTTTAGAGTTTGCAGGCTCGATAAGCTCAACGTTAAGCATAGTTTTTTTAGGGATATAAATATGTCCCGGCATAACATTGGCAATTGTCACCTTTTGAGCAGCGGCCTGCTCCTCTTTTTTCTGCAGCGCAAGTCTTTCCTTAAAGGTCAGCTTCGAAGGATCTGCCTCTTTAGCAGGCATTTCTTCTTCTGCAAACGGGTCGTACTTTTCATCCACACTTACATACCGGCTTGACGGCGCAGCATAAGCCATCGGCAGGCTCAAGCCATTAGCCATCATAATTGCACTGAGAATTGCTGCCGCAAATTTTCCTGTTGTTCTCATTTTCAAACACCTTCCCTTCAATAATTGGGATATCTTGAATACCATCACACCCGGCATTACAGATATCGGGGTAAAACAAAAGCCATTTTTGCGAACTTCTCGCGTTGCCGAAGCTTTTTGACTTCTGCTTTAATATAATCTTACCATATAAATTGGACAATATCTGTCTATCTTGACTTGCTTTTATAAAATTTTTATAAATTATTTTACGCAATATCATTTTCTTTTCATCGAACTATTGTTTTTATTCTTTGCCTATGCTATAATTATCTTAGTTGCATGAGTAGCCGCAATTTTGCGGAGCTTATGCCTGGTCATACGGACCAGTGGCGCCTGTCGAGCTTTCGGCAGGCGCCTTTTTTGTATACAAAAAAGCATCGTAAGCTACCTCAATAGCCTACGATGCTTTTGCTTTCAGCCTTATTTGCTGTGGTGGCAGTGACCGCTGGTCTCGCCATTCATGATTTTGCGGAAAACCTCATGCGCTTCGTCTGCGCTCTTACCGCTTTCCAGTGCTTTTTTCATATGCACCATGGCAGTGCGATACTTAGCATGTGCTTCATCCTGCGGAATGGACTCAATGTCCATCGGGTTGAACTCCATTACCTTTTTGAAGATAGCATGGATCTCGTCGCTGGATTTGCCTGCCTTTTTAGCAGCCTCTACGTGCTTCATAGCGCTTTCATAACGATGCTTGCCGTGCGGATCAGTCGGAATTTCAAATTTCGGATGCATATTATTCACCTCGCTTCCTTTGATTACAACCATAATATACACTATATTGCCGCTATAAGGTCAAGTACATATTTATATTTTTCTCACCTGAAACTAGCTCTCTTTTGCAGTCGGATGCAAGCGTTGGGCGATAATTTTGTTGAACTGCTGCTGCCAGGAGGCCAGCATAGAAGCCAAAGTGCCTTCATTTATAATCTCAGCTTCAACATTATATTGTTCTGCAATAGCCTGCAGCAGCTTCTGCCCTGCCAGCTGCATTTCTTTAGAGCTGATAAGCTCCCACAAATGCTGGTCCAGCAGGTGCGCATAGAGCGAAGTATATACCAGCATTATATCTTCCTTGGCCAGCTTTTCGGCTGCCAGCAGATATTCCGGCTTTACTACCGCAGCATCCTGCGCGCTGTATGCCTGCCACATATCGCCCGGCTTGATGTCAAAGCGTTTGAGGCGGCGGAACACGTCATGCTGTTTTGCGGGAGTGAGGCCGGATTGCTTGGCCAGCGCTTTTTTTACTGCGTTCTTCACGGTCTTGCCGATAAGCTCGCCTAGCTTAGAGTGCTTGCCTGCTCCCTCCATGTACAGTTCACTCGCACTGTTGGCGATGATAATTGTCTGGTCCGTGCCGGAGCCGGTAGCAATACCGTTGGAGTATTTGCTTCCCTCCAGCAGCTCCTGAATAGCAGCAGTCTTGGCCTCGGTGCAGGTCACCAGGGCGCGTGCCATTACTCCTTCCGGCATATCGCAGTCCAACAGCAGCATAATATTAATTGTTCCGTACTTCGGCTTAGGCATAGGCTTATAATAATCAGCAGGGTCACCTGCACGCCCACCGTTTGTTTCGATACCGCCGGTTACGATGGCAGTTACGGTCAGCTCCTTAAAGCTCAATGTCTCTACCACAGCGTTTTCCATGCTTGCCGCCGTACCCATGCCGCTCACCTTGTCCGGGTCCAGCGCCAAGCGCTTGGATACAAGGCGCATGTGCTCCACATAGGTATCAGCCAGCATTTCGCAGGGCATACCTGCTCCCTGCTTGGCATCATAATTATATACAGCAACGTAATCATCATGGTAACCGCCGTTATAAAGTGAGGTGCTTAAGATTTTGCGCGCTCCTTCAAAAAAAATAACGATGCTTTTATCATAAAAGTAAACCTTATCCCCTGTTGATAGGTTGCATAAATGCTCCGACATAATCAGCCTCCTTTGATTTTTATTGTTATTATAAGCTATATAGTAATAGTATGGTCAAGAGAATTACAGGTGAAAACAGCTCCGAATGCACTGCGCATGCCGGAGCTGTTTTTTATAAGTTTTTTGAGTTTACCGCAGCACCGCACAGGGCAGCACTGCGGCTGAGTATGAAAAATATGAGAGAGCTTAAATAATTTCTTAGAACTCGAAACGGAGACCAACGTTCATCTTCCACTTGCGTTCAAAGTTGCCGTTGAAGTCCTTAGCAATATCTGCATACAGATGTGCATTATTGCTGAAGTCATAAGTTCCGCCGAGCTTCATTTCCATCCAGGTTTCTTCACCGTCGAAGTTGGTGTGTTTTCTGTCGCCATCGTTTGCAAAGTAGCTTGCGCTGATGTCGCCGTTGAACTCGTGTGCTGCGAACAGGCCTGCATATACGCGGCCTTTTTCACTATTCACGCCTGCTTCGAAGCCAAGGCGGCCAACGAAGCTGCTGTAGCTGTCCTGAGAAATCTGCATGGTTGCGTTGTCGGTATGAGCAGTGTAATCCTTAGCACCTACCTGAGACCAGGTCAGCTGTGCTTTCGGAGTGAAGTATGCTTCCTCATCACCGAAGGTCTTGCCGTATTCCATGGTCAGGCCGTAAGCATTGGCTTTGTAATCGCCGTTCAGCTTCAGGCTGCGGATTTCGTTGTATACGTCATATTCGTTCTCAACACGGCCAACCTTCGCTGCAACGCGGAAGAAGGCATCGTTTTCGAAGTTCTTCACGCCGTATACGCCCAGGCTGTACATCTGGTTGTCACCCTTGCCGCCCAGCAGATAGTTGGAATCGCCGTTGCGGTAGTCGAATGCCACGCCGGTGTGCCAGCCGTTTGCTGCAGCCTTGTCGTAGCCAACCTGTACGCCGTAGTAGGTGTTGCTGTCCTTCAGGCCCTTAACATCGGAGCTGGTCTTGCCGCCCAGTGCTTTTGCGAACATACCGTCTTCATCAGCCATGTCTGCACCGGTGTAGGTATCCTGCATGTTGTCGCGCCAGGTGTGCAGGGAGGTGGTTGCTGCGCTTCTTACGCCCTTCATGACAAAGGTTTCGTAATCGCCTTCAATAATCTGATTCCAGTTTACACTGTCCAGATTATATTGGCCCTTGCCGTTTTCATCCCAATGCAGAGTACCGATGTTTTGGGATTTGCTGGAAGCTGTCAGGCCACCAGCAATCTGTACCTTACCGGTCAGGTTGTCGCCATTAGCCTCGTGATCGTTGTAGGTAACCTTCTGTGCCAATGCCTTCAAGGTTGCTTCTACAGAATTCTTGTCCTTCATGTTAATGCCGCTGTTGTCGGTGGACAGGATTACGCCGGAGCCTTTTGCTGCCTTGTCGATAATGGTATCGCCAGACTTGTAGTCGCTAACCTTATCGCCTGCACCCTCATGACTGTAGATGAAGGTTTCCCAACCGCTGTAATTAGCAATCTTGACGTCCTTAGTTCTCTTTTGCAGATTAATGAAACCGGTTTCAGCCTCTGTTTTGCCACCATTGAGTGTCAGGCCTTTTGCGGTAGCTGCCGGAGCCTTAGCCATTCTCATCAGGGACATACCTGAAGCTTCGTCCTCGTCATCAGTCAGGTTCCAGGTTGAACCGTTAGCAATGTTCATTACGATGCTGCTGTCAGCATCAACATTATAAGCGCCAGTCAGAGTGGATTTCTTGTCGTTCAGGCTGATTTCAACATTGCCACCGTTGCTTGCAGTTACGTTACTTTCAATAGTGCCGGTTGCTTTACCGCTATCTACGGTAATGTTACCACCGTTGGCATTGATATCACCCTTGATGTTCAGAGCGCTGTTGTTGGTGTTGATATCTACTTGCGCTCTCGGATGAAAGATTCCCGTCCAATGGATTGGATCCGGCGAGGGAATCTGCTCCTCTCCTTTGTTAACAAGCTGCTGTAAATAAAGCCACAAATTATAATAATTTTGTTCGCCGCCATATAAAGCATATTGTTTTATAAATGCAATTATGTCTACGGGTACGGCTTGTGAAACCTCTCCCTCTTTACTGCCAGATGCATCAATATAAAAAGGTATGTGCTTTTGCTTGAGATAGTGCAAACATTTTTGCAAAAAAGGAGTATCCAGGCCACTCCCCATCCATTTCATCAGTACAAAAGCACTATCATCCAGCTCCTGCTGCCATTTATTATCCCATTGAGTATTATCTGTAATCCACCGGCAGGCACAGGCGGTATCAATCTTTCCTTCCTGCTTTAGCCTGTCCAAGGTTTGCTGCATCATACCTATGCGTCTAATAACATTGGTTAAAAACAAAATTTTGCACATCTATGGTCATTCCTCCTGCCAAACAATACCCTTGCGCTAGTTACAATGCCACATTCAGCATTACCTTAAAAAAGCTCCGGATAAATAGTTCGCGCGATTGCCTCCACCGCTTCTACAATATGCTGACTAGCCACATATCGGTATTTATCGGAAACAAACTTAATCTGATTATTTTTGATTGCCTTAAGATTTTTATAGGCAGGATCATGCTTAACTTCATAAGCATAGCCTCGCACATCCTGTTTATTGTTGTAATTCCATGTAGGAAGTAAAAACACATCCGGGTCAATACCAACTACCATTTCCTTACTGATAATTACTGACCCATGCTCACTGATGGGAGGGGTTACAGCTGCTGCACCATTAATCACATGAGCCATGGTCAGCATGTTATCAAGCAAATCCCCTCTGCGCCCCATAGCGGAGGTAAAATTAAAGGCTACCGCTACCTTGCGCTCTTGGTCAGGTAATTTGCTAAGCCTCTGCTCCAGCTGCTGCATCCTTTGGTCCATAGCTTCCACTAATGCTTTGCCCTTATCCGCTTCACCAACAGCTTGAGCAAGATGCTCTATTTTCCTGCACATACCCTCATAATTACGCGGGCTACTGGCAATATAAACCTTAATGCCGATATTCTCCAAGCTTTGCACCACATCATAGCTCGTAGCAGCTGATGCTACCACCAAATCAGGCTCCAGCTTTAAAATGGCTTCCAAATTATCATTTACCTTCAAGCCCACATCTATGAGTTGTTCCCTGGTAATGAAGCTAATTTCCTGATCACCAGCCCAACGGCTAAAAGCGCGTATTCTCTTTAAATCCACTAAAGCCACTAGGATTTCGTCAGTTCCATATGTTAGTGACACAATACGTGTCGGCTTTCGCTCAAAGCTCAGCTTACGTCCTGCATCATCTATGACCGAATACGCTACATGAGGCAGTGCATCTACCTGTATTGGCTTCGATTCGGAAGCACAGCCCCACAGCGAGGTACAAATAAGTAACATCAATACAAGGATTATCTTCTTCATGCTTCACCCTGTTTTTGAATACATTGCTTAATATAAGCATTCCAGATTTTTTGGACAAGCTGCTTGCTTCCCTCCAAACCAACCAAGGGCTGTTTGGTAAGATGGATTTCATCTTTAGCCGGGAAGGCAATATTGCAATTGATGAAATCGGCTCTTCCTTGGCGATAGAGCAAGCTACTTTCACTACTGCTACCTAAAAGCAGCAGACTGCCAGTAAACTGCGCTATATCCTTCCAAGGAAGGTCCTTTTCCCCGCTAATATAAATTTTATCAGCAGCTTGGCAATAGGCCTCCGGTGCATTGTGAGGCAGTCCCCTTTGACAGCAAAGCCACAGTTCAGAAGTATCAACCCATTCTCTGCGCACGGCCTCTCCCAAGCAAAGTGCCTGCGTGGGCGGGCCACTAATGATAAGCCTATCGGCCCACAAATCCCCCCATTGACAGCGGACATCATTTAGTAAGCTGGTCAACTGCTCTGCAACAAATTCTGCCTCGGCATAAACATCCCCCAGTGATGGCGCAGGCAAAGCCTCGTCTATCCTTGCAAGCCAGCTTTTAGTACCTTCACAAACCTGCCAAAATATAAGGCGTTCCACAACGCTTCTTCAGGTATTCGGCTAATGGCAGGCCCAACTCCTCATTCGTAACAATATTAAGCTGCGCATGGCCCAAATGCTTTAGCTTTTCTAAGGAGCTCCCACTTCCAGGCACTGCCTGCACCCTATAGCCCGCCTGCTGCAGCAAGCGCACCATTTCTTCTGTATCATCCCTACCATGCAGATAAAAATCTGTTTGCCCCAAAATATTGACAACCTGCTCTTGGACTTGAACAGACAAATCCAAGCACTTATCCAGTACTCTTAATGCTGCTTTGGTGTAGCCTTCCGCAAATCCTCCTATGAGCCCACCACAATCCATGGTTACATAAGGGCAGGGTAAAGCTGCCTTGGCTGCAATGCTATTTAAATCATCACCAATCAAGCTCATAGAGCAGCTACTTTCTATAAATAAAAGCTCTGGCTCCCTGCCCTCTTTTTGTAAACGCTTGAGAGCAGCCAATATATATTTTTCTGAACCATAAACCACAGCAGTATTATCAGGCTGAGACCCATGAAATCTCTCTGCCATGTCATAAGCCCCATGCTCAAGATAACGCAGAGCATAAAAATAACACCAAAGGGGCCCGTTCACTAGTATTTCCGTCCTAGGAATGCCAGCTACAAAAGCGGCAGCACCAGTCAAGGCACAGGTATCCACACGCTCGCAGATATCCCCCCAATGGCCATTCTCCAGCTTAGACATAGCTCAAGCCCCCTTTAATTTTGCTACATAACCTACGATAAATCATTTCCATAAAATCCAACTCACCCTTAGTCCCTACTCTTGGCAACATAGGCAGAAAAATCTGCTTCAGTTGTCTGTTTTGCAATTCATGAGTTGTCAAAACAAGCTCTGCCTCCTGCAGCAAAGTTTCTCCTTCATCAGCTGTATATAGCTTCAGCTCAGGATGCTTGGCCAGCTCCTGCACCATTATTTGCTTTTCCTTAGGTTCATAGGCATCCAAAAGCACTACGCCGATTAAATCAAGCTGTAACAACCTAATAGTCGTCAACACTGCCTCAGGATGAAAATACTGCAACAAACGACCAATGCACAGCACGGTCTTTTTCTGTCTAGTTACCTTTAAATATGCCTGCAAACGTTTTGTAAAGAGCTTTTGCTCCTCCTCTAAAACCCTTGCTGCTGCTTGCTCGCGGCCTAAAAGCCGTCCCACATCCTCCAGCCATTTTTGGGTATTATCCCAACCTACAGGATACTTAGCTAAATAAGGTATGCCTAGCTTCTCCTGCAAAAGCTCAGCAATTTTGCTCAGACCCACATGAGTTTGACCCCGACCACCTAATACGATAATCGCTTCAGCAGTGGCAACCTTGGGCAAATACTTAAAGGCCATATAACCTGGAAACTGCCCCAACACCTTGATGCCCATAGCGTTCAACAAACGAGTCACTTCTTGGGCATAATGACCCCAGGGACCGCCATTATCTCCTAGCAGCACCACCTGGCCTGCTGTACGCGGAAGTGGCTGCAAAAATCTCTTTACTAGCAATTCCGTAATCCCGTAATAACCCTGATAATATTCACCATCTAAAAAGCCGCAGCAGTCCAAGCTGAGTACAGGCAGCTTATACAGCTTTTCAGCCCTTCTAGCTACGGACTCAACATCATCGCCAATTACTCCTGCCACACAGGAGGTGGCAATTACTAGACATTCTGGTTGATACTCCTGCACTGCATAGGCGATGCAAGCCTCTAAGCGCTCCACACCGCCAAAAATGGAGTCCTTTTCTTCAAGCTGACTAGCCAGCAATGGTACTGAGCCTATATTTTCCCTGTTTCCATCAGCAATAGTGCGATAGTGAGCATTGATGTCCATGGTTCTGGCCACATGAGCGCAGGCTTTGGGACTATGGAAGATTACAACCACGCCCTGACAATAGGCCACAGCGCGCCACACGCCCGGCATGCTACAGCTACAGCTTTTGCGACTCGAAATAAAGCGCTTCGTTTTAATGGCCATAATCTGCCACCAGCTTTTCTAAATCTTCAAAACTCATGGGCGTGGGTATGGAAAGCTCTTCATTATGTAAAATTGCTTGACTTAAATCACGATACACCTGAGCCTGAGCTGATGCAGGTGCATATTGAAGCACAGTCTGACGATTATTCTCAGCCTTATTCACCACAATATCACGGGGAATAAAGGCAATAAGCCGCGTATGCAAGCGTTGAGCAAACGCCTCTAAAAGCTGCTTTTCGTTGGGCGTATTCCTGCCATTACCTATGATACCGCCTAAACGAACATTGCCTCTTTGGGCAAAGCGCTTAATGCCCTTAGCTATATTATTAGCAGCATATAGGCTCATTAATTCTCCTGAAGAAACTATATAAATATCACTAGCATATCCCTCACGGATAGGAACAGCAAAGCCTCCGCAGACAACATCACCTAATACATCATAAAGCAGTACGTCTTCGTCCCCAATTACATCTAATTCTCGTAGCTTTTCCAGTGCCACAATAATTCCTCTGCCTGCGCAGCCAACTCCAGGCTCAGGGCCACCAGCCTCTACGCATTTTATGCCCCTATATCCATAATGGACAATATCCTCTGGCAAAACCTCTTCCTTGTCACGAACAGTGTCTAAAACAGTTTGTTTACAGATATGGCCTAATAATAATCTGGTTGAATCATTTTTAGGGTCGCATCCAATTTGGCAAACCTTTAGGCCCGCCTCACTTAATGCTGCAGATAGATTGGCAGCAGTGGTAGATTTTCCTATGCCACCCTTACCATAAATAGCGATTTTTTTCATTTTTATACCCTCCGAAGTTTTTCTAGCAGAAGTTCTGTATATGTGGTATAATTTCTTATATGATATATTTCTGATTCTAAACTATATACCTAATATACTGTCAAGCTTAAGAGGAATAATTATGAATAAAATCTCTCTCGAAAATTGCTTCACTGCAGGCGAGCTAGCCAGTTTGTTTGGCATTTCTAAACAAACACTACTTTATTATGACCGCATCAAGCTACTCTGCCCGGATTTCATTAGCGATAACGGCTATCGCCATTATTCTATTAATCAGTATCTAGATTTAGAAATAATCGTTAATCTTCGTTCTCTGAATATACCTATTTCTGACATTAAAGAATATCTTGAACACCGTAATAAATCAGAATTCATAAAACAACTTGAGAAAAAACGTGCTGAATGCCAAAGTATAATCAAGGAAAACGAAAGGATCATGGCCTCCATTGATTTTATAGAAGGAAATTTGGCCCAACACAAGAATTTACCCTTAGGACAAATCACTGTTTCTTGGCGGGAGGAACGCTTATTGCGCTTGACAAATGTGTTGAGCACGGATAATGGTAAAAAGCGCATTAGCAAATTTGCCCATCATTCACAAATAGTCTTTCATAATCGTGGGTTTATCAATAAGCAAGCAGGTTGTATCATAAATCAGAAGGACTTTTTTGAAGATGGCAATTATAATTGTTCCCAAGCCTTTTTCTCTTTTTCTGAGCATCAAAAGGGTCATTATAAGACACCTCGCACCCCCTTGCCCATGGGCTTGTATTTAGAGCTCTACTTTAAAGGCACCTATTCCACCCAAGCCGCCCAACTTAAAGAAAACATTTATGCCTTCATGCAACGCAATGATTTTGCTCCCTGCAGTAACATTTATGTTCTCCCCATCGAAAACCACTGGCTTAATGAGGATACTAATAACTATATTAACCTCATTTTTCTACAGGTGCAGTCCACTAAAATTGTCTAGAAACTGTACTCTTGCAAACAATAAAAAAGTACGTCAGAGCATGTAACTTATCTCTGACGTACTTTTTGCTTATGTGGATAACGTATAATAAGTTGCGCAAATTCAATTCAAAAAGATAGACATAGAGACTACCTTTGCTTACAATTAAGTTACCACACAAAACATGAAAGAAGGTAGAATCTATGTCTGGTAACATTATACAATTAAACGAGCAATTTATCCACAACG
>PPYF01612548.1_pt1 | contig 11049 bp, 9 predicted proteins | sample 1559871 | NCBI WGS metagenome assembly PPYF01 (sample SAMN08240021, study PRJNA423297) | Human gut metagenome, whole genome shotgun sequencing project.
CTGAAAGCGTGCGTATTGCCTGAAAACACAACCCGCTACGGGGGAACTTACCCGAAATCTGATTTATTCAACAAAGCCCATTGCGGTATGTGTGGTATCTAAAGCAGCCTTCCAGGGCGTGGAAGATCAGTACAATCTGCCTATGGAGACCTGGGACACATCCCTGTTTATCATTCAGGGCGCATGGGTGGCCATTTACAGTCTTATGTTCGCGATAGTAGGCTCACTCCCCTTTGGTTTTTATTTCCTGGGCCCCATGGGTGAAAAAGGTTAACGGGATATTACTTTCATAATGTTTTACTTAACACTTTGAAAGATATTCGCTTGTATGTGCCAATGCTATTCGTATTGGTACATACAAATCGAAATATCATTACGTTGTTTGCCATCGTTCATCCTTGAGTTTGCAGAATATGGGCCGTACTGGCCTGGAGAATGGTTTATTTTATCCCCAATACTTCCCCTCATCTCCTCTGCAGATCCGTGCCGACAGACCATAATCACGAGTGGAAACGACTCTGTACGTCTTTTTTTCCTGTCGCGCCCTGTACCGTGCCGTCGCCGGGCATGAAGATGCCGGTCACCGAGATGCTCCAGGAGACCATCAACCGCCTGCTATCGATGCTGGACGGCGGCGAGCTGAGCAAGCGCCTCAAGCCTGATCGAGCGCGAGTCGATGGCGGCGGGGCCATATTGGGGTGGTAACTGATCTGCCAATTTTCATACATCGCCTCAATAGACAAACCCGTCGGCCGGCCTTATATTGCTAATGAGAATCACTATCAAAAACCTCACCCACGGTCGGCGCCATCACTTACAGGCAGGGCGAACATGTCTACGTCACCCCAGCGGTTACTGCAGGAATATCATCAGCAAGCGCAGGACTATGCGCTGTCGGACATGCTGCGTGCGCGGCGCGGCGTGTTAGCCGCCGATGTCGATATCGAGATGGATGAACCCCACCGCGCGGGCCTGAAGATCGTGGTGATCCGTCGCGGGCGTCTGCGCTGTGAAAGCGGAACGGGGCCGCAGGTGGAGCTGAACGGCCCTTCGCTGTTGCTGGCCGCCGGGCGAGACGACTTCGTGTTGAACAACTTGTTCCAGGCCGGCGAACCGCTCGATTACACTCTGCTGCAGTTCTCCGCCGCCTGGCTGGAGCAGAACGATGTCCGCCTGCCGCCAAGCCTCGATGGGCGGCGGCATGCGCAGTTGGTGCCGCTGGCGGCGCCGGCAGCGCTGATCGGCCAGGCCCGGCAACTGTTCGCTTGCCCGCTGCACGAGTCGCAGCGCGGGCTGTGGTTCAGCGCCAGGGCCAACGAGTTGGCGGCGCATTGCCTGCACCAGTGCTGGAGCCGCCGCACCGTCGCACCGCCGTCCGGCGTGCACCTGGCCGCGCGCGATGTGGCGCGCCTACAGCTGGCGCGCGAAATCCTGTTGGCGGAGATGGAGCAGCCGCCGAGCCTGGATCAACTGGCTCAGCGCGCCGGGTTGAACACCCGCAAACTCACACAAGGGTTCCGCCAGCTGTTTGGCGCCAGCGTATTCGGCCTGCTGCAGGAACACCGGCTGCAAACGGCCTGGCGCTTGCTGAGCGAGCAGGATCTGCACGTTTCCACCGTCGCCTGGCAGGTGGGTTATACGCCGGCGCACTTCTCCGTCGCCTTCCGCAAACGTTTCGGCGTCATGCCCTGCGACGTCAAAAAGCGTTAGCCACGCAATCGAAAGAAAAAGTCTCGCCGGCGAAAGCCTTTACGGATGAGGACGTCCGCCACTTTTGGCTACAGTAAGTGCCTTTGCCGTGGAGGATCTCATGCTTAGTGACCTGCGGGCGCTGACGCGTCCTTTTCGCATCATGCTGTATTCCGCGCTGGCGCTGCAGGCGCTGGCCGGCGTCAGTTCGCTGTTTCCCTGGCTGGCGATTGCCCGGCTGGTGGACGCCGATCCGGCGGCCTATCCCTTCTGGCTTGGCGTCGCCGCCGGTGGCCTGGCGCTGTGGCTGTTCGCCCAAACGCTGGCGTTGCACCTGACTCATCTGCTCGACGCGCGTTTGTGTCATCGGCTGCGCAGCCAATTGGCCGCCAAGCTGGCGCGTCTGCCGCTGAACTGGTTTGTGCGGCAGGGCGAGAGCGGCGCCGCCCGGGCGCTGTCGCAGGACATTCAGGCGCTGCATCAGCTGGTGGCCCATGCGCCGGCGGAGCTGGTGCAGTTGGCCGTGGTACCCGGCTGCGCGCTGGCGCTGCTGGCGGCGGTGCAGTGGCCGCTGCTGCTGTTCACGCTGATACCTTTGCTGGCGGCCGCACTGCTGTTTCGCGTCATCCGTTCGCCGCGCCTGCGGTCGGCGTTTGAACAACGCGATCGGGCGTTTCGGCAGTTGAACGACGATTATCGGCAGCTGGCGGCGCATCCGCTGTTGGCACGCCAGTTTCCCGGTGCGGGCATCGAAGCGCGCGCGCGGCAGAGCCTGCGGGGCTTTCTCGCCGCCTTTCACCGTTGGCTGCGGCGTATCGGCGCGCTCGGCGCCGTGGCCCAATTACTGCTCAGCGCCGCGCTGTCGGCCGGCTGGCTGTTGCTCGGCGTTCGCTGGCTGGCGCCCGATCTCACGCTGGCGGAGCTGGCGCTGTTCGTGTTGCTGTTGCGCAGCGTAGCGCAACCGGTGATGGCGATGGGGCACGGCGGCGATGCGTTGCGTGCGGCGACGCTGGCCGCTGGCCGCATTCGGGCGCTGCTGGCGCATCCCGAAATACGCTGGGGAGGGCGCTCGACGATCGCTTCGGCGCCGCAGGGAGCGGCGCTGCGGTTGAGCGATCTCGGTTGCCGACAGGACGAACGCTGGTTGCTGCAGGGCGTCAATCTGGCCGTCGAACCGGGGGAGTGGCTGGCAATTGTCGGTGCGTCGGGCAGCGGTAAGAGCACCTTGTTGCGGTTGATCGCCCGTTATAGCGAGCCGGATAGCGGAACGGTATCGCTCGACGGCGTGCTCGCTGACGCATTCTCGGCGCAGGCATTCAATCAGATGGTGGCTGTGGTGCCGCAGGAGAATACGCCGCCGGCGATGTCGCTGCGCGACAACCTGACGCTGTTAGTCGATGGGGCGGAGGCGGCGCAGCTGCGCCGCGCGCTGGCCGAGTTGGGGCTGGCGGAGCGTTTGCAGGATAGGTTGGACGATACGCCTTCGCTTTCCGGCGGGGAGGCACAGCGTCTCGCCATCGCCCGGGCGTTGCTGGCGCGACGGCCGCTGCTGTTGGCCGACGAACCGACGTCGGCGCAGGATCGGCAAAATCGCGAATGCATTCTGACGGCGCTGGCGCAGCTGCCCGCCACCCGGCTGGTGGCAACGCACGATGCAGAACTGTGCCGCCGCGCTGATCGGGTGGCGGTGCTGGCGGAGGGACGGTTGCTGGCGGTCGGCACGCCCGCCGAGCTGGCGGATCATCCGGCATTGTTGGCGGTGTTGGCCGAGCACCAGGAGGCGGACGATGAAGTTTGAGATGGCGAAAGCGTTGGCCCCGGCGCTGTTGCTGATGGCGCTGGCCGCCGTGTTGGATGGCGTCTGCGCCTTGCTGCTGGCGGCAGCGGTGGCGAACTGGCAGCAAAATCCCGGCCATTGGCTAGGGCTGCTGGCGTTGGCTACGCCTCTCTTGCTCGCGGTGCAGTATGCGGCGGCCACCCACGGTTTCTTCGCCGGCGGCGCGGTGATGAGCGCGTTTCTGCGGGCGCTGTTCCGCCGTCTGCCGCGCGCGCTGTCGCCGCAGGAGCAGGCGCCGGGTCTGTTGGCCGGGGCCATCGGTCAGACGATGTCGGCACCCGCGCACCTGCTGGCGCCGTTGGTTGGCGCGATCGTCACGCCGCTGGTGCTGATCGCCGGGCTGGCCTGCCTGAGCCCGGGAGCGGCGCTGATGCTGCTGGCAGCCTGCGCGCTGTTGGTGCTGGTGTTGCGCGGTTCGGCGGTCCGGTTGCACCGGCGAGAGCGAGATCTTGGGGAGGCCAATCAAAGTATTGAAGGGGCGCTGATGCAGTTTGCCCGTCATCAGGCATTGCTGCGCTTCGGTTACGGGCAGGCGGCCGCCGCCGAGGCGTTGACGCAACGGTTGGATGACCATCATCGGGCGCACGCCGCGCTGCTGCGCCAAAGCTTGCCATATCACCTGTTGTTCAGCGCCGGGCTACAGCTGACGCTGTTGGCGGCATTGTGGTTCGGTGCCCATGAGGTGCTGGCGCAGCGCCTGAACGCCGCCCAATGGCTGGGGCTGATGATTGTCTTGGCCCGCTTGTTGGAGCCGCTGCTTCAGCTTTCTCACCTCGATCAGGCGCTGCGTCAGTTGAAGAGCGCGTGGGCGCAACTGCGGCAGACGCTGGCGTCGCCCGCGTTGCCGCTGTCGGAACGGGACGGCGCCGCGCCGCAGGACGACGGCATCGCGCTTGAGACGCTGAGCCTGGCGGCGGCGCACGGCGGTTGGCGGTTGCGGGAGATAGGCGGAACCTGTGCCGCCGGAGAGATGTTGGCGATCGTCGGCCCTTCGGGCGCCGGCAAAAGCAGCCTGCTGAGCCTGATGGCACGCACGGAGGATCCGACGGCGGGGCGGGTGTTCTACGGCGGCCGTGACGTTCGCGCGTTGTCGGCGCGGCAATTGGCGAGCGGGCGCGGCGTGATGTGGCAAGACAATCGCCTGCTGCGCGGCAGTGTGCGCTGGAATCTGACTCAGGGGCGAACGGATATCGGCGATGAACGTTTGCTGGCGCTGTTGGCGGCGCTGGATCTGCCGCTCGACGTGCTGGAAGAAGAGGTCGGCAGCGACGGCGATCGTTTCTCCGGCGGGCAGAAGCAGCGGCTGTGCCTGGCGCGCACGCTGCTGCAGGGGGCTCCCCGGCTGCTGTTGGATGAACCGGGTGCCAGTCTGGATCGGCGCAACGCCGAGCGCGTGGCGGCCCTGCTGGCCGGCTGGCCCGGCACGCGGGTTGTCGTCACCCACGATCCCGCGTTGGCCTGTCGGGCGGATCGGGTGTGGGTGCTGGAAGGCGGGCGGCTGACGGCGGCGGGAAGCCCGGATGCGCTGCGCGAGGCGGGGGGCTGGTTCGCCCGTTTCTGCCAGGCGAAAATGACCGGCGATCGATAGAGAAACTCCGGCAATCGAAAAAGCCGCGGCGGCCGTTTTGTTAGATTGATAACGATTATCATTTAACAATAACAACCAGGGAAAACATGCGACTCATTCACCTCTCACCAGTGGCGGCCGCGACGCGCCGCGGCGCGTTGCTGTATGCGCTGTGCGGCACCGGGGCGCTGGCGCAGGATGCGCCGGCCAAAACGGACGTAAAAGAAGATACCCTCACCGTGACCGCCGGCGCGGCGGCGCGGGATGACTATGTGGCTCCCGGCGTCACCACGCTGGGGAAAATCTCGCTGAAACCGCGTGAAGTGGCCCAGTCGGTCAGCGTGATCGATCGCCAGCAGATGGAGCAGCAGAATCTCACATCGCTGGATGCGGTGATGACACGCGCCACCGGCGTCACCAGCGCCCCCTTCGTGTTGCTGACCACCGCGTGGTATGCGCGCGGCTTCAAGATCGATTCGTTCGAACTGGACGGCGTGCCGACGCTGCTGGGCAATACCGCCAGCTCGCCGCAGGACATGGCGGTGTATGAACGGGTGGAGATCCTGCGAGGCTCCAACGGCCTGCTGCACGGGCTCGGTAACCCGGCGGCCACGGTCAACATGGTGCGCAAGCACGGATTGGCGCAAAACCGCGCTCAGTTTACCGCCAGCGCCGGGAGCTGGAATCAGTATCGCGGCGAAGCAGACGTGGGCGGCCCGCTGAACGCGTCGGGCAGCGTGCGCGGCCGGGCGGTGATGGCATGGGAAGATCGCGATTATTTCTATCGCGTCTCGGATCAGAAAACCCGTTTACTGTATGCCACCGTCGACGCCGATCTGATGCCGGATACCCTGCTGCGCGTCGGCGCGCAGTACCAAACCATCGATTCCGTCACCAATATGGCCGGGGTGCCGATGGGGAAAGACGGCAGCGATCTGCACTTGCCGCGCAGCACCTATCTGGACGTGGACTGGGATCGCTTCAAATGGGACACCACGCGGCTGTTCGCCGCGGTGGAGCACCGACTGAACGACGACTGGCAGGCCAAGCTGAGCGGCGACTATCTGCACGCCAAGTCTCGTCTGCTGTATGCCGGCGCCTGGGGAAACGTCGATCCGGCCACCGGCGACGGCGCGGCGCTGATGGGCGGCGCCTATCGCTTTCGCAATCAGCAGCTGGGGCTGGACGCCAGCCTGAACGGCAAGATCGACGCCAGGGGGTTGCGTCATGAGCTGATCGTCGGCGCCAGCTACACCCATGCCGAAGAAGAGCAGTTCAATGCGCCGTTCGATCCGGCGTTTCAGGTGCCGGTGAACGTCTACCGCTGGGATCCGCACGGCGCGCCGAAGCCGGCGATCGGCGCTTACAGCTCGCCGGGGTCGACCAAAACCGTTCAGCGCGGGGTGTACGGCATGGGCCGCATTAAACTGGCAGGGCCGCTGACGCTGGTGGCCGGCGCGCGCGAAAGCTGGTGGCAACTGCGTTCGCCCAGCGACACTCTGGAAGAGAACGTGCGTCTAACCCCCTATGGCGGCCTGATCTGGGATTTCGCCAAAGACTGGTCGTGGTATGCCAGCTACGCCACGGTGTTTCAGCCGCAGAGCGGCAAAACCTGGAGCGGGCAGATGCTTAAGCCGGTGGAGGGCCGCACGCTGGAAAGCGGGGTGAAGGCGTCGCTGATGAATGGCGCGCTCAACCTCTCGGCAGCGGCGTTCCGCATCGATCTGGAGAACAACCCGCAGGTGGATCCCGATCACCCGGGCGGCGGTTTCGATACCTGGTATATCAGCGGCGGCAAGGCGCGCAGTGAAGGCTTCGAGCTGGAAGGGCGCGGATACCTCACGCCATGGTGGGACGTCACGCTCGGCTACACCTATACCGACACGCGCTACACCCGCGACGCCGGCAACCAGGGGCGCGCCTACAACAGCCTGACGCCGCGTCATATGCTGCGGCTGTGGAGCGATTACGACCTGCCGTGGGATCAGCGCAAGTGGAGCATCGGTGGCGGCATCCAGGCGCAGAGCGCGTTCAGCAGCGCCAATGGCGCGGCGACGCTACGCCAGGGTGGCTATGCGCTGGTCAACGTACGACTGGGGTATCTCATCGACGAGACCTGGTCGGCGGCACTTAACGTCAACAATCTGTTCGATCGTCGCTACTACACCGGGCTTTTCTCACCGCAGTGGAACAACCGTTACGGTGAACCACGCAACCTGATGTTCACCGTCAAGGCCGAATTTTGATGAATATGCGCATATGGGCGGCGTGCCTCGGCAGCGCCATGGGGGGCGTTACCCTGGCGCTGCTGTTGGTGCACGGCTATCCCTCGGCCGACCCGCTCGATCGGCTTTACGGCGCGCTGTTTCTGGCGTTGTTTGGCGGCATCGCGTTGCTGACGTATAGCCTGCTGGCGCCGGACTGGCGTCGCACGCTGCTGCGCGCCTGGTTGTGGTGGCCGCTGCCGCTGGCGCTGTTGGAGGCGTGGCGATGAACGCCGTCGCGCGACGTGCTTTGGCGGCGCTGCATCGGGGCTGCGGCGCGTTGTTCGGCTGCGCGCTGTTCGTGATCCTGTTCACCGGCTGCTGGAGCTTGGCCGGCGACAGCTTCACGCTGTGGTGGAACGGCGTGACGATGAGCGGTGAGCAACGGCCGTTGGCGCAGTTGCTGGACGACGCGAAAGCCTACGGCGAAGACGGCGCGGCGCCTTACGTCATGCTTCCGAGCGCGCGTTATCCGGTAATTCGCTTTTGCCGCGCCCCGGACGACTGCGCGCTCGCGCTGAGCGCCGTCAGCGGGCGGCCGATCAGCCTGACGGCGCCGACCACGCTGTTGGTGACGCTGCACAAGAACCTGTTTCTCGGCTTTCCCGGTCGGGTGTTTCTCAGCCTGTTCGGCATTGCGTTCACTGTGTTGCTGATCAGCGGGATTGCGCTGCATGGCCGACGGCTGCGCCAGCTGTTGCAGCTGCGGCGGCGTCAGGGGCTGCGGGTGCTGCTGTTCGATCTGCACAATCTGTTGGGGCTGTGGTGCTATCCGTGGCTGGTGATGTTCGCTTTGACCGGCGCATTATCCGGCCTCGGCGCGCTCGGTACGGTGCTGCTGGCTGACCGCGTCAGTCCCGGTGCACCGCAGCGAGTGATGGCGCATCTGATGGGCGGTGCGCAACCTGCACCGCCATTGTCAGACGCTGGGCGTACTCTCGCGCAGACAATGGCGGCGCTGCGGCACCAGACGCCGGAATTTACGCCGCAAATCCTGCAGCGCGCGCCGGATGGTGCATTGCTGGTGGTGGGCGGTGTCACCCGCGGTATTCCCAGTAGCGCGCTGTTCGAGCAATTTCGTTTCGGCAGCAGCGAGCAGCCGGCGCTGATGCGGCGTAGCGCTGCTCGTCAGGGGCCATGGACGCGCGCGTTCATCGCCGTTCAGCCGTTGCACTATGGCCAATACGCCTGGTTGCCGCAGGCGGAGGCGGCTGTGAGCGCGATGCATTTTTTGACAGGGTTTGGCGCGGCGACGCTGGCGCTGAGCGGGTTGGGATTGTGGTGCCTACGGCAGCCGCAGCACCGTGCCGCGCGCTTTATCACAGGCGTCTGCTGCGGCCTGACGGTGGCGGGAAGTCTGCTGTTGGCCGCCCGGCCACTGGCGTCGTTCCCTGCCGCCTGGTTGTTTTGGGGGATGTGGGGCACGGTGGCGCTGTTGGCGTGGCGAGTTTGGTTGGGGTGGATATTGTTCGGCAGTGGAATGGTCGGCGGCACGGCGCTGCTGGTAGCGGCGCTCGGCCATATACTCAGCGTCGGCCCCGGCCTGTACTGGCTGGACAGCGCTTTATTGTTGGTCAGCGCGGCCCTGTTCGCCGCCGGCTCCTTGTTATGGCAATCGCGCGGCGCCTGGCCGCACTAATCGGAGTAAAACATGCGACAACTATTGCAACATCGGCATCTGGTGATGGCCCTGGGGCTGCTCTATTTTAGTCAGGGCATCCCGATCGGCATTGCCATGGATGCGTTGCCGACCCTGCTGCGCCATGATGGTGTGAGCTTGTATGCACTGACGTTTTTGCCGCTGGTGGGGCTGCCCTGGGTGGTAAAGTTTCTTTGGGCGCCGCTGGTGGATAATCATTGGTCGCCACGCTTAGGGCGTCGCCGCAGTTGGATTATTCCGCTGCAGTGCGTGGTGACGCTGTGTCTGATCCTGCTCAGTGTGGTCGGCATTTCCGCAGCGGCGGCCGGTCTGTGCGTCGCGCTGCTGGCCGTCGCGTCGCTAGCCAGCGCTACGCAAGATATCGCCACCGACGGCATGGCGGCAGAACACGTCAGCGATGAGTTGTTGTCGCGCGTCAATGCCATTCAAATAGCCGGGGTGATGAGCGGCTTCTTCGTCGGTGGGGGGGGCATGATGATGCTGAGTACTCGGGTAGGCGTGCAGGGTGCGCTGCTGGCGATGGCGATCTTCCCTGCCGTCAGCCTGCTGGCGATTGGCCGCCTCCGACAACACGCCGATCTACCGCCCGAACGCGCCGATTCGCGTCCGGCCAACCTGCTGCGCACGCTGCGCCGTCACGGGGCGGTGAGGTTGTTGACGCTCACGCTGCTGTCGGCGGTGACTGCGGTATCCGGCCTCGGGTTGTCTAAGCTGTTTTTAACCGATAACGGTTGGACACCGGCTCAGGTCGGCCAGATCAGCATGGCCGGCGGTATGGTGACGCTGGTGCTCGGGTGCGGTGGCGGAGCCTGGCTGGTGAGCCGGCTCGGGGTGTGGAAGGCGTTCGCGGTTGGCCTTGGTTGCGCGTTGGGTGCCGCGTTATGCTGGCTAGCGATGGCCAACTGGGGCTTACAATCCGGCGGCGTGATCGCCGCGGTGATTGGAGGCGCGCTGGCTTCCGGCGTGACCTCGGTCGCTATCATGACTGCCGGCATGCAGTTTGCCGCACAGGGCGATCAGGCGGGTACCGACATGACCATGGTGCAAAGCTCGCGCGATATAGGGGAAATGGTCAGCAATATGCTGATGGTGGGAATGACCGCCAGCCTGGGCTACTGTTCTTCCTTCGCGTTGGCTGCCGCGCTGGCTGTGCTGCTGCTGGGCATCAATCTGGCCAGCGACCGGTACTCTGCGGCGGTGCAGCGGCAAGAAGAGTGGAGGCGATAACGGGGGCCGGTTATTAACCGTAGTGAGTTGAACAAATGCCCCAGCTTCCCGGCCAGCCTGTTCGAGCTGGTCCCGGTGGCAGCGGGGAAAGGCATCATCGCATACTTTCCTTTTTTCAGGCGCTATAACGTTTGAACCCGTCTCTATGATAAAGCAAAAATCCCCAGCACGCAGCCCAACGCCAGGGCGCTGGCGGTTGCCGTGGAAAGTGCGAACTCGCGCATGTAGGGCAGCAGCAGGGCGGCCACAGTGATGCTGCCCTACAGTAGTTAAACAACAGCACTTTTTGCGATAGAGCGCCTTTAAGTTGAGATTCATTTTGTACGCAGATAAAGAGAGTGACACATGATAAGCCGTGAAACAGTCACGCCGTTAAATTACCGGGCGGCCGTTCCGTCCGGATCCAACTTTTCACTTATAACGAAGTTTCCGGAAGTGTACCACGGTCAGGGAATAAGCAAAGCGGGGTTTTCCGGTGGTGAGCGGGAGGTCACGGGGCAGGGGAGGAACACAACATATAGCGTCAAAAGCAGCTGATAACACCGCTACATCTTGTGTTTTTTCGGCACTGAGCGCCGGTGACGCAAAAGAAGATCCGAAACTTGGGGTTTCCGGATCTCCATGCAGTGTGAAAAACACGGATACCCTTAAAACAAGAATGTGAGATAATTGTTGCTTTAGGAGCATTAATAACCGGGAAGCACAAGAACTAATTTTTATTGCTAATGGGCTTTGTTGAATAAATCGAACTTTTGCTGAGTTGAAGGATCAGATCACGCATCTTCCCGACAACGCAGACCGTTCC